>ERZ773013.122-NODE-122-length-49022-cov-7.030633_pt1 | contig 49022 bp, 47 predicted proteins | sample MGYA00511670_ERZ773013 | MGnify/ENA primary metagenome ERZ773013 (study PRJEB29015, sample SAMEA2738120) | human oral metagenome | biome: human oral; feature: human-associated habitat; material: saliva | place: China | collected 2257 ... | reverse complement strand
AAGGTTAAAGAGTTGATTGCTTTCTTTCAAAGCATTTATCCAAATCCCTTGAGCAACCAGGAGATCGATCAACTATTGCAGTTTGACAAGCAACAAAAAGAACAATTGGCAGAAAAATTGTCAGGTGGGCAAAAGCGTCTCTTTTCTTTTGTCTTGACCTTGATTGCGCGACCAAAGCTTGTCTTTTTAGATGAGCCAACTGCTGCCATGGATACCTCTACCCGTCAACGTTTTTGGGAAATTATTCAGGATCTAAAAGCGCAGGGAGTTACCATTCTCTATTCGTCCCATTACATCGAAGAGGTAGAGCATACAGCGGACCGAATCTTGGTCTTGAATAAGGGAGAGTTGATTCGCGATACAACACCTCTAGCCATGCGCAGTGAGGAGATTGAAAAGCACTTTATCCTTCCTCTAGCATACAAGGAAGTCATTGAGCAGTCTAACTTGGTTGAAAACTGGTCACAAAAACAAGATGCTCTACAAGTAGTCACACGCGAAGCAGATGCTTTTTGGCAACTGTTAGTGCAAGCAGGATGTAGGATTCAAGAAATTGAAGTCAATAATCGTAGTTTGCTAGATACAATCTTTGAAGAAACACAAAAGGGAGATGACTAAGATGAAACGATGGATCGCACTAAACAAGATAGAATTTCTATTGACCAAACGACAATTAGTCTATTATCTATTATCCGTAGGGATGCCGACAGCATTCTATTTATTCTTTTCAGGCATGTACCAGGACACACCCGGTGGACCAGATAATTTTATGCGTGATTACCTCATCTCCATGACAGCCTTTTCCATGATGTCGACAGCTATGTTTTCATTCCCAGCTGTTTTACATACCGATAAAATCAACAACTGGCAGAAAACATTGCGCCATACCCCTGTAAATATGGTAGAATATTATCTATCAAAGATAACAAGTATGATGGTTGATTATTTGGTCTCAATCCTGGTTGTTTTCTCAGTTGGGCACTTGGTCAGAGGTGTGGATATGCCTCTAGGAAGCTGGATTGGGGCTGCGCTCTTGCTGATTGCGGGAAGTATAGCCTTTGTAGCGCTTGGCTTGATCCTGACACTCTTACCGTCTAGTCAGCTGATGTCTGTCGTGGGCAATCTTCTCTATCTAGGCTTGGCTGTTTTAGGCGGACTCTGGATGCCCATCTCTTTATTTCCAGACTGGATGCAAGCAATCGGGAAGTGCCTACCAACTTATCAGTTGATGGAGTTGCTCAAGACCTTCTTAAACGAGGGTGGCATCAATTTATCAGCCACAGTTTATCTACTTGTTTTTTCAGCAGTTTTGTTTGGTTTGACCATTTACCTTCAAGGTCATAAGGAGAATGCTTAATGCTTGAAAGACTGAAAAGCATACACTATATGTTTTGGGCCAGTTTAATTTTTATGATTTTCCCCATCCTACCTGTAGTGACTGGGTGGCTTCCTGTCTGGCATTTATTGATTGATATTCTATTTGTAGTGGCGTATTTGGGTGTTTTAACAACTAAGAATCAGCGCCTATCTTGGCTTTTCTGGGGCATCATGCTGGTCTATGTAGCTGGGAACACCGCCTTTGTTGCTGTGAACTATATATGGTTCTTCTTTTTTCTTTCCAATCTCTTAATTTATCATTTTGGCGTACGTAGTTTTAATTCTTTACATGTCCGGACTTTTCTCCTTGCTCAAGTGCTTGTGGTGGGGCAACTGTTGATTATTCAGAGAATCGAAGTTGGGTTTCTATTCTATCTACTTGTAATTCTTGCTTTTGTCGATTTGATGACTTTTGGTTTGGTTCGGATTCGTATTGTAGAGGATTTGAAAGAAGCTCAGGCTAAGCAAAATGCCCAGATAAATCTATTGCTTGCTGAAAATGAACGCAGTCGTATCGGTCAGGATTTGCATGATAGTCTGGGACACACTTTTGCTATGCTGAGTGTCAAGACAGATTTAGCCTTGCAGTTATTTCAGATGGAGACTTATCTACAGGTGGAAAAGGAATTAAGAGAAATACAGCAAATTAGCAAAGAATCAATGCGTGAAGTGCGAACCATTGTGGAAAATATTAAGTCTAGAACTTTGACATCCGAACTAGAGACTGTGAAAAAGATGTTAGAAATTGCTGGAATTGAGGTGGAAATAGCTAATCAACTAGATACAGCTAGCTTAACTCAGGAATTGGAGTCAACGGCTTCCATGATTTTGCTTGAATTAGTGACCAATATCATCAAACATGCTAAAGCGTCTAAAGTCTACTTGAAATTAGAACGGACAGAGAAAGAACTCATTCTAACAGTGAGAGATGATGGCTGTGGCTTTGCTTCTATAAAGGGGGATGACCTCCATACAGTTCGAGATCGTGTTCTTCCATTTTCGGGAGAAGTAAAGGTAATTAGTTGGAAACAACCGACAGAAGTTCAGGTTCGACTACCTTATAAGGAGAGAAACTAAGATGAAACTACTTGTTGCAGAAGATCAAAGTATGTTGCGAGATGCCATGTGCCAGTTGCTCACGCTTCAACCAGGTGTAGAGTCTGTCTTTCAAGCCAAGAATGGGCAAGAAGCAATCCAACTATTAGAAAAGGAGTCTGTAGATATCGCCATCCTTGACGTAGAAATGCCTGTTAAGACAGGTCTTGAAATCTTGGAGTGGATACGAGCAAAAAATCTAGAAACAAAGGTGGTTGTGGTGACGACCTTCAAGCGTCCTGGGTATTTTGAACGTGCGGTCAAGGCTGGAGTAGATGCTTATGTATTAAAAGAAAGAAACATTGCAGACCTCATGCAAACCTTGCACACCGTCCTCGAAGGACGCAAGGAGTATTCGCCTGAATTGATGGAAGTGGTGATGACGCATCCCAATCCATTAACAGAACAAGAAATCGCAGTTTTAAAGGGAATTGCTCAAGGCTTCTCTAACCAAGAAATTGCAGACACACTTTATCTATCCAACGGAACAGTCCGAAACTATGTCACCAATATTCTTTCTAAATTACATGCAGGCAATCGAACAGAGGCAGCTAATATTGCGAAAGAATCTGGTTGGTTGTGATGATATAATATTTCCCTGGACATTATGTGTTAAAAATGAAATAATTTGTAAATTGAGGAAGGGTCTTAGCTTCCTTCTTTTTGTTTCGTCCAAGGTTGTAGCAAGAGCTAAAATTAAGAATAAAAAAGAAGTAAGTGGTAAGAGTTTTTAGAAAATCAAATAATTCAATATTTTTAGGAGAACAGAGAAATCTGTTCTCTTTTTTGTTCGCTTAAAATTCTATTTGAAAGGAGTTCAACGATGGTAGGATTGGAGATTGTATTGAATTTAGACACGTTAGAAATCTTTGACGTTATCGATCATGATAAGAATGGAAACAGCGAACAAGCGCCTACAACAATCCAATTAAGCTTATTTGACTCAATGATGTGCATTTGACAGAAGGAGATATATTAGGATGGACAGAGAAGCGCTATACAATGAATTAATTCAAAGCGAACCACTAGGTTTCATTGATCCGTTTTCTGACCTTGGTGAATTCGATTCTCTTCAGCTGAAATTTAAACAACCCGTAAAGGACTTAGTGAATCGATATTCAGGACAACCATATAGCTTAGCCTGGCAACATAAAATTATGGAAATGCGGAAGTTGTTTATTGCTTATCAGATAGCATTAAATGAAGAAGATAAGCTGATTAACTTTCAGCGAAGAACAAGAAGCGAAGAGTCCAAAGAACATGCTGATGCTATTGTAAAAACCTATTTGAAGCTGGGATTTAGTTTTAAAGAGATTGAGAAGCGTGTTTCTTTATCTTACAAGCAACTTCGTCGAAGATGGAGAAGAAGTGATCACATAATGACAAATAGTCCTGAATTTTATAACAAAGGGGACTTATCTGAAGGTTACTGTTTACCGAGGAAAAAGCTACCTAAAAGTATGAGAATCAATGAGGAGTAATTATCATGAAAGAAGCAGTATTAAAGGAGCGTGTTTGTACTTGGGAACGTCTTCTAGATGAACTATTACAAAACGAAACAAAGGTAGAGAGGGATGAAATTGATTTAATTCCAATTAAAACATCTTGTAGAAAAGAGTATTTCTGGATAGCGGAAGTGAGTGTTGAGAATCAGCACAATACAAGTACTACTGAATATGGGTATTGTCCATTTTGTGGATTAAAAAAACAAGAGATTCTTATAGTTGATTTGTAGAAATTAAAAAACATGAAAAAGATTGATTTATTAAAATGCTTATCCATCATCACAAAAGACGGATTAAGAACACAAAAATTTAAGAATAGCCATCTACAGCTCATCTCTTCAGCTGAAGAAGGAAGACGAGGGTCTGTATTTGCTTATCGTTCAAAAGCAAATATGGTGAAGGCACGTGGGGTTGTTTTAACCTCTGTCGAATCATTGCTGGAGAACCAGGATCAGTTTACGCACTGGACCCCTAATACATATTGCTATGGAAGCTATAGCGATGCTGGTCGACGGATTACACGTGGCCATTCTGAAGATAATTTAAGACAGATTAACACATTTTACATTGACTTCGATATTACCTCTTCAGCTGAAGAAATGACTACAGGAGATATTTTAACTGCTTCCTTGGATCTAGGTTTTATGCCGACGTTGATTCTAAAATCTGATAAAGGATTTCAAGCCTATTTTGTCCTCTCAGAATCAGCCTATGTTACAGCTCATTCTCAATTTCGAGTGGTGAAGGTGGCCAAAGCTATCTCTCAAAATTTGAGAAATTACTTTGCTCAAACTTTACCAGTAGATATGACTTGTAACCATTTTGGGATTGCTCGGATTCCTCGAACTGATAATGTCGAATTCTTTGATGCTGACTATACCTATTCGTTCAAGGAGTGGTTAGATTGGTCAATGAAGCAATCAGACCTTCCTTTCCCAAGTAAAAAGCCTAATTTGACGGTTATTTCAGGTTCTGAAGGGGTGAAACAGATTGATGAACCCTGGTATCAATTGCTAATGAGAGAGGGGAATATCAAAGGTGGAAAAGCTTTGATGGGAAGAAACAACGTTCTTTTCACACTAGCTTTAGCCAACTTCTCTTCAGGAATCGATCAGGAAGAGTGTGAGGAGGTTCTTTCTAGTTTTAATGCAAATCTAGACGAACCACTCTCTTCAGCTGAATATCATAAGATTATTACAAGCGCCTACTCAGGAAAATATGAAGCTGCTAGTCGTGACTATGTAATGACTTTATGTAAAGCATGGGTCAATCAGGAACTCAAGGCCTCAGATCTCTTTGTGAAGCAACGTTGGTACAAGTTTAAGAAGAAACGTGCTGACAGAAAGAATAGTCATCTTCATGAATGGAAAACAGACGTAATGGCCTATTTAGAAGGCTTCTATCAATCTGAGGATCCATTTATCCAGACGACAAAAAAAGAGATACGAGAGAAGTTGAACATTCCTGAGCGTTCATTAGACAAAGTATTGAAGGTTCTCAAAACAGAACAAAAGATTTTCTTCACAGTCAAACATGGCCGTGGAGGAGGCATCAGATTAGCCTCTATAAAAGCAATCTTACTTTCCCTTATCCAGGTAAAGAAAGAACGTCAGGAGGCTTATATGGCCAACATTGCTGCTTTCTTTGAAGAAAGCTTTGAGTTGACTCAGCGAGTGATAGAAAGGATTAAAGATGGCTTTAAACAAACACAACAACTATCTCTATTTGAGCGTGATATTGGATAATTTTAAAAACCCGTAAACTGCCTTTACATTATATCTATGATTATTACATAGATATAGATGTATCTAAAATAACCTATGGAGGAATGATATGATTTTGATTTTAGTTGGATTATTTAGCCTTATATTTGTAGGAGGATTTTTCTTAGTTCTCTCACTTATAGGGATTCGTCAACAAGTTCGTTTTGAAAACGGATATGATGATGAGTTAGAGACAGATCAGCTGGCAATGATTAGCCAAAATAGAAAGTGAGAAGAAGAATGAAGTATGTAATTTTCAGTTTTGAATTAGGCGACTATATTTGTAATGGGGAGAATAAAGTTTTAGTTTTTGATACCTTGGGACTAGCTTTTCAGTATCTTCAAAAACATTACCGTAAACCACTTCCTGAACAAAGAAAAAAGAGATTGATTCACTATCCTGATGTGTATCAAGCCCCGTTTAGACTTCTAAAAGTTTGTTAGAAAGGGGAAAGGTCGATGTCAGAGTTATTCAAAATTATTCGAGGCTATTACCTAACAGGGGTTGGTCAGGAACCATTGGCTTATTATTTTAAACTTTCATCGGATAACTTAAAATTTGAGTCGGTTTCTGCAGGGGATGTAGCTTTAACTTTTTATCAAAACGAGGAGAGTATTTCTAGCATTCCAGCGATTATTAGAGTAGATAGTGTTATCTCGAATGATAAAATGATTTCAGATTATCTGCAGGAGGAGTTGAGAGATCACTATCCAATGTTACCAATTGTCCGTGTATTGGATTCCGAGGAATTTGATCCTTTACTCTTTCAGGAAGTGATGACAATGTTCACTAACTTAAAATCAGAAATAAAAGAATTGGCCAAGATTGATTATGTTCAAGGTTCCATATTTGATTTTATGGATGAGGAGGAAGTAGTATGAGAGAGCTTTTTAGACACATTAAGTTAGCTGTAGGTGCTATTCTCGTTATTTTATTTGTAAGTCTCTCAGTTCTAGGAGGATATAGGATGTATAAAGATCATTTTATCTTAGATTATGATCCTCATCTTACTCAGAAAGAGTACCAGAATACTGTACTTGATCAAAATGTAAATCTAGTATTTTATAAAAAAGATTGTCCTTACTGTCAGGTTGGAAAAAGTGTAGTTGTAGATGCAGCCAATAAAGGTTCTTATCCTACATTTTACATTGACACTCAGACAGAAGAAGGTCAAAAGTTGGTAGAAAAATACCAGGTTGAAAAAGCTGCAACTATCATCAAGATTCGTAAGGGAAAAATAAAGAAATATCTATATGCTTCAAGAGATTCAGAGGAAAAGATTGTAGCAGATGAGAAAGGAATCCAGGAGGCCATAAATGACTAAAAGGGTAGAGCTAAGTAAATGGGTTGAGACAGCTTTTCAAAGATTGAAGTATGTCTAAGGAGGTAGTATGTATCAAATTTTAAATGCTATTGCGCATGGCGTGGTTGGAACTATCTTGATTGCGATCTGGTTCGTACCGCTCTTCAGGATAACTATATGTGATAACTTTGGAAATGAAATCAAAACGAAAAGGCTGCCATTAGCGTTCTTAATGTTACTAAAAAGTGTTTGGCCAAAAAGTAAGGTTTCATTTATTTGGAAAGGATATAAGAGGCATGAGAAGAACTAAATCATCTAGTTTGAAGCAAAAAAGAGCTAACAAACATTTAAGAGGTATAAAAAATTACACGCTATCGAGTGAACAAAAAGGTTTTGATGATGTATCAACTTTTGATATGTTGTTTGCAACAAATGTGAAGTATCGAGTTTTTGCAATTTTAGGAGGCGTATCTATTTTTATTTTGCTAGCTTTAGTGCCAATCAATCTCTTTTTAGGCTTTATTGCATATGTAGCAGTAAATTTAGTTCATATGAATTCAAATTTTTTTCAATTAGTTGGAGTGAGGGACGTTTCTTTTATGACAATCTTTGAATCTTTTTATTTGGGGAATGTCGAGTTGATGAGAGATATATTTGTAACTATTTGTGTAGCTATTATAGTTTTATCTTTATCTTTATATGGAAAGTGGGTTACTGAAAAAAAGACGGATATAACCTCTTTAACAAATCAGTATTATGAAAAAATCAGGAAGGAGAAATAAAATGTCTACTTTGATAGAAATATCCAAACGATGGATTGAAAAGATAAAATCTAGCCCAATTTTGAAACCATTTATTAAGATTAAAGTTTGGTTCCAAGAGAATATTATTAAGAGAAAACTAGTCATTTTCTCAATGTTGTTTGTTACCTGGTTGACTCTTTTGATGGGAGCGATTTTCTCACCACAAAGACAAACCTATACTTCAGAACAACTCAAAACAAAGCAAGTTTTTGCGAATGGGAGTGGTGAGATGAAACTGGTCAGCCAGGAATATTCACCAGATACTGGAATTATTGTTTTACAATTTGAGACGAAAGATGCTACGACTTCGATAGATCGGGGCATCGATGCCAAACGATTGAAATGGAAACTCTATGCGCAACATAAAGACTCAAAAATAGAAATGGATGTTGTCCCAATAATTGATAATAAAGTATCAGTTATTATTAAAGGAGTTCCGAAAAATTTTGGTGCATTTGCGATCGATGTGACAAATCAGACAGTCGCTTCTAGCTCAATTGATGTGAATATTTCATCGCCATCCAGTGACTCTAAAAAGGTTTCTCAGAAGAAATCTGAAGAAGATGACACTGTACAATTCTTTGTAACTCCTCAAAATACTCAGCTTGAAATTAAAGCTATTGAGGTTGTCTCCAGAGAAGAATTTACTCTTCAGGAAATAGAAAAAGAGATCAATTTCCAGAATGAACAGTCTCAAAAATTGACAACCTCAATTGCTCAATTAAAGGAATCAATTGAAGATGATAATTCACGAAAAGCGAGTCTTCAAGCGGAAGCAAAATATCTAACAGGTGATGATCTCGAAGCCAATCAAAAGAATATTGCTACGCTGGATACAAACATTGAAACGAAGAATAGAACCATCGAAACAGCCTATAAAAACATTGAAAAGTTGAAGGCTAAATTGGAGTCTTTGGATAAGAAAAAACAGGCAGTCAAAGATGGAACATTTGAATTTTCAAATCCTATTGAAACTGTAGAAATGAATTAAAGTGAGATAAAATAAAATGAAAAATTTAATTAAAATGGTAAAAGGAACTGATAAATTGGGATATAAATTATCTGCGATTTGTGGAATAAATTGGCTGGTTGGTCAGATGTTTAAATGGCAATCTTTAGTGTTTGAAATGATAGCGTGTGCTGTTCTGGTTAAAATAATATCAGAAGCACTTGAAATTAGTTCAAATCATTTAGGATTTTTAATGATTATTTTTATCCTAGCTGTTCCTTTTTCAAAATTGCGTTTTGGTGTTGAGAGATTTATTTTTTCATTTTTTGAAAGTGTTGTGTTAGGCTTGATTTTTTCCATCGCAGTAGTTTTTCCATTTCAAGAGAATGAATCATCGTTCTGGCTTTTAGCCACAATCTTTAGTATTGGTATTTATTATTTCATGAAGTGGTTTCAAGCAAAACTTTTTCAGCGTTATCTATTCAAAAATATCTTAAACAAGGATTACCTTGGAATCCGAAAATTAAAAGATAAGTTACCTCCTAAAATCAATATTTTTATGGATGCTGACGAAGGTGATGCAAACCAACGAATGATTACGATTAATCAGCGAGCAGTGAAAAAGGATTATCAAGATATTGTAGAATTAAGTTTTTTGAATAGGGAAAAACAGACAGGAATTTCCTATTACAGAAAATCATGGAATGGTTCTGAAGCTCCTCTTGAAAAAAAATTTGTAGATATTGATGAATTTTATCATCCAGTATTTAGCGTCTTCCCGTTTGGAAAAAAACATGATTTTTATTTCAGGTTGATTCGATTTGATGTAAGTAAAAAGAGTGCGTTTTCTATGAAAGGCGAGTTTATGTTTACCAACAAATAGCAGTCAAAAATCTCCTTAATTTTGAATTAAGGGGATTTATTTTTTATGATTGTCCCTTTAAAAAATAATTTGAGATTTTCGGTTACAATTGGATTAATTAAATAAAAGGAGAAGTAATCATGGCTAAAAATGATTTAACAAAAATTGATAATCAACTAGAAGAGGCAAAGAAAAAAGTTGCCCTTTTAGAAAAGGAACGTAAAGATGCAGAAGAGAATCTTCAAAAACAAATTGGTAAAATCTATGTTCAAATTCAATTGAAGAAAGATAAAAATCAGTCGTATGAATCAATTTTAGAAGAGTTAAAAATGGAATTTAACCTCATAAAAGAAGATGAAAAAGAACAACGTTTAGCAGCGAAGAAAAATCGTGAAGAAGGAAACTTTCCAGCTGAAAATCAGTCTTAATTTTTGAGTTTTGAACTTCTAAATAAAGTCAAAAATGGTGTATGTAAAAGTATGTAAAGAATAAAAACAGTGTAAGTATAACACCTATAAAGTGTGTAAAGGTAAGTATAGCATGTGTGTGTAAGTAGGTGAAACCGAGAAAATTGATATCATTGGAAACGTTGATACTATCAACTCCACACGTTACGTGGGGACAGTTTCCCTTATGCTCTTTTCTACCACAACACACCTAAAAAGGACCTTAGTCCCTTTGTGTGTGTTAGTGTGTTGAAAAACCGCAAAAATAGAACCGTATCGGTTCGTGATGTTGCGAGGTTGAAGTTTTCTTTTTTGCTTCTTTTTGCTTTTGCTTCGATAAAAGAAAAAAGAAGTCCTGCTTTTTGGGGACAGTAAATAATAAAATGGAGGATACAGATGGATATTCTCATTAGAGGATTAACACAGGAAGAGGTAAGCTATCTAAAAGCTCTTGCTAAGAAAAATAAAGCCAAGTCATTTAATGATTTTCTGCTCTCAATCTGTCGTGAAAAAATTGAGTACGGAAAATTTAATCGTGCTCAAGATTTGTATGTGGCTCATTTAGAAAATATGAAATTAGCTTCTGACCATGTTCTGGAACAAATAAAAAAACAGACAGGAATACTCTCTGAATTTGAAGAAAAAATGGATTGCTATGGTAGTCATATTTCACGTTGGTTAGAGTATGAAGGAGAGGTGGAAAGTGATGACTAAAGAAATCAAAATCAGAAATATACCTGATGATATGTTTGAACAACTTCGAGATATTTCAAAAAAATATAACTATCCAAGTTTTAATGAGTTTATGTTATCGCAAGTTCAAAACATCGTAATGAATGATGGATTGAATTTGTACAATAATCAATTTGCGGAAACATTATCTGATATCAAAAAACAACAAAGTCAGATTTTAGAATTGATGTTGAAGAATGAAATTTCTCTTTCAGCTTTAAATGTTAAACAAGATATTGTAAATGAACTAACGACAAATTGGTTACATTTTATGGATGATGTATCAGCACTTGAAGCTGAACGACGGTCAGGTGGTGTTTGAAAATGAAGAAGAATAAATCTCTGTTCCTCATTCTCATTTTTCTTGCGATCTTTATCGTACAACCTAACAATTTTAATGCTATCAAATCTGGCCTGACACAAAATGATATTTCGACTCAATTGAACATAGCCGATTCAGCTGAAGAAAAAAATTCCAACTCAAATTTGAATCTTACTCTGAAAAATGATGATTTGAAATCGAAGGAGTATGATGGAAAAAATCAAGTGATTGTCGTCAATGAAAAATCACAATTTACAAAAGACGAATTGAGTTTAGAAAATGGTAGCTGGGAAAAATATTCTGATCTAGATTTTTTAAATCGTGTAGGAATTGCTGAAGCGATGTTGGGAAAAGATTTGATGCCAACTGAAGATAGAGAATCTATTTCGTCTATCACACCAACAGGATGGAAAAATAAAAAAATAATTTTCAACGGGAAAGAAGATTATTTATATAATCGTTCTCACTTAATCGGTTTTCAATTAAGTGGAGAGAATGCGAATGCTAAAAATTTATTTACAGGTACACGTGCTTTAAATGCAAATTTTGAAGATGAACAATCATCAATGGTTTACTATGAAAATAAAATTGCTAACTACATAAAAAATACGAACCACCATGTTCGCTATCGAGTAACTCCTATATTTAGAAATGTGGAATTAGTTGCTAGAGGAGTTCGTATGGAAGCACAGAGTATTGAAGATGATGAGATTTCATTTGATGTATATATCTTTAATATTCAACCAGGATATAAAATCAATTATTTGACAGGAACATCTCAGAAAAATTGAGGAGGGGAAAATGAATCCAAGACTTAGCTTATACTTTAGCGAAGAAACACATGAAAAATTTAAGGAAGTAAAATCTTACTTGAAAGAATCGTCTGCTTTGCAGAAACAGTATCGAAATAATTCAGCAACGCTTGTCACTTTGATTGAAGTTTTTTATAAACTCTTTATTGAATTAGGAGAAGGAAAAAATTTTTATGAGCGACTGACTCAGCTGGAAAAAAATTTTGGAGGTGGCTTTGATTCTGGAAATGACAACAAGGCAATTCATCGTCAACTTGATCAAATTCTCTATTTAACACTAACCAATTTTCATGCTATTACGAAAGATGATTTTGATGTTCAAGATTTGGAATCTATTCATTCACGACTGGATCCTACACAGCATGAATTAATGGCAAGAATCAACGATGTCATTCAAGAAGATGTTGCACGTGGTCAAACAATTAAACATTCTCATTAATTGAAAGGAGACCTTACTCGTGAGCGAGTCTAGTCCAAGTATTACCTTCATGCTGCAATACACTGAAGCAAATAGTGGCTTTGTAGACTACACTAATAGAGATGAAGCTGTTGAGGTTGATAACGAATTAAATTTAGAAACACACAGACAAAATATCGAGTCTCTAACTGAATATGAACTACAAAAAATCCAAGCTGAAGTCCCAGAAACAAAACTTAATTTCCAGGAGTACATCGATTATATGAATCGTTCTTATGCTACTGAAAATCAAAATGAAGAAATGACAGCGATTTTTACAAAAGAAGCCAATTACTTGCAGCGTATCAAAGTAACTGAATTGAAAAGTAAGTTAGAACAGGCTTATCAAAATGGCTCTCTTCTATGGCAGGGTGTTATCTCTTTTGATAATGATTTTTTGGCCAAGGAGGGATTATATGATTTGGAAACTGGGAAAGTCGATCAGCAAGCTATTAAGTCGGTCATACGTGAAGCATTGCCGAGGTTGATTGAAAAAGAAGGTTTATCTGATTCATCATTTTGGTGGGCTAACATTCACTTGAATACGGATAATATTCATGTGCATTTTGGTTTATCAGAAGTCGAGTCTGCAAGAGAAAAAATTTTCTATCGACCTCGTGGACGAATGGAGTACAGAGGAAACTTTTCCCAGAAAACTATTGAGCGTTTTAAAAGCGATGTTTTTCATGGCTTGTTGAATGAACAGACTAGAGGAATGATTGTTCGACGAGAACAAATCTTGGCCAATATCAGAAGTGAGTTGATCAATTCTGTATTTAGAGATCAGAAGGTTCGTTCCTCGGCTGAAAAAAATTTTTTGGAACAGGCTTACAACCATTTACCAATGGATAAAAAATGGCGCTATGGCTCAAATGCAAGAGATTTTGCAGTCAGTAAATTCTTCATTGATCGCTATCTGGATTCCTATTTAGAAAATGATGGGAAAGAGCTCTATCAAGAATTTCTGAAAGAAACGAAGGACTTCCTAGAAACCTATAGAGGAGCTTATTCGGCTGGAAAAAAATCAACATACGAGAAGATTCGAAAACTTGATGGTCGTATTGAGAAAACACAGCAGGAGGCTGCAGGCTATCATCTGCAGCAATTAATTGCGAGTCGAGAGAAGGAGTTGAGAGAACGACTAGCAAATAAAATCTTGCACCTATTTCGTGAGAATGCTCCTGAAATAGCCGACGTTCGGCTGGAAAAAAATTTGGCCAATTTCTCAGTAAAGAATCAACAAATGATTTTAGAACAGGATCCCAATGCAAATGTTATCAAAACACTAGATGCCTGGAAAAAACTGGGTTATGAGTTGAAAGATGGGACAAAACCTATTGAAATTACAAAACCAGTCTATGCTGCTTATGATAAACATGGAACAGGTTTGGGACGTCCTGAATTTGCTACGGAATTAGTTTATGATGTGAGTCAGATGAAGGAAGACTTACTACAGAAGCAACTTAGTTTAAGGGACTTGTCGCTATTTTCTTCAGTTGATTTAAAAGACCTTGTAGAAGCGGCTAAAAAGAAAAGCGATCGATCATTAAAAGAGCGCCAGGAGTTAGGAACATTTCGCTATGCTTTAAAATTGAGTTTATTGGAGGAAAAACAAAGTAGTTTATTAGTTCGTAAAACTCTCTTTGATCAAATTCAACCACTTGAAACTGATAAGCCATTTGTTGAATTAAAAAAGAAGGAGATTCTTCAAAGACTGAAGCTGACTGAATTGCAACTGACCCCAAATTATAAACTAGGTGAAGCAGACCAATCTCTAAAACAATCTCTTGCTAACCAGTTTGAAGATAGTGTTTCCTTTTCAGTAGAAAAGGCTGATTTATTGACAATTCAAGCTCCTATTAAACGTTTAAAGGGAGAATTAGCTACAATCCAACCTCTTCAAGATGAAGGAGTTTTGACCATTCTAAAGGGCTATCCCGTTACGAAAGATAGCTACATAGAAGAGTTACAGACACATATCTCCATTTTTCAGCTGAAGCATCAGATCTACAGTCGAAACAAGGAAATTTCACAAACGACTGATCAAACTACTGTTCAAAAATTAAAACAGGAGAATGCGAAAGGATTTTCTGAGCTCAAATCACTCTATCAAAAAATATTGCCAGAGGAAGAAAGCAATCAGAAAAGTCAGTTAGCTCAAGCTGTTTCACATAAAATGCAAGAAAGGAAGAACCTGCAAAGAAAAAACGTCCAACAATCCCAAGGTAAAGCAATCATCAATACAGATTTCATGAGAAATTTGACCAATTCTCTTCAAAGGGCCCAACGTGCAAATAAAAAAGCCCTCATGGAACGTGAGAGAAGCGATGAGAGGCAAGAACTGGAGGAAAAAGGCCATAGTATATAAAGGTCATTGTAAAAGCAATGACTTTTTTTAGTTTAAAAATGGAATTGTATTGTCCCTTTAACTGGAATTTCTTGGTTATTGCATAGAATAGAAAGATAAAAAGAGAAAGGAGAAGAAAAATGAAGCTATTATTTCCAGATGTCGCAGTTGAAGACTTTGATTTCTCAGCCGAATGGTTAATTACGGCAATAAATGCCGATAGCAAGCAAGTGCATTTTGAGGGTCAAGGAAGAAATTCGGATTTAGAAATGGTTCTAGATTTTAAGGAAAATTCTGAGCTATTTGAATCTTTTTCAGTAGGGGAATTGGTTCACTTAGATCCAGAAACGTTTCTACAAGCAGAGAAAGAGCCATATAAACCACAGTATGAAGGATTTTAAGGAGATTTTATATGACAGAACAAGAGTCAAGACGTGGGAAAAGTCGTAGAGAGCGTGTTGAATTTGCACGTTCTAGAGATATTTTGGATGTTGCAAACGAGCTTCAGATGGAGCTGGTTCGTTCTGGACGGGACTATCGATGGAAAGAACATGATAGCCTAGTTATTTCACCTGATAAAAATCTATGGAAATGGTTCTCTAGAAATACAGGTGGAGATTCGATTTCTTTAGTTGAAACGATAAAGGAAGTAGATTTTAATCAATCTGTAGATTTTTTAAATGATGGAAATTTTAAAGAGTTTCAAATGGTTGAAAGGCCTCAAGAAGATTTTAAATACTATCTTGAAAAATACGAGCAGCCGTTATCAGCTGGAAGAGACTACTTACGAAGTCAACGTGGTCTATCAGATGAAACGATTGATTATTTTTTGGAACAGGGTATTTTAGCCCAAGCTAATGCCAAACTTGACTACTTTGCGGAAGGCACTGCTGGAGTTACGACAAATGCGATTGAGCCAGTTATTGTATTCAAATCCCTTTCTTCTTCAGGTGAAGTTGTTGGAGCCTCTTTACAAGGAATCCAGGAGAATTGGGAGAAGTGGCCAAAACATGGATATGCTAAAGTGATTATGAAAAACTCCGATCCTATGACAGGTATTCATGTTGATATTGGCAGTCCAAAACGATTGATTTTTACTGAAAGTCCAATTGATTTAATGTCCTACTATGAATTGCATAAGGATAGTCTTCAGGATGTCAGATTAGTTTCTATGGATGGTTTGAAAGAATCTACTATTGGCCGTCATCTATCTCAAATTAAGGCTGAAATGTCAGGAAAAGCGCTAATATGGACACCTGAACAATTGGCGGACGGACTTCAAGTGGCTATTGATCATCACTTTTTTGAAGATGGGAAAAATTCGGATTTAATCACTCTAGCTTTAGATAATGATAACGCAGGTAGAACATTCATTCAAGAATTGGAAGCAAAGGGAGCTGTTATCAATTCAGATCTACCAGAACTAAAACCAGGACAAGATAAAACGGACTGGAATGATGTTCTAAAGAATCAACAGGAAGAAAAATCTGATAACAGTCGTCTTGCCCAGGCACGTCGAAAATTGGAACGACTTAAAGGTGAACAAGACGATGCTATTTCAAGAGCGTATTCCCACCAAGCGCTAACAAATGGGCAACCCATGAATGATAAGCGAGGCGGTGCTAGCTTTATGCGTAAGCAAGAACAAATAGAAGATCAAGTCTTCTCAAAGATGGATGAGATTAGGCAACAGGAAGAGCGAGTAGAGCGCCTGGAGCACCAACAACATTTGAAAGAAATGGGGTTGAATCGTCAGGGAAGTGGTCTGGAGATGAGTGTTCAAAATATACCTAGAATCCGTGAAGAGCTGGAAAAAGCTGAACGTGGGGAGTCGTTCTTTACCAAAGCTACACTCAAACGCTATCAAGAAGAGTTGACTAGACTTGAGGCCATATCTGAACAAATGGGCAAAACGAGCATTCAACCAGCAACTCAAGCCTTAATTGATGAGGGGCTAGTGAACCAGTGGCAAAAACAACCAAATACTTATTTTGTAAAAGGGTTACGAAGAGTTGCCCTGGAGTTGACTGAAGAAGGAGAGTTTCAATTATCTTCACAAACCAAGTATCATCCGAAAACAGATGAGGAAAGACTGAAGGTGGATGAATTGCTTGCCAAACAAGCACAAGGAAATGCTGGAGTAAAACAGATGATAGAGGAAGAGCGAAGCTCAGTACCTCCAGAGTTATTTGTAGCCTTTGATTTTACAGAAAATCCAAATCTGTCTCAGAAATTCTCATCAGGAGATGTGATCCCATATAAAGACTTTATAGCTCAATTGTATGAAGAGAATAATCTGAGAATGCTTAGTCTGGGATATGATAAAACTTATTTTGCATTGCAAGATGAGGTGGGGAATCGTCTGACAGTTGATTTTCGATATGATATTGGTAGTGAAACTAGTGATCTTTCAACGCAATTGGGAGAAACTCTTCCAAGTCCTTACTTTGAACAGGCACAAAAGGCAGATCATGACTATCGTCCAAAAACATCTGAAGAGCAGCAGAATGTAGAAGAATCAGTCAGACCAGTGATTGTCTTAAACCAAGATGAGCTATACAGCGATTATTGGCATGTTTATCAAAGCGACGGTGAGCTTGAATTCTATTTATTTGAGGATGGTCAGTTTGGTTATCGCCAATATGGTTCACTTAGCCAGAAAGAAGATAATATTGTTTTTAAATACCATTCAGAACCAGGTAAAACGGAGTTTCTAGCTACTCAAATGGGCTATGATAGTTTAAAATACATTGTTGTTAAAGATTGGGAGTCTCTTTTTGATGAAAATAAAGCGTTACTGCGAGAAAACTACGTTTTTGACGACTTAGAGAACTTCTTGAAAAAGTCGAATTATTTTGAACTAGATTACTGGACTTTCGATAGTGGATTGAAACAAGAACAAAAGATAGCTAGAGAAGATGAAGAGTTTTTAAACGAGATTACAAAAAAAGCTCATGATCAAAATCAAGAGCTTTCTAATAACACTGGGGGCGAATTATTCAATCGCAGTTCCAGTTTTTTAGGAGAAGATTCTCCAGGGACAGCACCGCAGCCCGTTGAGCAGATAGCTCAACCTGATTTTCCTACCAATGTTCCTTTATATTTTAACATTGATAGGGGTATTAAGTCAAATTTTAGGCTACGTAAAGGTTATTACTACCCTAAAAATAAAGATATACGAAATATTACTGCGTATACATCAGATATTCAAAACTCAGCTACATGGTATTTGAATGAGTTGGCAGATACGACTGTTACGTATTTTTATAAAGATGGAGCTAAGCAGCAGGCTTTGCAGGTTAAATTTGAGAAACGTCATTGGATGCACTTGACAGGTCTTGCACCAATTTATAGTGAAAAACTAAATTCTGTAGCAGAGACGTTTATTGATGAAATTGCTTCTGGCCATACCAATTTTCAAAATATAGCAGTTGGTCCTGGGTATTTAGACAAAATTCAAATTTTGCCAATGCTATCTGAAGTTTTAGAGACAGATTCATTTGTATTTGATGATTTATCATTCATTGAGAAATTTGGACGATTAGATGCTGAATCAGCGATTCGGTCAGAGGACAAGAATATCATTCTTGCGTTTCAAACTGACAGTCAAGATGAGATGTTTCCTGCATCTCTATTAAAACCTGGATTAGACTTAAATATTCAAATGGATACCCTATCCCAAGAAAAGACTATTCTAGGGGTATTAATTGAAAAAGATGGTGAAATTAGAGTTCATCGTATTAATACAGATTACATTAAGGATAATGGAGCAGAAATGCTGTCTATCTTAAAAAATAAGCAGTATGAGGAGGTTTCTAAAGAACTTAAACCACTAGCTCCAGAGAACACACTTAATAAAACCTCACTTGATTCAGCTACCTTTACTCAAGTTTTAGATACTGTCTATAATTTAGGTGTGCCAGGTGACATCTCAAAAACTCCAGAAGAATTTCATCAAGCCTGGAATCAGTATCTTGACTATGCGAAGCAGCATAATGATAAATTTGATCAGATTGTTGCTGCAGCTGGTGAAGATCATCTCCTAGATACAAATTCAGATTTTTATAAAGAATGGATACAAGATCATATCTATAAGGAAAACTACCATGTACGCCTTCAATGGTCTGAGGAACGCCCAGAAGGCCCTATATTGCCATTTAAAGAGACAGAGCTGATATCTTATCAAGATTTCGCTAGGGAGCTATATAAGGCCAATCAGGACTTTTATCCAATTCATCAAGAAGGAATGAAACAAGTAACAGCAGGCAATACTGAAGGCTATATCCCTCCTACCAAAATTAAGTTTGATGTCTATGCTCCAGGTGGGAAAGTGATTAAAGAAGGAATTCGATATGATGTTGGAGATGAGACTAAACCAATTTCACAAATGCTAGGATTAGGATATCGTCGACTCAACGGTCAATCTGAGCTAGCATTGATGGATGAAGAAATTCTTTCTCAGCTGGAAAATAAAGAGGTGAATAAGGAAATTTCCCAGGAAGCAAATGAATCAACTCGATTGACAGAAGAAGTAACAGGTCAAACTCTTGATACAAGAGAAACGGTAGCTTTTCAATCTTCTAAGCAAGAAACTAAAAATAATTTGCTTCAGCGTGTAGAGGAGATCCTGAAAGAGGAACCTATTTCGAATTTGGAGACTCCTGAAGTAAACTCAAGTAGTATTGATTATGCTAGTTTAACGCCTCATGAATTGAGTGAGGTTGCTTTTCAAAAAGTGAGAGAGTACACAGAAACACCAGAACGGTTAGAAGAGTATCTGAATTTTATGAGTAAGTTTCCAGAACTCTCACCTAGAAATGTAGCGTTGATTCAAGAACAGTGGCCAGGAGCGAATGCAGTCGCAACCTATAATCAATGGCAATCTATGGGGGAAGCTCTTGGGATTACTTCAGACCAGGTATTTGAAACTAGAAATACCTATACCAATAAAAAAACAGGTCGAACAAGAGAAGTTGTTCATAACAATCTTTCGGTTAAGACAGGAGAAAAATCACATATTACATTATTTCGACCAATGATGGTTGAAATGATTCCTGTATTGGATGAAAATGGGAATCAGGTGAAAAATGGAAAAGGAAATCCAAAATATAAAAGATTGTCTGAAGCGACACCTGAAGAAAAGGCTTTAAAGAAAGAAGGAAAGTTAAAATCTCGCTTCTTCCAGGAAAGAGATTCAAATACAGGCTTAGCTAAATTTGCTACGTATAAAGTCTTTGAGTTGTCTCAAACAACCTTGAAGCCTGAATTTTATCCAAAAGCGATGCCAAATCGTCACTATGATTTTAATATGGATCATATTCGTACGAAAGAGGTGCTTGAAGGACTTTCAGACTATGCTAAGAATATTGGGGTAACAATCTATCAAGACGATGCAAAAGAGTTGAGGAGTGCGAAGGGAGCTTTTTATCCAGATGAACAAAAAATACTTTTGAATCCAGATAATACTCCTGGGGAAGTCGTTGCAACAACCATTCACGAGTTAGCGCATGCTAGTCTACATAATCCTAAATTTGCTAACTCGTATAAGGAAGATGTCTCAAAAGATCGTAGAGAACTTGAAGCTGAGATGACAAGTTATCTCGTTTCTAAGCATTTTGGGTTAGATACCTCGGAGAAAGCTATTCGCTATATGGCACTTTGGACTGATAATTTAACATCTCTTGATGATCAACAATTAGCGCAATCTATGAAACGGATTCATGGGACAGTATCTAAGATTGTAAAAAGTGTTGAACAACACACAAAACCTTACCAGTTAAACAGACAGGTGGTACAAAATCAAAATTTTATCCAAAGCCCAAAGAAGGGGCTTAAAATCTAGAAAGAGCGCTCTTTAAGAGCCTCTTTTTTGTGTATAAAGTTATATAACTCTTTGTGCTGTTTTTGATATCAACTCACTTTATTATTTGTCAATGTCCCTTTACAAAAGATTTTTTAATTATAGCTTACAATGACAGAAAATGAAGTAGAAGGAGAATGATATGGTTATAGTTGTTCTGGCTGAAAAAGAGAAACAGGCAGAAGCTTACGCTACAGCTTTGGGACAATTTAGTAAAAAGAAAGGTGTCTATGTTATTAGGCAGTCACCCTATTTTCCAGTTGAAGTACATGTGGTGGCTGCTGAAGGGCATCTATTTGAATATAGTGAACCAGACAATTGGTCGCTTGATAAATTACCTCTTACAAATGTTTCATTTAAGCAACATCTGAAAGAGGACAAGGATTCGAGAGAAAAATTTAAGAGAATCTATGATGAAGTGGTAACAGCAGATCAAGTGATTATTGGGACGGATGCTGATAGAGAAGGAGAGCGGATTGCGTACTCTATTTTATCGCATATACCAGGAGGCAAGGAGAAAATTTGGAAACGTCTTTGGGCAAGCTCCATGACAAAGAAAACTCTTCAAAAAGCTTTTCAGGAATTGAAGGAACCTTCAGAAACCTATAATTATTACTTGGAAGCTGAAGCACGTGCACAAAGTGATTGGTTGGTAGGAATGAACTTATCACCTCTTGCAACTCTTGATCTTCAAGCAAGGGGACAACTCCCTCGAACAAAAGGTAGCCATCTATCGGTTGGCCGAGTTCAAACACCAGCGGTCAGACTAGTTTGTGAAAATGATTTAGAAATCCGCAACTTTACCCCAGAAAAATATTGGAAGATTCAGCTGGAGGATAATAAAAATGGGGTGTTCTTTACGACTAAAGATAAAACTAAAGATAGTGAAGCTATTTTAGCCTCTTCAAGGGGATTATCAACTACCTCTGTTGTTTCTTCAGTTGAGGTAGAAGAACATCAGAAATCAGCGCCACAACTATTTACCTTGTCTGAATTACAAAGTTTTGCAGCAAGTGCCTGGAAATTTGACTCAGATAAAACAGAGAGCATTGTTGAGGGACTGTATTTGGAAGGATTTCTCTCCTATCCACGACCAGATTCAGAATACATCAATCAATTTGAGTTTGACGATTTAAAAGAAAATCTATCTGCCTATCAAAAAGCTATTAATTGTCATTTTCAGCCAGCGTTTTTGGAGCCTAGAGAAGATTATGTCAATGATGAAAAAGTATCTGGTACAAGCCACTCAGCCTTGATTCCGACTGAAAGAATTCCAAACCTTTCAAATTTAAAAACTGACCAACGACTGATTTATGAAGCAATTGTGAAGCAGGCAATCTTGATGTTTGCGGATGATTGTTATTATTCAACCAAAACAATTGAAGTAGAAAATAGTGGTCTTGTTTTTAAAACAAAGGGTAGAACGCTTCATAAATTAGGATGGGCTGAATGGAGTTCACGAAAGGTACGAGGTCCAGTTGAAGTTCCTGATTATCAAGTGGGAGATAAAATTGATACGCAGGTTCAGATTGTAGGGGGTGAAACTAAACCACCTAAAAGACTAACTGAAAGCCAATTGATTGGCCAAATATTTCCTAAATATGGCTTAGGAACACAAGCCACTAGAGGAGAAATCATTAAAAAAATTCAGAGCAAGGGCTATGTTGTCAAAGATAAAAAAACAGGTCAACTAACTCCTACCAACAAAGCCTATTTACTTATCAATTATCTCTATGACAATGAGTTCTCTGATCCAGAGACAACAGGAGGCTGGGAAATGTTTCTATCTCAGATTGGAGAAGGGACAATCAATCCACGAGAATTTGTGGATGCGATAAAAGATAAGCTCACTCTTCAAATCAAGGAAGTAAAAGAAAGAGGTGATTAGGTGTGACTACTGAAGAAAAGAAAAAAACACCCTATTTAGATCGTTATACAGATAATTTGACAGAAAAAGTTTCAAAAAAAGCGGAAGATTATCAGGTGTACGGACGTGATAAAGAAGTAGAAGCTGTTCAGACCACTCTTCTCAGGCGAACTAAGAATAATCCTATTTTGGTGGGAGAAGCTGGAGTTGGAAAAACAGCTATTGTTGAAGGATTTGCTTTAGCCATTTTAAGAAACCAGGTATCTCCAAAATTAAAAAATTTGACCGTGCGTTCTCTGGAACTATCTAGCTTAATGTCAGATGAGGATGGAGGATTTATTGTTAAGTTTAAAAAAATTATTGAGGAGATGGTAGAAACCAAAGGAGAGAATCTTCTCTTTATTGATGAATTTCACACTATTGTTGGTGCTGGAGGTTCAGATAAAGGTGCTCTGGATGCTGGAAATATTGTAAAGCCAGTTTTGTCACGTGGTGAGATGCAATTGATCGGCTCAACTACTTTAGATGAATTTCATGAATATATTGAAATGGACCGAGCGTTGGAGCGAAGGATGCAACCGATTATGGTTTCTGAACCAACAACTACTCAAGCGGTTGAAATTCTTGAACAAGCTAAAGCTATTTACGAAAGTTTTCACCAGGTGTCTATTAGTTCTGATGCTGTAAAACAAGCTGTACTTTTATCTGTTCGTTACATACCAGATCAATTTTTACCTGATAAAGCCTTCGACTTAATAGATGAAGCAGCGACAATTTGTTCTACAAATGGATTAGGTCATGTTGGGAAGCAAGAAATTGCAGAGGTACTGAAAAATAAAACAGGTATTCCTGTCACGACGATTTTGAAAGGCGACACGGAAAGACTAGATGGTTTAAAAGAAAAGCTGTCACGACGTGTTAAAGGCCAAGATGAGGCTGTAGATGCTGTTGTGAATGCTATAACTGTTGCACAAGCTGGTTTACAGGATCAAAGAAAGCCCCTATCTTCCTTCATGTTTTTAGGAACTTCAGGAGTTGGAAAAACAGAGCTTGCCCTAGCATTGGCAGAGGGGATGTTTGATGATGAAGATGCAATTATTCGTTTTGATATGTCTGAGTACAAGCAAAAAGGAGATATTACAAAGTTGATTGGCGATCGTCAAACTAGGACAAAAGGTCAATTGACTGAGAAGGTTAAACAAAAACCTTATAGCGTTATTCTAATCGATGAGGTGGAGAAAGCACACTCAGAAGTTGTAGATTTATTTTTGCAGGTGCTTGATGCAGGACGTTTGACTGATTCAACTGGAAGGCAAGTGAGCTTTAAGAATACGATTGTCATTATTACTACGAATATTGGTTCTCAAAAAATTATTAAGCAGTACGAATTGAAAGGGAATTTTAAAAAGCTAACCGATAGGGATAAAATTCAGTTTGAAAAGAGCATGACGTTGGAGTTGGAGACTAAATTCCGACCAGAATTTCTCAATCGAATTGAATATAAATTGATTTTTAACATGTTAGACGAGGAAGTGAATAAGGAAATTATTGTCAAACAACTATCAGAAATCGAAGAAAGAATGAAGAATAAAAAGTTGTCTCTCTCTTATGAAGAAAGTTTGGTTACTTATTTATTAGATGTAGGAACAAATATAAAGGACGGTGCACGGCCACTTGAAAGAGTGATTAAGCATAAAGTACTTCCTTTAATTTCTAAAGAATTTCTTAACCTATCAGATTTCAATCAGGAATATCATTTTCATCTTTGGGTAGAAGGTGATGCGCCAGATGAGTATCACCGTGAAGATAAAAGAGAAATATTATTTGAAGTTGAGGCTAAAAATAAGTCATTTGGTGAAGTATTATTTTCATAAAGTTCACAACAAAAAAATGATTGTCCCTTTAAAAAATTTTTTTCAATTATCTATTACACTAATATTGTCAAAATAACAAAGGAGGATTTCTATGAAAAATTATTTGACAAGACAACTTCAGCAAGTAAAAACAAAATCACAAATGTTTTTATTGGGCCTTTCTCTATTTCTAACAGGAACTACAGTTTATGCGGATGATCCGTTCGCCAAGTCTGATACCTTAGCAAAAGAAGGAATAACTAAGGTTCAGGGAATCGGTGTTGTGTTATTTGGTTTAGCAGCGGTTGTAACCTCATTGATTTATGGTTTTGGTGGACGTGAGCTAAAAGCGGCGATGAAGAAACATTGGGTTGCGATTGCAGTTGCAATTATTGGTGTTGCAGCAGGCCCAGGTATTATTGAATGGTTCTTTAACTTTATTAAAAATTAAGGGGTAAAAATTATGACTTTTTCACTCTTTAATAAAAATAGATGTTCTATTACCGATGAGCTTTTCCTAGAGCTTACCTGGGATGATGGAAGAGGTCTAGAGGAAGATAGTGAACTGCTTGATATTATTGAGGGATTGGATCATCTTTCTAATTTTTCTCAGCCGATTTCAAAAAGTTTACCCTACCTAACATTTCAACAAGCGGAGTTGTTATTTAAAGAGTTAAAACAGGCGTATGGTCGGTTTCAGCTGAAAAAAGTAGCAATTGCTCATATGGAAGGGAAAACTGTCGTGACAGAAGGAGAGGTTTATGCTAGTCCATTCCTCATTACTGAAGACTATGAAAATCTCTTGCTACCCCTCATTCAAGCGATACTTACTCGCTCTGAATTTGCGAATTACAGCTATCAAGAAAAACGGGAGTATTTTGAGAACCAGATTTATCCTGTATATAAACAAAGTTTGGGATTATCCGATTCTTCTCTTCCCCTTTTCCCAGCTGAAGGTGAGACAGAGGCTGTTTCACAATCCAATCGCCTGCCACCTGTTCCAAAAGCAAGAGATCAAACAGATGTTGTGTCTCCCCTGTCTCAAAAACAGTCCACTTTTCTGAAGAAATTTTATCTATTTTTAGGTATTTTGGGATTGTTGTCAGTAATAAATATCATTTGCGTATCTTTTGCTTTCGCTCAACTATCAAACCAGTCAGAAAAAGTAAATTTCTTATATCAGGAACAAAAAAATACTCAACTAATCCTTTCAACGAAAAATGAAGTTGATGTATTTAGCCGCTATTTCTTACCTTCTTATTACTCAGGAAAAAAAGAAAACCTAGTGGATTTTCTTTCTGAAGGTGATGCAAAATTTACCCAACCAAAAGAAGGGATTTTACAGTCCGTTATTTTAGAGAAGTTGAATTATGATTCAGAAACTCAAAAATACACGGTTTCCTATATCCTGTCTGTCAAAAGAGGGGATAAATCATCTAGCGTTAGATTAACTTTTGATGTAAAAGCTTCTGATTCTTCAAAATATGGATTTGTTGTAGAAACAGAACCAAAAGAATCAAATTATCTTAAAAATTAGAAAAGGAAAAATTACAATGAACAAGAAACAAGTATTAGCTACACTCGCACTTTCAACACTCGCACTCACACAAGCTGGTGGATTTGTATCAGCTGATGAAGTAACACCAATTGATTCTTCTGCTCCAACAACAGAAGTCGTTACGCCAACAGTACCAAGCGCTTCAACAGAAACAAAGGCTCCAGCAAATCAGTCAACAGAGCCTTCAGTTACTCCAGTTGATCCGACAGCTCCTTCAGACAAGGATAACGCAGGAAGCCTTGACGGAGTGCCAGCTGATAAACCAGCACCTTCAGATAAGGCGCAAGACAAGGATAATGCAGGTAGCCTCGATGGTGTTCCAACACCATCAGATAAACCACAAGACAAAGACAACGCAGGAAGCCTTGACGGAGTGCCAGCTGATAAACCAGAGCCTTCAGATAAGGCGCAAGATAAGGATAACGCAGGTAGTTTAGATGGTGTTCCAGATGAACAGCCAAAAACTACTGATCAAGCAAATCAGCAAGGGAAGTCACAAATTGGAACCACTTCAAGCTCAACAGGACAAGTCGTTCATGATGTGACAAAAGCACCTGTTCAAACCAGTACAGGCGATTCCATTGTCAGCACTCAAAATGGGAATCTTGTCCTTGAAGATGGCTCTGTAGTTGCTCCTGAAGCACTTGGAGCTGTTACAAATGAAGACAAGACCATCAGTGTTTCAACTGCAGATGGTAAAATGGTAACTTTGCCAAACACAGGAACAGAACAAAGTTTCCTAGCTGCAATCGGTGGAATGTTGTTGACAGCGGTTGGCTACTTCTACAAGAAAAAATTATTTTAATTAAGTGAAGGAGAAAGAACTATGACAGAAAAAACAAAAGGACACGGATATTTCCGTAAGAAAAAATGGGCTAAAGGTTTAGCGTCAGGTATTGCAATCGCAGGATTTGTACTTTTCTCTGCAGGTTCAGCATTTGCGGATGAGGCAGTCCAACCTGAAAGCAAGAATGACAATAACATGTATGCTACACAAGCTGGTAAAACAACAGGAAGCCAGTCTGTAGCGATTGATAATGGAGCAGTCACAAATGCTGCTGAAAAAGCAAAAGAAGCAGGGGTAAATGTTTCTGAGACTCAGTCAGTTGATAAGGGAACGGATACTACTGCAACAAAACTAGAGCAGTCTAAGTCGGATATTAAACAAGACCAGGCCAATCAGGTCAAGGCACTTGAAGACACGACTGCAAAACAAGTCCAAAACAATGAAGCTTTTAAGGAAGCGCAGGAAGCTATTCAAGCCAATAATAACTTCGTGGCTACTGAAAAAGGCAAGCACGGACAGTCAACAACAGTCACTGTAACGAATGATGGTTCGACTGCAACTGATGGAACAGCACCTAAAAACAAGGAAGCTGCTACAACAGCTAAGAAAGTCTTGTCAGATAACAAGAAAGCAGTAGCAGATTACCTGGTTGAAAAAGGGGCCTATGATTCTAATGTTCAGAAAGCTTCTGAGTTAAATCAGGCAGTAGAAGCTGCTGAAAAAGATTTGGAGAAAAAGGACGTAACAGTTAAGGTAGTGACACGTACCGTTTCTTCAGTCAAAGAAGTAGAGGCGCTACAAAAGAAAAATGATCAGGCTATTGCAGCTGCAAAAGGCAAAGTGGAACTTAACAAGGCTATTATGGATCCCTATACAGAGAAGAAGAATGCTAGTGATCAAGTCAATCAGGATGCTGACCGTAAGTTCGCTGATTTGAAAAACTCTGGTGTACTTTTAACCTCTAATACAAAGGAAGTCTTTTCAGCTGATGAAGCTAAACAAATTGGGAAACAAAACCAAGCAGCTTATGATCAAGCTAAGCAGGCTCAAGCGGAATGGCAGAAGAAATATAATGAACTTCAATCTAAAACAAGCACGGAAGGCTACACCAAAGAAGTTGTCTTGCAGGCTCTCAGTCTTGCAACAGCTAATCCTGAAGCAACTGTGGAGTCCTCTGCTTCAGGCTCAACAGTAGTAACGACAAGTTATATTGCTTCCTCAAAAGGTTCTTCAGGATATGGTCGTATTCTTGATTCTACTAAAGTTTTAAAATATAAGGATGTTGGAACTGGTTGGAATACGGAGATTGATTATACGAATCTTTCAGGCTTGACTGTTTCAACTGCAGATGGTAAAAAGCATGATATTTCTCGCATTCATCGAAAATTTGAGCTTCTTGATCAAGGGAAGACAGGATTGAATGATGTTTATGTCTTGAATGATCCAACGGAAGGTTTTGTAGTAGCCCGCAATGATGGTACAGGTGTTCCTTCAGATTACATGAATTTTCGAGTGTCTGATACTTATTACTACAATGTGAACGGCAAAGAAGTAGTTTTCTCTGCTTCAGAAAAAACTCCAGTAAGTCTAACATATTCATCTCTTAACTATAATAAAGTTGGTTGGGAAGGTGTACGTGCGGTTAATGGTAAAAATGTTGAGATTAACGGTTCAACTGTAACATACCATAAAGATGATGGTGCTAGTTATGCTGATGATTATAACACAGAGGAAAATGTAGGAGTTGTATGGGACGCTTCTGACTCACCTTATCAGTATAAAGGAGCAGCATTAGGTGTTTTCACTGAGGGGACTGCTTTTACTAGTATTTTTACTCAATGGGACGGACCAGCAGAGACAATTGGCCAAACTTACTGGTTTGCTTTGAACACGAAGGTTGTAGCGCCAGTTATTGAAGTTCCAGCTGGTGCAACTATAACAAAAACAACAGTGCAACCTGTCAAAACTGAACCTGTATCAGCTGAATTGGTTAAAGCGAAGAACCCAGTTAAGCCAACCTTGGCGCTTAAAACTCTTTCTGAAACCAAAAATCAGAAATTATCAGCAAGCTATCACGGCTATAAATTGCAGTATAAGCCAGTTGTCAGCAAATCTGTAGCAGATACAGATAAGACCAACACAAATGGTCAAATAGTGGCTAAAAACGCTACTCAGACCTATACATTGACCCATGATAATATCTATGCGAACCTGAAAAAAGGGGACAAGATTACCATCATCGATCCACTTGAAGCTGGAGCAGTTCCTGATGTGGCTGTCACAAAGGCAGTTGCAGAGAAAGCAGGATGGGGCGTTGCCTATGATGCAGAAAAGAACACTTATACCTTTATTGCAACTTACGAAGGGAAACGCTTAGAAGCTCCAGTGATTACCTGGAAGCCAATCTATGACAAGGGATTCTATGATAACACTTATAAAGTGTTAGTGAATAACTACGAGGCTTACTCAAACACTGTAACAAACTATACGCCGAAACCACCAAAACCAGTCAAATCTGTGTTAGATCATTCTGGTAAGGATATCAACGGTGCGACAACATTTGATCGCAACGTGATCTTCCGTTTGACAACAGATTATAGCCCATACAACAAAACTCTTGCTTCAGCGCAAGCACTTGGTAAGAAGTTTGGAATCCTGGATGATGTTCAAGACAAAGCTTTCACAGTTGACCACAGCAAAATCAAGATGACTGCTGCAGGTCAAGACGTGAAAAATCTCTTTGATATGTATCACGTACTTTCAGATGCAGGACGTACTGATGCAATCAAGAATATTCTGAAGGAATTGAACTTGAACCCTAAAGGTGAATTTTATCTTTGGGTTGCGAAAGACTCTGCGAGCTTCTACAACAGTTACGTGAAGCAAAATAAAAATGTGACGATTGATCTTTCAGCGAAACTCTTAGTAAAAGAGGGAGAAATCGTGAGGAACGATTTTAAACAGATCGATTTTGGGAATAGCTATCAGTCGAATCTTGTAACAGTTGAAGTTCCAAATGTTAAGCCAGAAAAACATGTACTTGATAGAACTGGTAAGAAAGTCCTTGATGGCAAAGAAGTCCAGCTAGGTGATTTTGTTCAGTACCTTCTTGATGGAGTAACTGTTCCAGAAAAACATGATACATTGTACCAATATGACGGTTTGGATAAGCTCGATATGAAGCATGACCGCTATACTGGTAATTGGAAGGGTATCATCAAGGGTACAGAATATACAGCAGAAAAAGAGCTAACGTTGCCATACGATGTTATCCTGAAGAATGGCAAAGTGATTAAGGCAGGAGATAAGATTGCCAAAGGTAGCTCTTATGCCTTTACCTTTGAGTTCAACCAAGATACTAATTCAGAGTTTATCAAGAAGCTTGTGACTGTTAAGTGGGATTCCAAAGGTGGTCAATGGTCTTACATTATCAATCAAGATTTCCTAAACTCTCTAGGAGTTAAAGGAACCTTTGATGCAGACTTCTACATCGAGGCGGAGCGTATTGAAACTGGTGATAAGATTGAGAATACTTTCATCAATATTGTCAATGGACAAGAAATGACTGCCAAGGTTATTACTCGTACACCAGAGCCACCTAAACCAAAACATCCAGAAAAACATGTACTTGATAGAACTGGCAAGAAAGTCCTTGATGGCAAAGAAGTTCAGCTAGGTGATTTTGTTCAGTACCTTCTTGATGGTGCAACTATTCCAGAAAGACACCATATGTTGTACCAATATGACGGTTTGGATAAGCTCGATACGAAGCATGACCGCTATACTGGTAATTGGAAAGGTATCATTAAGGGTACAGAGTACACAGCAGAAAAAGAGCTAACGTTGCCATACGATGTTATTCTGAAGAATGGTAAAGTGATTAAGGCAGGAGATAAGATTGCCAAAGGTAGCTCTTATGCCTTTACCTTTGAGTTCAACCAAGATACTAATTCAGAGTTTATCAAGAAGCTTGTGACTGTTAAGTGGGATTCCAAAGGTGGTCAGTGGTCTTACGTTATCAATCAAGATTTCCTAAACTCTCTAGGAATTAAAGGAACCTTTGATGCAGACTTCTACATCGAAGTTGAGCGTATTGCGGCTGGAGAAGTTGAGAATACTTTTGTCAATATTGTCAATGGACAAGAAATGACTGCCAAGGTAACAACCTACACTCCAGAACCACCAAAACCTGAAGAACCAGGAAAACCAAAACAATCACTACCAAATACAGGAACAGCAGCAAGCATGCTTCCAGTTGTAGGAATGATTTTGGGATTGTTGAGTCTTGCAGGTCTTCGTAAGTCAAAAGAAAACTAATTTGACGAACTAAAATGAAAGAATGACCACAAGCTGGGGTATAACTCCCTTGTGGTCTTTATTGAAAGGAGAAAAAATGCAAGTATTTATCGCTTCTGGACGTGTTGCATTCATCCCAAGCGATGCAGTAGGTCGAACTCAAAACGGTCATGTGAGTTTTAAATTTGAGTTTGTTTGTGACTCTAGCATGACTGATGATACAAATAAACCAATCTCTAGTTTCTTCCATGTGCAAGTATACGGAAAACAAGCGGAATTGATGGCTCAGAGTCTATCAAAAGGCTCTCCAATTCTCTTAAAAGGAGAAATTATCCAACGACCATATAACGATGAACAGGGCCAACGTCGGACATATCAGTTTATTTCACCAAACCAACAAGGAGGAATCACTTTCCTTGAAAATAAGGAAGCATCAAACCGACGTAAGCAGGAACAACAAGGCTTTTCTCAGCCGACACAAAGTTCTATTCCTACATCCTATCCTGAACCAATGGATGCGGATTCCCCGTTCTAAAGGGATTGAAAGCATACAAGAACACTTGTGTGCTTTTTTGTTGTACAAAAAGTTATATAACTTATGATATAACAATATCTTTTGTCCCTTTAACAAAGAATTTGATATTATCCCTTAGAATAGAGGGGAATTAAGAAATAATAAGAAAGGAGAGCAACAATGGCAAGACAAAAATACAATTATCTGTCTGATGAATTGATTGCAGAATCTCTTCAGGTGACCAATTACTTAGAACAAAGTCGATCTAGTCGATTGAATGTTCTTCAGTTGGATGGGGAGAAATGGTTAGAAAATTACTTTAACCGTTATGAGAAAGCCTCTCCAAGGCTACAGTTTCACATATTTCTCTTTTCGAGCTTCTATACTCGAAAAATGGAATGGTTCTTGGAAGGTGTAAGGGGGTAGTCGTTTGTTTGAGTTATTTGAAGTAGTATTTTATACCCTTATCCAACTGATTCGAGCCAGTTGGCTCAATACCTTCCTTTTTCTAGGAGTTGCAGGTTATTACCTATTCAAACTCTTCCAGCCGTATTTTTTAAGAAGCTATCAAAGGTTATTAGCAGGAAAGAGTAGTCTAAGGCAAGCAATAAAAAGAGGTTGGAAAAATCGTAAAGGAATTGATTGGAAACAAGTATGGTTCAAATCAGTTAGAGGGCTGCTCAATGGGATGAAGTCATTCTTACCTAAAATCATTGCGCTTGTCTCCCTCATTCTTTGGAATATTCTCTTTCGAATTGTTTATATGATTCCCTTTGTAAAACGGGAACGAAAACGGTTTGATAAAGAAATGAAACCCATTCTTTATTTTAAAAGTTACCGCAGCTTCGTTTATATGGGATTAGGTTTTAGCTTTATTGCTTTTATCTTAACGAATTACCTGGTTACTGTTTTGAGGGCTACCATCCGCTTTCTCTATTTCAGTATTTGGTCGTTTAAAGATGCTAGTAAGGCCGTAAACTTTGACTTGAATAGTCTCTTGTTTCAGAGTCTACTGAATGTAAAAGTCTTTTGGATTGCCCCGATTTTAGCTTTTCCTCTCTTTCTGATGGGTCTAGTCCTCGCCTGGAAATCTGCCTGGATCAACTTCGAGCAGTTTCGAGACTATAACAACAATGAAGAAGGAGATGACCGCTTTGTGACGGTTGATGAAATTCGTCGTCAATACAAAAAGATCCCCAATAAAGCTTTAACTTATCCAGGTGAAGGTGGGGCTCCCGTATTTCATGAGTTGACTCATGATTTAGCAGGACAAACACTGAGAACTCAGATGTTATGGCAAAATAGGAAAATCAGTCGATATGTGACCAATGCAGAGCGAATTTTAGGTATGCTAGCTTTTCCTTCAGGTTACTACTACATTGAAGATAAGCCTACTAACTTGTTAGGAATTGGTATGACTCGTTCAGGTAAAGGGGAGGGTCATATCACTCCAGCAATTGAAATCAATAGCCGTGCGGAGTTGCAACCATCGATGGCTGTAGGAGATAATAAAGGTGAGCATTACCAAGCTTCTTACAAGCTCATGAGACAACGTGGCTATGATGTCAATGTTCTTTCTTTCCAAAATATGGATTGGTCCATGTCATACAATCCTCTAGCTTTGGCCATAGCAGCCGCAAAGAAGGGCTACTATGAGAAGACTCAAACCTATGTCAACGCAGTCGCAGAATCGATTTATCCCAAACAAAAAGGTGGAGAGAAGGGAAATGCGGAATACTTCCGTAAGTCTTCTATATCCCTATTTAACGCTCTGACAATGGCTTTGATGGATCGAGCTAATGAAACCTATCAAAATGGTGAAGACGATGCCTGGGATACCATTACGATCCCTAACGTTGCGAAATTCTTGGCGACAATGGGGTCTGAAGAAGTCTTTGTAGATGGTGCTGGTGAAATCGTTGAGAATCCAACTAGAGAACAACAGGTATCCAAGAAATCAAAAATCACGGTCTATTTTGATAATTTGAGACAAGTGAATCAAAAACAATTCTCGAAATTTAGACAAATGGCGGATATCGAATTTCGTGCTTCAGACTTTGGTGGTGATGAGACTAAAGGGAATGTCTACTCTAGCATGATGACAGGAATCAACCTGTTCTTGCAAGACAACGTGGCCAAACTGACTTCCAAAAACTCGATTGATTTAGAGTCTTTTGGTTTTCCACGTCGATTGTCTGTCAAGCTGAGATCAAGCACCAATAGTCAACTTAAAAATGAATTCAAGCACAAAACTGCTAAAGTAACGATTACAGGATTGAAGAAATGGGGGAAAGTCGAAAAGAAAGTCGATTATGTAAAACAAGCGACGGCTTTAGTCGATGGTGAAGGCTATCTGAACTATGCCATTGAGCCTAAACTTCCAGATCAGTTTACGGTAACGATTGATTTCAATCATAAGAACAATGGCCATTCCCCTGTTCGGGATCAAGTCTTCCAATTCTCAGCTGAAAAAGTCTATCGAAAAGATGGAGATAGTTTAGAAGTAGATGAGTATACCAAGAAGCCGATTTTAGATCATATCGATATAACCGTCCTTAAGAATAAAGAAGACACCCAAAATCTTCTTCAGGAGTCGGATATTGAACTGATTTATTCAGATAAACCGAAAGTCATCTACCTGGTAACACCGCCAAACCGCACAGAGTACAATGGGATTGTCTCTTTGTTCTTAGATCAGTTATACAATGCCAACTATGAGCTTGCATTAACAAATGGTCGGAAATGTATCAATCGCATTCTCCATATCTTGGATGAGTTTACAAACATGCCAGCTATTCCTCACATGGATACGAAAATTTCTATCGGATTGGGACAAAACATTCTCTATTACTTATGGATTCAAAATCTGGAGCAACTGGACAATGTGTATGGCCAAAATGTTGCTCAAACGATTATGGATAACTGTTCGTTGAAAGTTTACGTCAAAACAACGTCTCCAGACACCAATAAGAAATTTAGTGCTGAGTTAGGCACACGTACTATCACCAGAAGACGGCGCTCCAGCAATATCCTGGACGAAGCCAATCCAAATGTAGCTGTCGAAAATCCAAGACAAGAGCTGTTGACACCAACGCAGTTGGCCAAGCTCCAGGAAGGAGAAGCGGTTATCTTACGTGGAGTCAAGGGACGGGATAATGTTGGACGTAAGGTTACAACGGATCCAATCTTCGCACATGATAAGACGAGCTTCCCTTACAAGTACATGTTCTTACAAGAGGAGTTTGATACATCGATGACTCTTGCGGATATTCCAGTCGAAAGTGCACACCGTGAGCTAGAACTTCAGGAAATCGCAGTTGATGCAGGTACAGCCTTCAACAACATCATAGACTGGAGGCAACGTTTGACCATGCCTCTCCTCAGCAACAATGGCGAAACTCCTAAACTATCAGGTCGTCACAGTAAAGGACAAAAGGTACAATCCCAATCATTTACCTCTACAGATGAATTATTCCAAGCAGCTGCAGCTAGTGTTATTCACGGTGACTATGATTATTATGATGACGGAGATGACTTCTTTGCGGATGAAGTTATCTAAAAAGATATACAATAAGTTATATAAACACTTGCAAGAAAAAAAGCTGTTTGCTATAATAAAATAAAGAATGGTTAGGAGATAAATGATGAAAGCAAAGTACTTTTTAAGAATTGTTTTAGTAGGTTTAGCCTTGATTATACTTGGAGCTTGTGGTCAAAAATCACCTGATTCTATTACTAAAAATGTGCTAAAAGATAGCTATACAGGCTTTTCACAAGAAGATAGTTATGATAGTTCTATTTTTAGTGGTGGAGTAGGATCTACTTTAAAATTCGATAAAGAAAAGCGAACCATTTCAAATAATGACGGTAGAAGCATTAGGTACAGTGTTCTTTCAGAAGAACAAGTAAAGGCAATTCCAGCCTCTTTCAGAGGAACTATTGTTAGTTTAGAAAGTCAACTGAAAGGAAAGGATAATTTTACTATAGCTGTTGGTGATAATGCAGATAAGCCTGAAGAGGCTGGTGCTTACTATCAAGTCGTATTGACTGAAGGTGGTAAAAAAATTAGAGTTATTGAATTACTTCGTGGCTATAAAGAAGACAATGCTTTCTATGATTTCAATGGAACCGCAGATTAATTTAGAAAAGTCTCAATTACTTGAGGCTTTTTTGTTGTCAGAATTTCATTGTCCCTTTAAAAACGATTTTGTCATTATCGAATATGATAGGGGTATCTTAAAAAGAAAGAAGGTACCTTTAGTGCACTATCAAACCTTTTCAGATTTGGTGAATGAGGTCAAGAATCTCAATGGTGAAATCACAGGTGAGAATGCAAAAAAGCTGGCGGAATTCTATTCCTACTGGGGAAACTATTTAGAACCGACTCCTGCATTTATGGCATATCTATCCTATTTACCAGGAGGGATCGTTAAAGCTTTTTATCAAATCATTTCCAGTCTAGAACATGTTTTTAATAATATGTTCAAGCTCTTTGGGCTTTTCGGATATTTGGGGGATCAGAAGACAGTCATTGGTCAATTTTTCTACTGGTTTCAGATATTAGGAACGTCCTTGTTTACTCTGATTTTGGTTGTGTCGGCTATCGCAGGCGTTTTTACTAAGCCAGTAAAGTATAAGGGGGTTATTATTAATTTCCTTTTGGTAACTGCAGTAACCTCGGTTTTGCCTTTAGCTTTGACCACCATCTCAACAGCAGTGGCACAGGATGCCATGTCTATCCAGACAGTCTCCAGCGAAGCGCCATCTGGTAGTCAACCAACTTCCTCTTTGGCTCTTCAGCCCATGAAAAATAATGTAGTAGACCTAAAAGTCTTGATATACAAAGATTTTTCTACAGAGTTGTTTCCAATGGATGATTATGGCTATATCAAGCCTGTTCAGGAGGGTTCTACCCCTGTCAATAATATCACAGATAACCCTGACCAACGGGATACGGCTGATTTTGCGACCAAGATTGATTTTGGGGCAAACTACGGTACGACAAATCCGAAAATGTTAAAAATGATGCAAGAAGACGATAAAATAGCAGGGATTAAAGGCTTGTTCCTACATAAGTTGAATTCCAATAATACAGGGGTTGAAAGCATTACAGAACACCGCCTCATTAATCAATTGAGTGCTTTTGAATCCGTTTATATGCGCTATAAAGTCAACTGGATAGGGATGTTCCTCCAGTACATAATCTTAGCTGTTCTTTTGATTAGCATGATCATTAAGCTCGTCAAATCAATTTTTGATATTTTGATTGAGGCAATGATCTCTCCGATTCTTGGTTATAGCTCCCTATCAAACTCAAAGAAATACAAAGAGTTGTTAAGAACCATTGGAGGTGCCTTAGCAGGAATCTTCTTTGAGGTTATTATTATGCGTGTAACACTTGAGATTTTCAGAGATTTACCAATCCTTTCTGTTTCAGCAGTATCTAAGCTTTCTGGCGGATTCTTTGATGGACTCAATATGTGGGAACAGTGTCTTGCAGCTGCCTTTGTCTATATTGGAGTATTCTTTGCGGCAATGCAAGGAGTGGCCATGATTGAACGCTGGCTTGGAGTTTCAACAGGACATAGCGAAACAGCTCAACAATTGCTTGGTGCTATGATGATGGGTAATGCCTTTGCGGCTGGAGCAGGTGGTGTCTTTAATGGCGGTATGGCGCTTGGTCAATTTGGTATGGATATGGCTAAAAAAACTCCAGATGCCCTGTCTAAAGGCAGTCAGATTCTGGGGAATAGTCTTGCCAGAACTGGAGGTGGTATTCAAGGTGCTTTGAACTCTATAAAAGACCAGGGATTAATGAATGCGGCCAAAGGTGGCGTAAGTAATATGGTTGATTTGGCAGAATGGAAAGCATTTGAAACTATGCAAAATACGAAAGGGGCAGTTGGCAATGTTTTAAATAACTTGGATGATAAAGCCGCCTCTGCGCACGATGCGACCTATAACGCTTTGAAAAACGATGCGATTCCTGGAATTGATCAATTTGGACCAGTTGACATTCCTGAGTCCCCAATCGATTCAGGAATGACAGATGCACCTGTTGTAGATCCAACTCTTCCATCTGAAGGCATGGAAGCTCCGATTCAAGAATCACCACTTCAAACTGAAGGAGCAGAGCCACCAATTCAAGATTCAACTCATTTAACTGGAGGAACGGGATCTCCAATTCAAGATTCAACTCATCCAACTGGAGGAACAGAGTCACCAATCCAAAATTCAACTCATCCAACTGGAGGAACAGAAGCTCCAATTCAAAATTCAGCTCCATCAGTTGTAGAATCGACACAAGCACCGAAACAAGCAGACTCTTCTCAACAAAAGTTTCAACAGAGCATGAGTCAAATGCAATACATGAACCAACAGATGCAACAAGCAGGACAGCGTATGCAGGGAGGACGACATATCACAGGTGCTGAAAGTCCTGAAGAGGAGGAATAGGATGAATTATGGATTTAACAGGGAAGAATATTGTTATCACAGGAAGCCTACGTCCTCTAACTAGAGAAGAAGCAGTACGATTTTTAGAAAGTAAAGGGGCTGTCGTGCAAAACTATGTGTCTTCTAGGACAGATATATTGGTTGTAGGACACAAGCAGTTGAATCTTTTTGATCCAGATAAAAGGTCTAAGAAGCATGATGCAGCGCTTAGAAGACTATCAGAAGGCCAATTGATTACTTTTCTTTCTGAAGAAGCATTCTTTGATTTAGTTAAGAAGTCTCAAGATTGAGGCTTCTTTTATTGTGTAAAAAAGTATATAACTTTTTGTGTAATTTATTCCTGAAGGATGATGAGAAAAATGCTATTGTCCCTTTAAAAGATATTTTCGATTATTCATTATAATGTGAGTGTCAAAACAAATATAAAGGAGAAATTAATGTACGGTGAAAAATATGGTGTACCTAGAGATATTTATGCCAAAATCAAGATTATAGGACTTCTTATTCTGGACATTACATTTGTAGGAATAACTGGTCTAATTGCTCTAAGCGTTGGATTAAGAATTTTTCCGAAAAGCCAATGGATACAAATGTTCGCATTCATATTTTTAACACCAGTTATGAGTTTGTATCTGGTGTTGCCAGCTAACGGTGGTAAAAAGAATTGGCACAGTATGTTTCTTTTCTTCAGACGAAGAAGAAAACGTTACATCAGTTTGAACTATATCAGAAGGAGAAAATCATAATGGCAATTAAACAAACTTCATCTAAAAATATTGAGAAACGCCCTTTAGGACGTATTCGAGAAATGAAGAAGCATACGCAGGAATATTTCGATTTACATTCTTGTGTTGAGTTGTTAGACGTAAAATCAATTATTCCAAATAGACAGGCTTATATCCAATTAGTAGATTATGGATACTTGCAGCTGATGGAAATTCCAGGTAAAGACTTAGGGTCGATGTCTTACAACGAGGTGATGCGAAGAATCGAAAATTTTGAAACTTGGTTAACTCGATTTGGACCGAATATCCAAGTGGAGACGACAACCTTGCCAACAAATACTGATACACAAATTTCTGACTTGCGCCATCATTTGAATTTAGTGCGACAAGAACTCTCTAAGATATCAGTAAATGAGAGACGTTTTTTACAACTCAAAGATCGTGAGCTTTGGCTTCAAACTCAAATTAAAGTTGAAGAGAGCATACGACAAGAAGTCTATAATACAGAGTTTATACTGTGGCTATTTGCACCTACAACAACTGAATTGGACGAATTAGTTCGGAAGGCTCAAACTTATGGAAATAATGATTTTGTTCCTCAAGAAATTAGCTATAGGAAGAAAATTCAGATTATAAAACAATACAACAATATGAATGAGAAAGTATAGGAGGGATAGTATGCCTGATTTATCAAAACGTAGACAAAGACAATTAAAGAATGAAGGATATGACCTTGCTTTCCTTAGCCAGATTCAACCGCAAGGAAATATTGATTTTAAAAAAGATGATCGTTCCTGGTTAAGTGGAGATGGATATCATACGGTCTTACACTACTATGAATATCCAACTGAAGGAATGGATCGTTTTTGGCTTTCTGAATTATTGCTATTACCTGGTACACGTGCCTTCTTGTCACTGTATAAAGAAGATAATAGACAGCTTCAAAAAGAGATAGAGGACTCTATTGAAGAAAAATCAACACGTATTACTAATAACAGTAAATTAACAAATAATCGGAAAGAACTAGATGAAATTGACAATCTCAATAAGTTAAGTCGAGACATTGATAAGCGGAATATAGCTATGTATGGGATGTATATTCGTGTCTTTGTGTTCGCATCAACCAAAGAAGAATTGTTTAAGAAAGTTGAAGAGGTTAAAGACAAAACGTCTAAATTCAAATCAACTATCCTATCAGGAGAATTAGAATTTGAATATCATGCTCCCTTTATTCCAGCTGAGTATCAGATTGATTTACCAAATCATCGAAGAGGAATACCTACTCCAGCCCACTCAATAGCTGGGGGATATTTCTTTAATCATACGAAGCTTGAAGATGAAAAGGGATTTTATCTTGGTTGGACTCCAACAAACGGAGCAGTAAATTTCAACTTCCTAGAACGTGATGAAAAAAGAACACGTTCGTTTATGATTCTATCTGGGAATCCAAAGATGGGCCAACGTTCTTTCCTTATGAAACATACAGATGGTCTTTATGCAAAGGGACACTATATTCGTAATTTTGATGCTACTGGTCAGTTTCTTGATCAGACAAGGAAGCAGCATGGATTGATATTTGATTTATCAGGTGAAGCTAACCGAATTAATATCTTCCAGGTCTTTCCAACAGTAACCAATGAAGCAGGAACTGAAATTGATAAGAAAAAGTCCTACAACCTTCATATCGAGAAATTAAAGAGTATTTATAAACTCCTGAATAATGAAGTGACAGGAGATGATTTAATCACATTTGGAACTCTCTTGAATGAATTCTATATTGAAGAAAATTTATGGGCTCGGAATCCATCGTTGAATCCAGAAAAACTGAAAGCAACGGATCTTGTCAATGAAGACTATCCTATCTTGTCAGATTTCATTTTGTTTGTTGATGCCTATAAACGTCGACTAGAACAAAGTTATAGCACGGATATGGCTGAAAACAAAGCCGTTAAACGTATTTACAATACTTTTAATGAATTATTGACAACAAACGCAGAAATTTTCGAGGGGACAACCGAATTTCAAGATATCTCTTCAGAGCAAGTTGTGACATTTGATTTTTCTGGATTGAAGAGTGCCCCTCATCTCTTAAATGTTCAAATATTCTCAGTTCTTTCTCTTGTTTCAGCAGATATTGTTAATAACGGTAAACGTTGTAAGCAACTACTGAAAAGGAACCCTAGCTTAACAGAGATGGATATGCAACACTATATTGTCAATATTAGTGGTGCACAGACACTCATTAATCCTAAGCATGAGAGCAGTGTGAATCTCTTGGCAGATATGATTGATACAATGGGGGAAAACTTTGCAGGAGTTGTGTTGTCCGTAAATTCTCTGAGGGGTATTCTGTTTGAGACAGGTATCGGAACTCATAAGGATCCATACGTAACTGCGGTTCAGAGGATTTTTGGTCTGATGCAGTATAGAATTTTTGCTCAGACAGATGAAACTAGCGTTCCACTATTAGCCAATGCTTTATCAGGATCAATGAATCAGTCTGAATTAGAAACATTGCCTCGCCTAGCCAAAGGACAGTTGTTTATGAATATTGCAGGAGTTGGAAATCTAGTATTTAACCAGCAATTATTAGCTCCAGAAGTTGAGCGCTATGGTGGTATCGAATAAGAAAGGACATTAAATTTAAATGGTTAAAAACAAATCAGGAATGATTATAAGGACAAAGCAGAAATTTGATGAATATGTTTTGATTCGTAAATGTCGTATGAAACAAGAAAGAGATTATTTTGCTTCAGAGGGAGAATCAGATCCAAAACGTCTAGAAGCACAAAAGGAGCGAGATAAGGAATTTTTGAATGGTCTCAAGAAAATAGGTCTAGGGTTCATTGTATTTTTAGTTTTTTATGGCATTTTACGAACAATATTAGGATTGTGGTAGATAGAGGAGGTATCTATGAAAAAATTATTAAAGCCTAAGATTATCCTTCCTTTTGTAGCGATACTGTTAATTATCAATGTTGTGATGGCCATGTTGGCTGGGATTATGGGCGCTATAGCTAGTAGTGGTGGACATGATTGTGGTGCTGTAGAAACAACATCTTCAACTAGTGACTCAACAGTTTCTTCAGCTGATGGTTCCATAGATGGTTTTGTAAAAAAGCATAAGGAATCCTATATTCTATCTTGGAGAGCAGGAGGTTTTCTACCTTCAGCTTCCATCACTCAAACTATGATAGAGAATGGCTTTAATTTTACGAATCCTAATGGAACTTCCTTCTGGATGGCTCATAACATGGGAGGTGTTAAAACCTCCAGAAAAAGTGATTTTCCAGTCACTATTGCGACGTATGGTGAAGACAGTATTGACTTAACAGGAACAAAGCCTGGAGCAAACGTTGGAGACGGTACAGGAGGAGCTTATACTTGGTTTTCTAGCTATGATGCAGGGATTGTAGGGAAAGCTGAGTTTATGGCTCACCAGACACTTTATAAAGGGGCTATAAACAATATAAATGGCATTGCAACTCTATCTGCCATAGCAGATGGTGGATGGGCCACAGATGGCACTTATAAGAGCAAGCTAACTGATATGTACGAAAAGCTAGGTACTAAGTATCAGTGGCTTGATAAGGAAGCCATTGCTGCTCATGGTGAGAAACCTTATGCAGTATCGAATACACAAGATGCCAGTTCTTCAGATAATGCTATTTCTTCTTCAGCTGAAAAAAGTGATTGTGGTGAATCAGGTGGTAGTGTCGATGGAACAGGAAAAGTTCCTTCAGATGCGACTGCGTGGGGGTATAAACCAGAAGATTTACCAGATAGTTTGAAACCGTTTATTGTCGATCCTAAGAGTTTAGGCATGGATTATGCTAAGTCTACAGGGTGGTATAATCCTGGAAGGGACGATATAGCTGGACAATGTGTGAATCTTACAATTAGTGTCGCAAATCATATATGGGGTCATTCTGGTTCAGTTCAAGGTAATGGGAAAGATCAGGCAGCAGCTTGGGCATCAATATTCGGGAATTCACTTAAGTCAACTCCCAAAAGGGGTGCTATCTTTTCTACACAGGTGGGAGGCGGAGGCTATGGTCATACAGGAATTGTATGTCATGTCTTTGAAAACGGATCTATCTTATTTGTAGAACAAAATACACCTTTAAGTGGTTGGGATACGTTTAAGACCCCTTATACATGGGACTATCGAATTTGGACTCCAGAACAACAGCGAGCCCAAGTTATTTCGTTTGCCTATCCAGATGATAGGGAACCTAAATTGAATTCAAATTAAAAGGAGTATATAAGATGATTGATTGGATAAAGGAGAATATGGTTGTATCGATTGTAGTAGGTATTCTATTGGTTTTGGCAGGAATAGGGATTGTATCGAGTTTCAGGCCATCTCAACAAACTAAAATAGAAGAAGCTGCCCAGGTGAGTTCTTCAGGAACCACTCAAAACGAGCCGTCTTCCAAAGAGGAAACAGCAGACGAGAAGAATTATCGGACAGCTAAGTTAAAACTAGAACGCCCCTATGCAGAGGCAAGCTCAGAAGACAAAAAAGAAGTGTTAAAAGCCTTTGAAGAAGCAGTAGCAGATATAAAAAAGACGAATTTTCTGCCAAATGTCAAGGGAACAATCGAGAATCATTTATCTATGACACAGAATGCGATGGTTCAAACCTTTGCGATGGCTATTCTAACGAATCAGTATGATTTTCAACCTAAACAATTAGAAGTGATGCCGACAGAATCAGAGGACGTTATTCAATTTTTAGTTGTCCTGACTAAAGGTGGGGAAGAGAATAGCTATTTCATTGGTAATTTCAATACTACAGTTCAACAAATCCAACTAAAAGCCTATGTTGGTGGAAATATAGGCGGTACATATGGCTAAAAAGTTGCACAAAAAGTTATATAACTTTTTGTGCTTTTATATTGACAAGAAAAGTAGTTTTAGGTATAATTAAGTATATAAAAAGTTATATAACAAAATATACAATTATCCAAGGAGGGAATCATGAAGATTCAAACTACAAACTTAGGAAAAGGTGGCGGTGGTAAGACTACAGATACCTTTAATGAAGGGGATTGGTTGGCACGTGTTAAGGGGCTTAGAACACTACTCATTGATGGAGCTTGGGAATGCAATTTGACAAGAACATTTGATGTAAAATGTGAGAAAACCGTTTATGATATATTTACGACTGGAGAGTATGAGATTGTTCCAATATCAGAAAATCTCAGTTTGATTTGTGGTGATGAGCGTTTGACAGATGAGCAGTTAGATCTTGCTAGTCGAAACAACAAATATCTCCAGTTGTTTATGTGGTTTAGCGAACATTACGAAGAGTTAGAAGCACAATTTGATGTCATTCTGATTGATACGCACAATGATGAGAGCTTAGTTACAGCAAATTTTATAGCTGTGTCAGATATTGTCTTGGCTGTTTCTGATGCCTCTCTTAATGGTTTTCGTGCCTGGTTATCTTTAAAAAATTTTGTAGACTTCATTAAGAGCGAAGCTATCGAAGTGATTACTAAGAAAAGCTATGTTAAAGCAGAACCTTATCTTATTGGAAATAAGATTAAGTACTTTGGAAACAATGTAACAGACACCTGTAAACAATTTTTAGAAGTTGTTGAAGAAGACTCAGCTTACCTAGGTTCTATCCAGGAGAAAGAGCTCATGGCCAAGAGTCTTGTGATCAGTCAGAGTGTCTTTGAGCAGCATGAAGAGATGACAGCTAACCAAAAAGAGACACATCAAAAGTTTTATGATAATATAAACTACGTATATGAAAATATTTTGAGTGTGTTAGAAGGAGAGGTAGCATGACAGAGAATCGATTCGCACAAGTAAAACAAACATTCCAAAGTACACCAAAGAGAGAAAAGACTCCTTCGTCTAGGAAACAAAATCAGGAGGCTAGAAAGTCTCCTGAGAGCTATAATAAAAAGCAAAGATATCCATTCTCTTTACATCATAATGTTCGATATGATATGTTAGATGCTTTAGTAGAGTATCATGGTGAGAAATCAGCTTCATCTTATATCGAGAAGATGATTATAAGAGAATGGGAAAAGATGCAGAAAAAAATTAAGTAATGAGATATCGGAAAGGATGATTTTTTATGATAGATTTTAGTAAAGAAATTATGATAGATTTTAGTAAAGAAATAAAGAAGAAAAATGATAATGACGATGAAGATCCACAACCACAGAAAAAGCATGTTCGTGATATGAAGAAAAAGAGAGAGAAGGAGGAACTTCTTAGAAAGTTGCACGAGGCAGAGTCTAATATTTCCAGTTCAGATGAAAAATCACTTGAAATGGAGAAGGAATAATGAAATACTTATCAAATTTATCAGATATTCCAGAATTTTCTTCAGCAGCAACAGATTCAGGACAATTCTTTATTCCTCGTCCAATAATAGACAACCCACAGTTCAATGATTTGAAGAGTAGTGGAATTTTACTCTACATGCTTTTATTAAATCGTTTAAGAGTTGCAGTTGACTTTGAATTAAAAGGATATGATGAAAATGGAGATACTTTTGTATGTTACCCTATAGAGGAGCTAATGGAGGCTTTTCAATCAGGTAAAAGTAAAGTGATTTCTTTGAAAAAGAAGCTAAAGAATCATGGTTTAATTGAAGAAGTCCGCCAAGGATCCAATCTACCCAATAGAATTTACTTAACAGATGAGATTTTAAAATATTACTGATGAAGTAGGAGGAATCTATGATGATTTTCATTGATATTAAAAGACTTGTTCAGCTATTCTTTATTTTTATCGGAGCTATAGCTATCTATATGTTCTATAAGACATTTGGTCTTAGTATGGTGTTTATAGTCGTTTTAGGATTGGCCGTTTTAAAATTCGCCCCAGCTTTCCTTCCAGTTGTATTATTACTGTATTTGGGACTTCACTTTACAGGTGATTTTTCCTTTATTGCAGATGGAATTGTGACAATTCTATGGAGTATCATTTTGATTCCAATGGCTATATTCACTATCGACATGAGCAAATCCTATTTTAGTAAAAAAGAGAAACCCTGGTATGACAAGTAAGAGTTTATCTGAAAAGATAGGCTCTTTTTTTGTCAGAACAAAGGATTATTTGAACATTCAGGTCAAAATTTATTAAAATAAGCGTAATTTTAATAAGGGAGGATTCTGAATGGCTTTCTTTGATGAGAGAGAACTAAAAAATCAATTACTGTTTCAAAATGCAAAAGAATTTTATAACTTTGTTTCTAGGTATGATGAGGAGATGATTCCAGTTATGAAAGCAAAGGGCTATACCTGTATTCATTCAATGGAGCGAACCGTCGCTTTTACATTTGGAGAGTTTACTTTCAGAAGAAGACGTTGGAAAAAGGGAGATCATTGGGTCATTCCAGTAGATGAAAAGTTAGGGCTTCAGAAGAACGTCCGCTTCTCCTGGGAATTTATGTATCAGGTGGCCAAATTATCTACTTTAATGCCATATGATAAAGTAACTCAGGTGATCCAATTGACTTATCATATCTCTATCACAAAACCAATTGTAGTAAAAGCTGTAAAAATTTGTGAGAAGTTATTGGAGGAAAGGGAAGGTTATCGATATTATGAAGAGAATAAAGAAGTTAGAAAAAGAAAAGCCCAGGTTATTTATATTGAGGGTGATGGTGTGATGGTTAAAGCACGTGACACACAGAAGGATAATAAACATTATGATTTATCGCATTTTGTAGTCCATACAGGAAGCCAGAAAGTTGGCAGCAATCGATTTGAACTCCAGGACAAAAAGGAATTTATTGGTCTTGACAATCGCTTAGTGAGGGAGCAGGTGATCGATTATCTGTTTAATAATTACGAAATTACGAATCAGACTTTATTGATTACGAACTCTGATGGAGGTCATGGATATACACCCTATGTTTTCAAAGAAATTGCGAAGGTTTTGCGAATTAAACGGCATGAACATTTTTGGGATGAGTACCATGTAAATAAGGAGTTGAAGAATTATTTAAAATTTTACTCTGAAGATCTATTAGAGAGAGCTTTCCAGGCGATTAAGCAACATGATAAGCAGTTGATGAGAACTGTTCTGGATACGACTGAAAGTTATATCGAAACAGAAGAAGAACAAGAGTCATTTGAGAGGTTCAAGAGTAAGATATTGAGAAATTTCCAATACACTAAACCAGCCGAACAAAGAGGATTCAGTCATGCAGGAATAGGGATAATGGAGAGTCAGCATCGTAAGGTCACTTATAGAATGAAAAAAAGAGGAATGTACTGGACGCTTGCTGGAGCTGAAACGATGAGTCGGATAATTGTTTTGAATTATGAGGATTCTTTGAGGGAACTATTCTTTGGTAACTGGAGAGAAGATTATGAAAAATTTATTTCTTTAGAGGAAGTTTCTGCTTATACCATTAAAAAAAGAATAAGTAAAATGTGTAAAGAAAATACATCTAGATATCAATGTTACCCTGATAGTAAAAGGTTATCCTACTTCAGAAAACAATAAAAGTATATAATAAAGTATGCAAAAAGTTATATAACAATAACCTTTGTAAAAAAAGGTCTTTTTGTGCTACAATCAAGCATAAAATGCTTGCACTGTATGTAAAAATGTGTTATAATTTACTTAAATTAATCGAATAAAAAAAGACGAAAAGTGCGCTAACACTTCTCGCCTTACCGAGTAAGAAACCGACCTTCTTACTCAGTCTTTAATTAATGATACCTGATAAGTGTATCAATGTCAAGACTGAGCAAGGAATTTGTTCAGTCTTTTTTTAAAACTCGGTGATGTTCTCCTAAAAAATTATGAATTTAGGCGTTCTAAAAAATTCTACCGCATACAAAAAAGAAAAATATCTTGACAATGAGGTAAAAATTTTGTTACAATAATAGACGGTACTTTTTACTTTTGGTCTCTCAAGAGTGTACAGGGACGTGCTGACAAATGTTGCAAAAGTACACACAGATGATAGCTGTCACCAAGTGTATCATCACCAAAAATAAAAAAACACAGGAGAATGTAGATGCCTACAATTAACCAATTGGTTCGCAAACCGCGTAAATCAAAAGTAGAAAAATCTAAATCACCAGCTTTGAACGTTGGTTACAACAGTCATAAAAAAGTTCAAACAAACGTTTCTTCACCACAAAAACGTGGTGTTGCAACTCGTGTTGGAACAATGACACCTAAAAAACCTAACTCAGCCCTTCGTAAATTCGCTCGTGTACGTTTGAGCAACCTTATCGAAGTTACTGCCTACATCCCAGGTATCGGACACAACTTGCAAGAGCACAGCGTGGTGCTTCTTCGTGGTGGACGTGTAAAAGACCTTCCAGGGGTACGTTACCATATCGTCCGTGGTGCACTTGATACTGCAGGTGTTAACGATCGTAAACAAGGCCGTTCTAAATACGGTACTAAACGTCCAAAAGCATAAGGAAAGGGGATAAAGAGAAATGAGTCGTAAAAATAGAGCTCCAAAACGTGATGTATTGCCAGATCCGCTTTACAATTCACAATTAGTTACTCGTCTTATCAACCGCGTTATGCTTGATGGTAAACGTGGTACAGCTGCTTCAATCGTTTACGGTGCTTTTGAGCAAATCAAAGAAGCTACTGGTAACGATGCACTTGAAGTATTTGAAACAGCTATGGAAAACATCATGCCTGTACTTGAAGTACGTGCACGTCGTGTTGGTGGTTCTAACTACCAAGTCCCAGTTGAAGTTCGTCCAGAACGTCGTACAACACTTGGACTTCGTTGGTTGGTAACAATCGCTCGCCTTCGTGGTGAACACACAATGCAAGACCGTCTTGCAAAAGAAATCTTGGATGCTGCTAACAACACTGGTGCAGCTGTTAAGAAACGTGAAGACACTCACCGTATGGCTGAAGCTAACCGTGCATTCGCACACTTCCGTTGGTAAAATCATGATGCTAGGAACGGTAAGGATGCAAGGTGAAAATAGGAAACTGACGCAGTATTCGATGAATACAAGGAAGTTTATCTTTTTCACACAGCATCCCGTTCCGGCTCAAATCGGCTAATTAACTTTAGCCCGAGTTCAATTCAACTTGTAAATCTACAAGTTGAAACCAACAATAGCATGAAAACATTGAGAACGGGTAGGTCCTGCCTATCCGTTTTTATTAAAATCGTGTTATAATAGAATAGAAATCAAAAATAAATAGGAGAAACAAACCTCATGGCACGCGAATTTTCACTTGAAAAAACTCGTAATATCGGTATCATGGCTCACGTCGATGCTGGTAAAACAACTACAACTGAGCGTATTCTTTACTACACTGGTAAAATCCACAAAATCGGTGAAACTCACGAAGGTGCGTCAC
>ERZ773013.121-NODE-121-length-49093-cov-5.165545_pt1 | contig 49093 bp, 36 predicted proteins | sample MGYA00511670_ERZ773013 | MGnify/ENA primary metagenome ERZ773013 (study PRJEB29015, sample SAMEA2738120) | human oral metagenome | biome: human oral; feature: human-associated habitat; material: saliva | place: China | collected 2257 ... | reverse complement strand
AGAACTTCTTGTCCTCCAGCAATCGTCCTCCCTTGCCGTACTTGCGATCTTTCCTCTCAAGCATCTGAAATAGAAGGGAACAATTTACCTATCCAAATCCAGACTCCAGTCAATCTCATCAACAAACCATCCTTTCTTTTGACCAAGTTCTGTAACATAATTCAAAAGAAGCTCTCTGTCAAGGTCAGGATTATTCTTTATGAATGCTTTATTTTGCAATCCGGTCTTCAACCACTCCAAGAAAGTCTTTCCCAACTCATACCTCTGTTCTATCTTATATTTTCCGAGGAATTCTTCAAAGTTCATATGATATCTTATCATCAGGAAATTATCAGACTTTGTATAACGAATATATGATTGACTACCATTTTGCGGAGCACTTTCAACGATAATACCAATACTAACATCATTTTGTCGGAATTTATCGTTAATTCTATCTTCTATGATACCTCTAAGTTCCGAAACTAATTCTCCAACTTTTGTTCCTGCAGTAACTGAACCAATTAAAAAATTCATATCAGTGTATTTGTACTTAATGATGACATTTATTTCCAGGAGGTAAAAAGCCTTTCCACGCTTCATATCCTTTTATTTTCATTCTCTCAAGAAGCAAGGTTGCCTTTCTGCTAATATTAGTATGTAAGATTTTCATTTCTACGCCAACACCTTCTAAATACTTTTTGGTGTAACGTTTCAATGCATCTTTAGATGTCCCTATTTTCCATAACTCCCCCTCCTTTAGGAACATTTCCCCAATAGGGTTCTTCTTTCCATATTCGAAAACAGGATACCAGCCGTCTTTACGAGCAACGAGAGCATACAAATCATCTAACCCTAGGGGATCAATTCTGTTATTTACATCTCGAACATAGGCATACAAGGTTGGATTGCCAGCAGCCAGTCCTATGGGGTCCTGGGAGATGTATAGACCAGTGTCGGGCGAGTAGTATCGAAAGCGATTGTAACAGAGGTCAGTCTCTTCATCGAAGTATTGACCTTGGAACAAGAAAGGCACGAGGGTACTATTTCCTGTTCTTATTTTGCCGTAAATATCAAGATTTCTTTCCCAAACTTTTGCGCCATGACTATCAAAAGCGTGAGTAGGAGTGCCGAGATAGTCCGTTATGATGCTGTACGACTTATCGCCCACAATCTTTGCCGTAGGTACGAACGTGCCCTCCTCAAACAGCCACGTGGTTACATCGGATTCCTCCGTCCATTCGTGCAACGGCACGTTGCCATCCCAAACCCAATGGATGGTCTTGCCCTTGTAGGTCTTAGAGATTCGACGACCAAGTGGGTCGTACTCGAACTCTACGGTCTCGCCATTGGGTCGCTTGACGCTTCGGAGCATACCGTTGCCCTGCCATTCATAGGACCAATCGCCCTCCTGCCAAAGCGGAGCTAATGTCTCGTCGGGGCGTAATCGTTGTTTCAGAACGAGGTTGCCTTCACCGTCGTAATGATAGGAGAACTTCTTGTCCTCCAGCAATCGTCCTCCCTTGCCGTACTTGCGATCTTTCCTATCAGGTGTATGAAATAGGTTTCCGATGGCACCAGGCGCCTTATAGATTGTCTCTACCTGGGAGCTTTCCCGGTAGTCCGCCTTGAAAAGGTTATCCCAAGGGTCGTAGTCGAAAAGAACGGTTTCGCCCGTAAGTTCATTCACCTTGCGATGCAGGCGGTTGCCCATACCCCAATAATAACGCATGCGACTCTGCTCGAGACCTCCCGAGAGAATATCCCGGCAAACCTCACGACCGAGCATATCACGGCCCGTCGTAACGCTCACTCCTCCGCTTAGTTCTCGCTGTATCTCCAACCCGCTATTATCACGACCTATTGCTACCCTCCAATCGGAGGCTTGCATTCCCGAGAGTTGACCCTCCTTGTCGTATTGTAAAACAACATCGGCACCTAGGTCGCTACAGAGACGGATACGGTTGCCATAGGCATCATAATGACTTTCTACGGTACGCTCTCCCTGAGTTTCTTGTAACACTCGTCCGTCCCGACCTCGCACCAAGGCAATTCTCGTCGCATCGTTAAAGGCGGCTACAAGCAAACCGTCTTTATTGTACTTGTATGCCGATGCGCTGCCGTCGCTGTGCCGTTCACTGACAATATGCCCCACGCCATCGTACTCATAAGTACTCCAGTGTTCATCGGGGCGCAATACTTTGGACACACGTCCTGCTCCATCCCTTTCGTAGTGACGATGAAGGCCGTCGAAGCCCCATTCGTCCACCACATCGCCCCGACCATCCAGCCCGAAGCGATAGAGTTCGCCATCCTCATTTGCAATACCTGTGAGTTGCAACTCTGTGTCGTACTCGAAGCGCACCGTATGCCCGTTCTGTGTTCGGCTCAGCAATGTACCGAGACTACCATAACGCCAACGTACCTCACGCAATCTGTCCTTCGCATGAACGAGGTTCCCCGAAGTGTCATAGGTGAAGCGATGCTCGTTGCCATCCGCCTCTCTCATCCAAAGGAGATTGCCTACTTCGTCCGAACGATAGAGGGTGCGGTTGCCTCGAGGGTCTCGCTCCTCACTCAAATACCCGAAGGCATCGTACAGCCACCCGCGGTATGTGCCGTTCGGGTAGGTGAGTTGTATGGGGCGGTGCTTGCTGTCGTAGTCGAAAAGAAAAACATTGCCCCGCTCGTCGGTAATTTTACTCAGGTCTTGCCCTTGGTACTCGTAAGTGCGTGTGTTGCCGTTAGGATAGCTCCGCTTGGTCACGCGTTCCTGCTCGTCATACTCCCAGGCATAGGTTGCTCCTTGCGGGGTGGTGACATTCAGCAGGTTCCCTTGTGCATCGTATTCGTATCGGCTACTCTCTCCATTCTCGTTCTCAATGCCGGTTATATCCCCCAAGTCGTTGTAGGTGTATTTCCGACTACTGCCCTCGGGGTTAACCGTCACAATCAGTTCCTCATATTCGTTGTACTCCTGTAGCGTAACACCCCCTACCTCGTCAATGATTTTATAAATCAGATGGCGTTCGTCATAGAAATATTGGGAGGTAAAACCAAGACTGTTTCGCGTCAGCGTATGTCCCGGACGGTATTCGGTATGATGTTCCAGCACTCCGCCATCGCCCCACGTATGCACGCATCGGGCATCGTCTCCTTTGCCCTCATACTCCCAGTAAAAGTTCTGCCCTGTCTGATTGGTCAGTTGTACCAAAAGATGCCCATCGTAGCGGAAATGCTTCTCAGCCCCCTGTATATCGCAGGTCTCCACCATATTGCCCTCTTCATCGTAAGTATAGCGGATGAGACTTTTCTCCTTCCCGTCAAAGGTCGTACGTAGTTCGAGGACACGTCCCTTACCATCAGTATCCACTTTGATTTCCCGACCAATGCTGTCCGTGATAGAGCGCAATGCGCCACCGACAGAATAGCTCAGGCGAATGGTAAAGCCATCCGGGGTTTCTATCGTAGAGAGCATCTTATATCCCTCCCTATTTCGCAGAGCATCGAACCGATAGCGGCGTTTCTCCTTACTTATAAGCAGAAAGCCCTTATCGTCCCGGGTGAAGACCAGGCCTTCCTTGCGACTGACAAAACGCTCTCCCTCAGGCACCAAGGGCACAATCGTTTCCCGCCCGTCCCACAGACGCACGGTGGCGAAGCCATCCCCCATATCGCACAGCCCCATGTTATAGTTATGGTGCCAGTTGTATCCTAGAGGTCCATCTACCTCGGCATCACTGTAATAGGTTCTTTCCCAAACGAAAGGAAGGGGCCCCGGGAGTTCGACATCACGGTTCGTGGAATAGACACGTCCTGTAACAGCATCAACGGGTTCGCCAAAAAGGCGGCACTTGACAGGCTGGAGTATCTTTCCCAACTTGGGATGCTTGGTCTTTATGCTGTCAATGAGATCCTGAAACTTGTCTCCAAGCTTGCCCCAGAGCTTACCCATACCTTTCAACCCCAGTTTCATGGCCAGTTGGAAAAGGTCAATAGTGGGGGGACCGCCCACAAGCACGGGCTTCCCTACGGAAGTGATAACCAGCAACACAGAAGTAGGAGCCATGAGAGACACCTTTTTGGCGGCCTTGTTCACTCTGAAAGGAGCAGGGACTCCGACCAAATTACAAGACAATGCGGGATGGAACAGCGTGCTACAAGGACCTCCATCCATCAATACAGTGCTGCTTCCCATAAACATCTCCGAGCTCGCCATTGGCTTAACGATGGGAAAAGATACATGCGCAATAATTCCCGGAAGATGTTGGATACCCGTACCGGCATTGGCAATCCACCTACCATGAACCTGTACAGAGGGCTTCATGCCATTAACAATCGCAGTGCAGATTGACGCGAGACTCGTTGGTGGTGTTTCCCCCGAAGGAACGGGGGGAGGTGGTGGAAGAACCGTAGAGATGGCACTCATGATAGCCCCCATAATATCGAAAACCATACCGACATGAGGCACCGGCAGAAGAGGAGAGGGAGGAAAGATTGTTTCATGAAAATCCACTCCTATTGCCAAATCGAAATACTTGGCAACGGGCATGCCCGGCATAGACGGCAGCACGCGTGCAAGATCCCGCTGGAGATGATCTAGTTTATCCTTGGCCTCTCCAAACAACTCTCCGAATCCTTTACGGAACACAGGAGCCGTCAAAATTTTATCCAATACCTCTACCATAATACGCTCTTTGTCTGAGATGGTTCGTCCAACTTAAGACTAAAATCCTGCACGTGAAGTTGGAATTGACTTGTCATTCTTTTTCGTAGCATCTTTCAGCACTTTCTCCCAGTCATCGCCCAGCCATTCCTCCAATTGTCCTTGCAGAATTTTCATATCAGAGGAAGGACGAACAGAGGCACACAAGAGTAATGCCATGTGTGCAGCGTGCAAAAAGGTAGATTGTCGCCGCACCTCTAGATCCAAATAAGCTCCCGACGCCAACGCTAGGAGCATATGCTCGAAAGCAGTCTGCTTCTCCCCTTTTTCGTAGTAAAGATGTCCCAATAAACGCCTCGCCTCCATCAGATAATAGGCATCACCCTGCTTGGAAGCCTTATCTGCTAAAGCCTCGTATACAAGAAGAGCTTGAGAGTATTCTCTTTCACCGTATAATATGGCACCTTTTAGCAACATACAAGATTTCCATACAGGATAGCCTGTTGGGTCATTGTTATCCATCGCTTCGGAGGCCTTATCCAAAGCTTCATCTGTATAGGCAGCACTCTTGCGAGTATTCCGAATAGCAAAATAGGCTTGTGCAGCAATCAACAATCCGGAAATCAAGGATGACGCAGTACCGATCTCTTCCGTAATTGATAGTAGTTTCTTTACTTCACGGGGAGTTTGGTTGTTCAGCTTTTGGGTAGTAGAGTCCATCACTGCAATAATTTGCCTTCTAAAACGAGCATCAACATCAATGGTATCATTATCGCTTCCCCCCTTTTTCATTTCATTGCTGATAGCTTCTGCCATATTGAGCTTGGGATGAAGATATACACACACATCCGACTCTCTAACACGAATTTTCCTATCTGCAGCTAAATCCAATGTCACTAGACGCAAGCCATTGGGGATATCGTCAATGACCTTTTCAAACCATTCTGAAATGTTGTCTTTGCTATATGCTGAAATGGGGAAATAAAGACAAAAATGCGTCTTGGACGTGATCCCATTGATACTTTGCCTGAATCGAAGCAATTCACTCCACAGAGTTTCTGCTGTATGGGGCAAATCAACCCTCGGAACAAAGAGGTCTGTTAGAAAATGATTCTCATACAAAGCCTGATGGATATCCATTTTAGGATTAGGAGAAGGGGGAAACCAAGATAGGAACTCTGTCCACAATTCTTCCTCAAAGATGGCAGAATCTCCGTTATAAGAACTATCGAATCGAAAAAAGAGATCATCAAACTTCCCGATGGGCGATTGCTCGATGTCCATAAACTTGGTGATAATATCGACATCAGGATAATCCGCTACCCAAACAGCCAATTTCCACGAAGGGAGGGCATCTATTTTCCTCCATTCTTCATGTAACTTATTATACTCTTGGGCAATTGAAGCCTCCATAGTTCCTTATGAATTGATTTTTACAAGACCTCCTGTAATGGTTGCATCCATATCACCATTGATAGATACATTGCTCCCACTTACAGAAGTTTTTCGGCCTTGGATTTGGACCTCACTACTTCCTGAAGTTATGACTTTTGTTCCGCTAACAGCTGCAATACCCTCTTCTTTCGCCAATTGGAATCCGGCTGAGCCACTACCTGCCGAGATAAATTCAGAACCGGAGATTGCGATCTTTGCTGCATCTATTGCGATTTTATCTTCTTCCAAAACGAGAGAGGATTTTCCATTTGAAATAGCGATTGTCTTTGATGAAACTATCGTTATCATATCCTTGCCATCCACAACAATGAGATTCTCTCCTGTTTTGTCTTTTATCGTAATCCCCCCTCCATCATTTAATTCAATGGTGTGACCACTCTTGCTACTGAGACTTTTGACATTATTGCCCGTTCCCCCTCCAGTTCCTGCCTTCCCATGGAAAAGGCTTCCCATCACGAAGGGGCGGTGTGGATCACCGTGCTCGAAGCCGACCATCACCTGGTCGCCGACTTCGGGGATTGTCACCAAGCCCCGATTACTGGAGACCTGGTCACTGCTCCCGGCATCCGGTGTCTGCACCCTTAACCAATTGGTCGTAAGGCTGAGAGGCTTCTGCCAGTAGAACTGAACCTGCACGCGACCCTGACCACGGGGGTCATTGTTCGCCGACACCGTTGCAACCTCGGGATAGGCTATAAGTTTGTGCTTGAAGCGTTCCAATACGTATTCGTACTGACTCGGCATGGCGAGGAAATGGTTGCTGTAATTGCCATTCTTGTCAATACGGTGGGTGAGCTGTACGATACGATACTGCCCTAACGAGGGAACATCCATCCGGTGTGGGAAGAGAACGTTGACCAAACTTCCCAACTTGATGCGACAAGTACGAGTCTGGCCCTCTATGTTTAACATCCTTCCCGCAGCATCCAATCGAAGGCCCTTGGCCATATCGTAGAGATGATCTTCGGAGTATGCTGCAGTACCGGCCTCCACCACGCCCTTGTCGGGGAATAAGTAATCTGACCGCTCCGTGATCGTCTTTAGTAGGCTGTTCTCCGCATTGGGTTTGAAGTGTTCGGGCGTACGAACAAACTGATCCTCCATTGGTAAGTAGCCATATCCGGTGTACTTCCTGGGGACAGCCGATGAGTAGGTGCGAAGACTTATCAAATCCTGATCGACATAAAGGTCCTCTGCCCGCGGATCATCCGGTGTACCGAAGAAAAGGGTACGACCATCATAATAAAAGAGCTCTCCGTAGGTGCAAGACAGGCGATTGAGAAAATCGAAATTATTCTCTCCATACTGCATAGCGTAGGGCAAAAGACCCTTGTATTTGGGATTACATTTGATCTCAAAAGAGGCCTTCTCCGTAACCCGCTTCACGATATCGCTCAACGGCTTATCGACATAAGAATTCATTGTCGGGGTCCCATCTAACTTGACGACATCCCCCTGACCTATAATACGAACTTTATTGGAGCGATGCTTGTAGTCAAGACTGTCGGTGAAATTTTCCCACGAGTCGATTTGCACATCGGTAATCCAGCCGGAAAACTCATAGGGATGACTGCCATCCAGATGCTCCAAATAAATCAGGGCACGAGAGCCAATCATCTTGACCAAAGCCTCCGGCTTGGTTTTCCACATCTCATCTTGAGAGAAGAACTCCTTGACCACTTCGAAATAGTGGCAGGAGTTCATCTTCTGTTCGAGAAGCAAGGATTCAAATAAAAATTCCTCCCCATCAAAGCGGACTTTGGGGCGAACGGGATTGAGAGATAGTTCCATAGTTTCGAGTATAGTTTATTTGTGAGCCTGACACACGAGGTTTGCCCCTGAGAGAGAGGGGAAGACTACTTCTCTTGCTCGTATTCGCTTGTCCAGCTTGCTTCGTCGTCCCCTTTCGTTCCATCCAATTTGATAACAAAACTCTTAGCCGGGAAGTAGGGGGTGATATGAATATCCAGATAGATGCGGTCTTTTTGGTGAGGATCTCTTTCCAAGCGCACAATCTTAGAGCGTTCTATCAAGCGATCCGGACCCTGTATGTCATCCAAGAACTTCACAATCTGAGAGCGGAGATCTCGCTCCGTCTTTCCGCTCCAATTTTCAAAAGAGCGACGATTCAGGAAGTCAAATAAAACCTTGGTAATGTAGTCGAATACTCGGACAACGGAGTAGGTTTGCAAGCCAAGATTGTCCCCATTAAAGAGGGTCTTGGCGGAAAATGCCATCACTTTCCCGTACTCATTGACCATGGGAACCAACCCCATGGAGTCCAATTGGGATATTTCGCTTTTCTTCAGGGGGAATACCACAGAATCCACTTCATTGATGCCTCCATATTTCTTCCCTGCGGTAACTTGCGACATCAGGGTACGGTAGACTTTCCCGGCCAAAGCAGATGCAGGCGAGACGTGCAAGTCTTCGGTTTCTCCTATTTCCTTGTAAGCGCCACGTCCTACAAGCCAATTACAACACATGACCGTATTGCACTTGAAGGTATCCCCTCCGGCGAGATTGGAGGTGAAAAACATATCCACCACATCATCCGGTTTCTCCAAGTCGGCAAAGTCCGTGAAGAGCATGACCTTATTGTTGTTGGCGATCTTAGCCCACTTTTCCACCACTTTGTTTGATCCAAGATAACCGGGAAGCACGAGCAGGGAATAATTGGTACGAAGGTCCAAACGATCGTAATTTTGCTTCAATTCGTCTGCAACAAAGTCTATAAAACGGGAATTATCCAAATCCGTTAATTGCTCCGGAGAGGCATTGACAATTGTCACATTGGTCAGCTTATCTGACTCTGTGTTTTTGTAAAAGAGTTGCACGGCACGATATGAGGTTTCAAGATCTCGCACGGCCTCGACGGCGGTTAATTGGTTCTTGGCCAAGAGATCCGAGACGACGCTCGTTTGGGTCTGGCATTTTTGCACCATTTCCGGGATATCCTTATTTTCGGTTAGCAACTCCAACCAAAGGTCAATCTTGTGGGCAAGAGCCTGACGTTCGCCCTCTTTCTGTTCCTCGACAAGGAACATTTTCTTACGCGCCTTCCGTTCCGGATTTAAGTTTTGAAGTCCATCGATGGCTGTTTCCAAGAAACTGAAGCCGCCATACCGAGAGAGGGCGGATATAGCACCATCCAATGTCTCTTTGGAATACGAATCGGCTACTTTTTCTTGATAAACCGGTTGGGCAAGAGTCTCTCGCTCCACACGTTGTAATTGTTCTTTTTCTTCCATACTCTCAAATCTCTCTTTTACTGAACTGACGTCTGCATCAACTCTTTCTTCAACTGCGTCAAGGCATCTATGATAGCTTGGCGACTCTCAGGATTCTCTAAGGCTCGTTGGAGAACCTTGTTGGTGCGCAGCTGTTTCACCAACTTCTCATAGAAGTCTTTTTGGGTCGAAAGACCGCTCAAAAAACGACTCCTGTCCGTCATATTCTTGATTTGAAAGTCTGCGGTAGTAGAGAAGCGGAAGTTTTCTTTCACGGGTTCTCCTTCGGCACTTTCAAACTCCACATCTACATTGGGTTGGAAGGCGGAAAAAACCTCCTCAATTGTGCTTAATCCCTCTACAGCTTCCGGATTGACGGGGGCTTCGGCTGTCAGCTTTTCAAGAAGCAGCGTTCGATTCTCCGGAATATTGGCAATGGCTTCCGAAGCATCTATTTTGACCTCGTTACCCCCGATTTCGTAGTTCAATATGCCCATAGGTATATCTTTGTTTTTTGTTTGATGCAAATGTCTGCAAGCACGAAACCCACACTGAATCAAAGAAAAAATTCTCTGAAACCGTGTGGGAACATACTTACGTTGTTGTGGACGATCAAGCCGTAGGCCAGTTTTCTTCGTATTGAGCGCCTCCAATCTTGATGGTCTGAGCCGAGATGGTTACTGACAAAGACATAGGGTTTTCCCCTACAATGTCTATACCTTCTTCAAATTCGATGATATAGGCATTCTCGAATTGCAGTTCTTTCATCTTGGCCTCTTCATCGCCTTTCTTGAAGATGATACTCCCACTGAATGGCTTGAATTGATTCACCATGTGCTCTAGAATGGTTGTATCTGCCGTCGATTCTACGCGAACACGAATACGACCTCCATAAATGTTTGAGGCGGGACGTCCCTTGGAGTCCACATCTCGACGGAGCGAATACTTACAATCAAGGACATCGTATTCCTTGCCCCCGAGATTTAAAGTTGAACGAAATGCCATACTTCTCTTGTTTCTTATTACTTTTAATACATTTTGCAATGGTCTGTCACCCGCTCGGAAACTCCCCTTTGCGACTGCAATTTACAACTTTCCTCGAAATCCCACAAATCTGCTATCCGCCCTTATTCCTTTTACTACATGGATACTTCTCTTTTCTCTCATCCTCGCAATTGCTAATTAGCAACCAAATGATTGCTCACGAACTCTCAAACATAAGTCCGAAACTATTTTTTCCGTTCTATTTTATTGTTCTGTGCTTTTACATTTTTGAGAAAGGGGCAAAGTGTCGCATAGGCGACTTTTGAGGAAAGTGGGGCTATCTACCTTTGCCCCCGTAAAAGGAAATAACAAAGAAAAAGAAGACGAAGAAATGGAAAATAGAATGTTTTGCTACCAGTGCCAAGAGACGGCCGGCAATAAGGGTTGTACCCTCAAAGGAGTTTGCGGTAAGGACTTTACCACAGCCAACTTAATGGATTTGCTCATCTTCAACCTCAAGGGAATTGCCATCATTACCACGGCAGCACGTAAAGCCGGAGTGAATTTGGATTATCGTACCGCCGATAAGACGATTATGGAGTCGCTCTTTGCTACGATAACGAATGCCAACTTTGACTACTCTTCCATCGCCAAGCGTGTGACTCACACCTTCAATCTTAAAAAACAATTGCGCGAGGAGGCTCTCTCCTTAGGCGTTGTATTGCCCGAAAACGAAGCGGTTACGATGCAGGGTGCCCCCGAAGAGTACGACCAACTCGCCCTCGGTGTTGGGATTCTCCGTGAGCAGAACGAAGATGCTCGCTCGCTTAAAGAACTTACCATCTATGGGCTAAAGGGCCTTGCTGCCTATGCCGAGCATGCCGATCGTCTAGGCTACAATGACGATGAAATAAATGCCTTTACCGAACGAGCCTTGTGCGACGTTACAATGGGGCTCCTCTCCGTGGAGGAACTAACCGCCCTAGTACTCGAGACGGGAGCATTCGGAGTTAAAGTGATGGCACTCCTCGACAAGGCCAATACTGAGACCTATGGGCATCCTGAGGCAACTGAAGTTAATATCGGGGTAGGCACTCGTCCCGGTATTCTTATCAGTGGACACGACCTCAAAGATATGGAGATGCTCCTCGAGCAGACCGAGGGAACCGGAGTCGATGTCTATACACACGGCGAGATGCTTCCCGCCAACTACTATCCTAAGTTCAAGAAATACAAACACTTTGTTGGTAACTATGGTAACGCTTGGTGGCAACAAAGAGAAGAGTTTGAAACCTTTAATGGCCCCATCCTCTTTACCACTAACTGTATTGTTCCGCCCAAGGCGAATGCCTCTTATAAGGATCGTGTCTTCACGACGAACTCAACGGGCTACCCCGGCTTTAAGTATATCGAAGGCGATGAGCAAGGGAATAAAGACTTTAGTGAGGTTATCGCTTTGGCAAAAACCTGCCAGCCCCCTACGGAGATTGAGCATGGTACGATTGTGGGCGGCTTTGCGCATCATCAGGTTCTCAGTATAGCCGATAAAGTAGTGGAGGCTGTAAAGAGTGGAGCTATCCGCAAGTTCATTGTGATGAGCGGTTGCGATGGCAGACAGAGTGGCCGTAGTTATTATACCGATTTTGCCAAGGCTCTCCCCCAAGATACCGTGATCCTGACCTCAGGTTGTGCCAAATACCGTTACAACAAGTTGCCTCTAGGCAATATCGGGGGGATCCCTCGTGTGTTGGATGCCGGTCAGTGCAACGATAGTTACTCGCTTGCTGTGATTGCCCTCAAACTAAAAGAAGTAATGGGGCTAGACGACATCAACAAGCTCCCCATCCTCTACAACATCGCATGGTATGAGCAAAAGGCGGTTATCGTGCTGCTCGGTTTGCTGAGCCTTGGGGTGAAGAACATCCATCTCGGCCCCACGTTGCCCGCTTTCCTCTCGCCCAATGTGGCTAAAGTACTCGTTGATAACTTTGGCATTGCCGGTATCGGCACCGTAGAAGAGGATATCCAAAATCTGATTGCTTAACCCTTTTAACAGAACACAATTATGGCTGGAATGAATTATAAAACCGCTACGGTTGGTGCTATTGCGGCTTACGACTACCGTGCCGTGCCCGTATTTCATCGCTATGGGATCGACTTCTGTTGTCACGGAGAGGAGCCCTTTACGGAGGCTTGTGCTAAGGCTGGGGCTTCGGTAGAAGAGGTGATTGCAGCCTTGGATAAAGCGCTCCAAGACCAAAGCGAAGGCTCCTATTCCTATGCTTTTAAGGAGTGGGACAAAGATCTTCTGATGGACTATATCCTCAAGGTGCACCACCGAGGGATCCGTCGAGAGGGGCCTATAACGCTCCAGTTGCTAGATAAAGTAGCGAGCGTGCATGGTGAGAATCATCCCGAATTGATGGAAGTACGGAGGCTCTTTGCCGAGTCTCTGGTAGACCTCGAAGAGCATCTCCAGAAGGAGGAGCAGGTACTATTCCCCTATCTATACGACCTCTTCGCAGCATTGGCGGGGGAAGGCACGTTGGGATCTTTCCACTGTGGTTCGGTGGTTCACCCTATCGGGGTAATGCTCTCTGAGCACGACGGCGAGGGCGAACGCTATCGCACGATTGCCGCTCTCACCAATGGATATACCCCACCTGCGGATGCGTGCGAAAGTTATAAATTGGTTCTTCAGCGGATTGCTCGCTTTGAGCAACAGCTACACGAGCATATTCATTTGGAGAACAATATCCTTTTCCCTTGGGCTATTGATAACGAACCTCAATGTAATTGGGGAGGCCAATAGTTTGATTATATCTATATAATATGTGTGCTCACTCCAACCCTGCCATCCGGTGCGGTTGGAGTATTTCTATAGACTTTCCCTCTACGCGTAGTAACCCCTCTTCTTCTAGTTGGGCGAGGCTGCGTGCCAGCGATTGCCGATTCACGCCAAAGCGATCCGCCAGCTCTTTCCACGACGAGTCTATTTGCAGTCGTTTGTTGCCCTCTTTTAGGTAGATTTGGAGCAGGTAGTCCACAATTTTCCCTTGCAAGCTCCGTAGGGAGAGTTGGTAAATTTTGCCCATGAGGAAAACGCTGATATTGGAAACGATGCCGATAAAGTTCGTCATCAGTTGGGGCGATTGGTGCATAAGGTCTCGGAAGTCTTCTTTGCCCATCCTAAAAAGTATACTCTCCTCGTTGGCCATGAGCGTTACGGGGAGGGCGTTGTCTTCGGCAAAAAGAAGGGCCGGAGCAACGATGCGCCCGGGTGTTAGGGTGTCCATCAGCAGTTGTTTGCCCGAGGTGCCCACCATTTCCGCCTTGATACCGCCCTTGCCTACGATGCGTAGGTCTCGCAGTTTGTCCCCTCCGATGGCGTATAGTTCGCCCCGCTTTAGAGTCTCCTTTTTGCACGGGCACTGACGGAGCAGATGAGCTACCTCTTCGGTGCTCATCTTGCCGGCAAGCCCGCTCTTTTGCCAAGCCTCCAGTAATAGATCGAAATCGCCTTCTGTCATACTCTATACCATTTGCTTTGCAAATGTAACCAAAGGCGGAGAATAAGGCGTCTCTTTTTTGGGGGAGGTGGCGAAGCCGTCTCTCGAGAGGGGGCGGCTTCGAGGGGTTACGAGTCCTTAAACTTCCTACGAGATAGCGTGTAGGAGCTTTTGTAGAGGATAAAGACGGGCAAGATGCTACCCACCCCCAGCGTGAAGATAACCGTAAGGGCTATTACAAAGTTGGTCTGGAAGTCTTGCATGTATTGCACGGCAAGAGAGGGCTCTTTGTGGTGTATTACAAAGAGTACCAAGCTCAAGACGGCATTGTAACAATACATACCAGGGATCATGGGCAATAGGGCAGGGATATAGAGTACCGTCATGGGGATGTGTACCCACCAGCGCCCGAAAATATAACTACCAAAGCCGATAAAAATAGAGGCCAAAAGGGATGCGCCCACGATGTCGACTCCGAGGTGATTCATCAGATACCAACGAAGTCCATGCCCTAGGGCAGCAAGTATGATGATGGGAGGGAAGCTCCTACGAGGGGGAACCGATACCGCGGCAAAGCCTACCGCAGCCATGCCGGCAAAAAAGGCATCTTGGAGCAAACTCAGTAGTATATCCATAGTGGTATTGAAACGGAAGTGAGGAGATTATATCTTGGCAATGCTACCGGTTGCAACAAGGAGCGTGATAGCCATACCGGAGGCAATAGAAAGGATGATCAAGGCTCCATGGATAAGTCGGGAGGTCCCTGATAGAGTGTGCCCTTCTACAATATCTATAATACCATTGATTAGGGGCACACCCGGGATAAGGTAGAGCACCGAAGTAGCCAAGGCTGTGGGGCCGGTTTCGGTAGGGCAACCCAGATAAATCCCGAGAGCCGGGATGGCGATAGAGATAGCGGCAGCCAGCGTAATGGCTACGTAGTGGTTTAGCCCCCTACCGATGAGGAATTTTCGCAGATAGAAGCCGGCTGCTGTATCAAGTGCCACAAGGAGGCAGGCAAAAAGGTCGCCACCAAAGAGAGCACAGAAGCAGGCATTAGACATAGAGATAAGGAGCCATGCTTGCCAAAAGGGTTGTCTATTGGAGCGGGCAAGTACCTCTTGGTATCGCTTCTCGGCTTCGTTTATAGAGAGCTTACGATCGTGGATTTCCCAGCTGAGGGCACTTAGATCGGAGTTGAGTACAAACTTTATTGGGAGTGTAGGTATATCAATAACTTCGGTGATAATATCCCCTGTTTCTTCGTCGCGAACGGTCAGGGTCATGGTCTTCATCGAGAGGTTGAGGTGCGTCTCGCAGCCTAAGGCTGTACCTATGCGCTTAGTGTTGCGCACCGTACGAGACGTATGCACTCCCGAGCCAATAAGACGCGCTGAATAGTCGGCAAGGAATTGAGCAATACGTTTAAGATGATTAACTGTCATATGCTGAAAGCTAAAATCCTATCAGTGGTTTACCTAAAACTTTTCGCTGCAAAGATACAGCTTCCTGCCCAATATCGGCTTGTATTGCCTACTTGTGGGTACTTAGCTTTTAGGCTGAAGGCTCTCCTTGTTGCAATTTTTATAAAAATCCCGATAGAGCAATATCCCTATGAGAGTAAGGCTGATGGGGAATGCACTCCACACGGCAAGTAATTGCCACTCAGGGTAGTGTGCCATCAAAACGAAAGCGAATAGGTAAGCTAGGATAGGGGCAACCAACAGATGGCATAGGATAGAAATAGGTACCAGCTTGCGTACATGCTCCAAGCCCCTAAGGGCATTGGCGTAGACAATTTGCAGCATATCTCCCAATTGATAGATCACTACCGGTATCAAGGTAATGGCAACAAGGGGTGCCAGCCGCTCATCGGGGTTAAAGAGCAGGCTTACTTTGCTGCGGATGGCAAAGATCACAATCATGGCAACGAATGCCATAACGATACCAATTTGATGGGCGGATTGAGCTACGTTTTTGGCCTCTTGGTAGTCTTCTATGGCTCTGTAGTGGCTCACCCGTATGGCGGTGGCGGAGCCTAATCCGTAGTGCATGAGAAAGCCGAGTACGGTTACCGTATTCACCACTTGGTGGGCAGCGAGGGCAAAACTACCGATGCGCGCTACAAAGATTACGGCAATGGTAAAAGAGGCCGTCTCCAGCCCTAGTTGGATGGCAACAGGGGTGCCCAATAGGGTGAGGGGCTTGAGTATGGAGCGATCGAGTCGCCCTGCGAAGAATCCGTGTCGCTCTTTCCCTAGGGAGCGATCGGCAAAGAAGCTAACTCCTAGAAGCACCACCATGGCAATACGGCTGATAAGCGTTGCGATACCGGCTCCGTACAGCCCCCACTCGGGTAAGCCCATGCGTCCGTAGATAAGTCCCCAATTGAGTAGAATGTTAATCCCTACACCGGCTATGGTGATGTACATGGGTAGGCGAGTGCGACTCATGCCATCGTAGAACTGCTTCAGCCCATTGAAGAGCATTGACACCACAAAACTAATGACCTGTAGGTAGTAGTAGGGTTGGGCGAGAGGCATCAATCGAGACTCCAAATTGAAGAACTCGAGGAAAGGAGAGAGGCCTAATGCGATACCTCCTAAGGCCAATGCCAGTAGGGTATTGAGCAGCATACTACCCTTGAGGTAAAGGCCTGCGCGCTCCGGGCGGTTTAGCTTGTGCGACTCTGCAACGAGAGGGGTCAGTCCGTACGAAAAGCCCATCCCCAACACGAGCAATAGGTTGAGAAAGTTATTGACAAAGGCTGCTGCGGCTAGTTCGTCTAGGCTGTGATTGCCCACCATAATGTTGTCGACAAAGCTGACTAAAACAATAGCAACTTGCCCGATCATGATGGGGATCCCTATCGAGAGTAGTGGTTTGTAGTGTGCGCGTTGGAGGCGTAGCATAGTGGAGGATCGAGGTGTGTTTGGGGAGGGTTGAGGGTCTGCTCCTTAATTGTGAGCAGAGTAGGCAAGATATCCTCCGGTGAGGTTGTAGATGGGGCCCGAGAAGCCTGCTTCGCTGAGTTTTTGGGCTGCTATGGCACTCCGTTTGCCTGAGCGGCAGTAGATGGCTATGGGCTTCTCCTTTTTCAGAAGTTGTGTGGCTTTTGGGATGAAATCTTCGGCCAAAACATCTATGTTAATGGCGTTCCCGATATGCCCCTCGTTGTATTCTTTTGGGGTGCGAGCATCTACCAGTTGTATGTCGGGTCGCTCTATTATTTTCTTGAAAGTGGGCACATCGGTATTTACGATTTGAGGAGAGTTCCCTTTTTTGGGGAGCGAGCAACCCAAGATAGCTCCAATTATAACTAAGGCTACAAGGCTGATGAAAATGTAATTGCTGTTCATAGGGGTAGTATGTCTGTACTTTGTTATTGTAATAGGCTCTTTCGAATGCGCTCTATGAGTTGGTGGTGTCCGTCGTCGCTTGCGGACTGCTGGGGGTGCTCCGAAACGATAAGTAGAATATCTCCCACGTGAAGTTTGAGCGCACCTTTGGGCACAATAAATCTATTTTTGCGCCGTACCAATATAACAAGCTCAGTCTCTAATAGTTCGATTTGACGCAGTTCATCCCCTTTGGCAAGCATCTCTTTGCGCACTTCTCTCTCCTGCATTTGCGTTCCCAACTCGTCGGGGATCTCTACACCCATAAAGTTCCCCTCGGGGGGAGCCGGCTTTGCCAATCCTAGTTGGCGAGCCATAGGGGTGATGGTCATCCCCTGGATGAGTAGGGAGAGAAGAGTTACGATAAAAACGATGTTGAACAGAATAGAAGACCCCGGTACGCCACTCACCACCGGATAGGTGGCAAAGATGATCGGAGCTGCACCGCGCAGTCCCACCCAAGAGAGAAACCCCTTACCCTTGAATCCCAAGCGGCGGAAGGGGAGGAGGGTGATATGCACAGCCAGAGGGCGACCTACCACCATCATAAAGAGCGCAATGAGTACGCCCAATACGCCCACGGAGAGTAGTTCGTTGGGGTTGACAAGCAGCCCTAGCATGATAAAGAGGATGATTTGCACGAGCCAGGTGATGCCGTCGAAGAAGTGATTGATGCTACCCCGGTGGCGCAATTTGGCATTCCCCAATACAATTCCCGTGATATAAACGGCAAGGTATCCATTCCCTTGGATTATGTTTGTAAGGGCAAAAGAGAAGAAGAGGAGGCAGAGCAGCATAATGGGGTAGAGGGTGCGGTTGGGGATTTCTGTGCGATTGACCAACCAGACCGCCAACCAACCGAAAAGTAGCCCCAAGGCTCCCCCTAGTACAAATTGCTGGACGAAGTGTAGTAGTAAAGCCCCTATCGAAAGCTCCGATTGCTGCAAAAATCCGATGAGCGCAATGGTGAGCATATACGCCATAGGGTCGTTACTCCCGCTCTCTAGCTCTAGGATGGGTTTGAGATTGTGCTTGAGGTGTACACGTTGGGAGCGCAGTAGAGCAAAGACAGAGGCACTGTCGGTACTCGACATGGTGGCTGCCAAAAGGAGCGAGAGCGGAAGACTCAGCGTTACCCCAAGAGCAAAGTTCTTAGTGAGTAGGTAGATAAAAAGTCCGGTGAAGAGGGTCGTAAGCAGTACCCCGAGGGTAGAGAGCAATAGCCCCGGTAGCATAATGGGGCGGATCTCGCGCAGCTTTGTGTCCATCCCTCCCGTAAAGAGGATAATGGCCAAGGCCACCATGCCAATGTGTTGTGCAATCTGTGCATCCTCAAATTGGAACCCGAATCCATCACTCCCGAAGAGCATTCCCGTAAAGAGAAAGAGCAAAAGGGCCGGAATGCCATACCGAGAACCCACTTTCCCGATGATGATACCCGCAAATACGATAACCGATGCGAGTAGGATGAGGTATTCTATCATGCCCTGCAAAGATAGCAAAAGTTTTCGCCCTACGGAGGGGTAACCTGCTAGAGGAGAGAGGAAAGGGGGAGTGTAGCGTGGGGTAGAATAGTATATGAGAGGGCGATTTTGAGAATCTGAGTGAGGCGAGGAGAAAAGGCAGCTAAAGGGGGAGGTTGCTTTCTTTTTAGGTCTATTCCTCTGGGAACGCAGGGCAAAAACGGCTCCGGAAACTGCCTGATTTTCCAAACTTTTTAGGCTGGTTTTGAGGTGTAAAATTAGCTGTGGAACGAAATTTTCTTGCCCTATTCCGCTCGAATTTTAGGGCAGCGTTTTTAGCGCGTTTCACATGGCGGTTTCCTCCCCTTTCTCTTGGGGACTCTCGTGAAAAGGCTCTTTGGCTTCTCTTTATCACGGCTATCTACGCGGATTTCTCTTGTTGCCAGAAGTGTTGGGGCAATGCAGGAATTATCACTATCTTTGTGGAGCATAAAAATAACAGAGCATAGAAAGCAAACAACTATAACTATGGCAAGAGTCTTGATAATTGGTGCCGGAGGCGTTGGCACCGTCGTAGCTAAGAAAGTGGCTATGAACCACGAGGTCTTTACCGATATAATGCTGGCAAGCCGTACCAAGAGCAAATGTGACAAGATTGCTAAGGAGATCGAAGAAACCCTTGGTGGTGTGAAGATACAAACGGCTTCGGTAGATGCCGATAAGGTGCCCGAGCTGTGTACTCTATTCCGCAGCTTTAAGCCCGACCTTGTAATAAATGTAGCCCTTCCCTACCAAGATCTTACTATTATGGATGCCTGCTTGGAGTGCGGAGTAAACTACCTTGATACCGCCAATTACGAACCTCTAGACGAGGCAAAGTATCAGTATAGCTGGCAGTGGGCCTATCGCGAACGATTCGAAAAGGCCGGCCTTACTGCTATCCTTGGATGTGGTTTCGACCCCGGGGTAACGAGCGTATTTACAGCCTATGCCGCCAAGCATCACTTCGACGAGATCCACTACCTTGATATTGTAGACTGCAACGGAGGGGATCATCACAAGGCATTTGCTACGAACTTTAATCCCGAGATCAATATCCGCGAGATTACCCAAAAGGGTAAATACTACCTCAATGGAGAGTGGATAGAGACGGAGCCTCAAGAGATCCATCGTCCCCTCCATTACCCCGGTATCGGTGTGCGTGAGAGCTACCTGCTCTACCACGAAGAGCTCGAGAGTTTGGTGCTTAACTTCCCCACCATCAAGAGAGCACGCTTTTGGATGACCTTTGGTGAGGAGTATCTGACCCATTTGCGCGTAATCCAAAACATTGGTATGGGAAGCATCGAACCGATCAATTACAATGGTATGGAGATCGTGCCCATTCAATTCCTCAAAGCCGTGCTACCCAACCCTCAGGACCTCGGGAGCAACTATACGGGCGAGACCTCAATAGGTTGCCGTATCCGTGGGGTGAAGGATGGTAAGGAGCACACCTATTATATATGGAACAACTGTAGTCACCAAGCCGCTTTCCGTGAGACCGGGATGCAGGGCGTGAGCTACACAACGGGGGTGCCTGCCACGGTGGGAGCCTTGATGTTCGCACGAGGGCTTTGGAATAAGCCCGGAGTGCACAACGTAGAGGAGTTCGATCCCGATCCATTCCTCGAAGAGGTGGCCAAGCAGGGGCTGCCATGGCACGAACATCTCGATGTAGATATTGAGTTTGAAGCCTAATATGTAGTCAAAGAGTGGGGTGCCCGGCATGATGCTAAGGTGCCCCACGTTGTTTTTAATCTTTGCCCTATGACCTATATTCGTCTTGATAAGTTGCGCGCTGTCTATAAGCCTCAACTCCCCGAGGTGCTAGAGCACCCTACTAAACTTGATGTCTCTACCAACGCAGCGACTCCCGACGAGCGTATTGCGGCTCTTTTCCCTCATACGGCACAGCTACCCGTAGTCTCTTTGGCAGAAGCTGGGGCAGAGGCAGAAGCTACTAGCCCTCTTACGGTGGGGGTTTTGCTCTCAGGGGGGCAAGCTCCCGGGGGGCATAATGTAATAGCCGGCATATTTGATGCCCTCAAGATGCATCATCCTGCCTCCATTCTCTATGGCTTTATCATGGGCCCTGGGGGGCTGCTCCGAGGCGAAGCTCGGGAACTTACGGCAGACGTTATTAACCGCTACCGCAATACGGGTGGCTTCGATATGATTGGTTCTGACCGTACAAAACTTGAGACTAAGGAGCAGTTTGAGCAGGTACTTCTCCATGCTCATCGCTTGGCTTTGGATGCTCTTGTGGTTATCGGAGGGGACGACTCCAATACCAATGCTGCCCTGCTTGCCGAGTACTGCCGAAGCGTAAACGACCCTCTCTGTGTGGTGGGCTGCCCCAAGACGATAGACGGCGACCTCAAAAATGGTTGGGTAGAGACGTCGTTTGGTTTCGATACTTGCGTTAAGGTTTATGCCGAGTTGGTGGGTAACATTCAGCGCGATTGCTACTCCTCAAAGAAGTATTGGCACTTTGTCAAACTCATGGGACGCTCGGCCTCCCACCTGACCTTGGAGTGCGCTCTTATGACCCAACCCACGGTGGCAATTATCAGCGAAGAGGTAGCGGCTCGTGGGCTCACCCTGGGAGACCTAGTGCGTCAGCTTGCGGATGTTATCGTGGATCGCTCACGGCGAGGTATGGACTTCGGCGTGGTGCTTATCCCTGAGGGATTGATAGAGTTCGTGCCTAAGGTACGTCGCCTCATTGCCTCGCTCAACCGGGTGTTGGCAGAGAATGGGCATAAACTCCATCTTGTGAAGGAGAGTCAGATTATCAACTACATTGCCAGTAAACTCTCGGATGAGGACGAGGAGACTTTGCGCTCACTCCCCGAGGAGGTGGCTCGTCAGCTTGCCTTAGAGCGAGACCCCCACGGTAACGTGCAAGTGTCGCGTATTGAGACGGAATCTCTCATTGTCACTCTCTTGGGGCAAGAGCTGGAAAAGCGTCGCTCACAGGGCGAGTTTGAGGGGAACCCCTCTCCTCTGACCCATTTCTTTGGCTACGAGGGTCGTTGTTCCATGCCCTCCAATTTCGATGCTTCTTACTGTTATGCTCTTGGCCGTACCGCTGTTGCTCTTGCCAAAGAGGGCTGCTCCGGATATATGGCTACGGTGGGCAATTTGGTTCATCCCCCAAAAGAGTGGATACCTAGAGGGATCCCCCTTACTGAGATGCTGACCATAGAGGAGCGAAATGGTGTGGACAAACCGGTTATTGCCAAGGCGTTGGTAGATATAGAGGGGGCTCCATTCCGCTACTTCCGCTACCACCGCAAGGAGTGGGCAGAGGGGATTGCCTTCCGTTATCCCGGCCCTATTCAGTATTTTGGTCCCTCTGCCGTGTGTGATGCCACAACCATCACGCTACGCCTAGAGCACGCCCTAGAGCCGGAAGAAGATATCGAGACTATTTGGTAATTCGTCTATTTGTTCCTCGCCCCTCTCTCGGAGAAGTGGTATTCTTTCCCTCACCCGACATCGGGGTAGAGGTCTCTATTATCGCCGCTCAATCGCTATCTTTGCTCTATGATGTCAACTAAATTATTGGGCATCCTCTTGGGGGTTGCTCTGCTCATTTGGATAATCTTTCGCTGGGGGCGGCGCCACGGCGCGATGGATGAGCACAAAAAAGATATAGCTAAGGGGCTGGATTCTTGGGGGCAATCGGGCGAGAAGTGCTCTGTTTGCACCTGTGGCGAGGGCACCTGTAGCAAAGAAAAGGCAGCGCCGAAGATTGATTATTACGACGACGAAGAGCTAGACCGCTTTGCCTCTCGGTCGCATGGCGATTATACCCCTGAGGAGGTGGAAGAATTCCGTAGCGTACTCGTTACACTCTTGCCCGAGGATGTGGCCGGCTGGATGCAGAGCCTAAGTCTTCGCTCTATAGCCCTCCCGCAGTCCCTTTTGGGCGAGGCCGAGGAGCGTTTGAGGGCTGCTTCGGAAAAAATGGAGGCGACTTCCCAACCGCCGATTCGCTAAAATACCGTTGTTTCGTATGCGCCGTGCTTCGTTCGTCTCCGTAGTTTGCTTGTGCTTAGCCCTCTTTTTGGGGAGTTGCTCAGTGCGGCGCAATAATGCCTCAACCCGCTTTTACCATAATCTTACCACGCGCTACAATGTCTATTTCCATGGTAAAAATGCTTTTGACGAGACCTATAATAGTTTTGTGGCGAGTTACTCCGAGAGTTATTCTCGGCAGATATTCCTTGACCCGATAGAGGCACAACGGGGTGCGCTTAAGGAGCAAAAAGGAGGGGCGTTTGACCCGGCTTTAGCCAAAGGGCAGACGGCCATCAAACTCCACAGCATCCGTACAAAACCGGAACGAAAGGGGAGACCCTCAGCCCGCGAAGCCGAGTTTTACAAGCGTCGCGAGTACAATACCTTTTTGCATAATGCTTGGCTCCTTGTGGGGAAATCGCAGTTTTACAATGGCGACTTCCTCGATGCCATGGCCACCTTCTCGTACATGTCTCGCCTCTACGCCACGGAGCCAGCCATCCGAGACGAGGCACGTCTCTGGCAGGCGCGCAGCTATACGGCTATGGGCTGGCTGCATGAGGCGGAGGAGATGATTAGGACATTACAGACAGACGCTTCGTATCTCAGAAAAAGTCAGGTCTACGACAAGACTTTGGCAGAGGTAGCTCTCTCTAAGGAGCGAATTGACGAAGCTATTGAGCCTCTGCGGCGTGCTATTGCTAAGGAAGAGAGCCGAACAGAAAAGTTGCGTATGCGCTATCTCTTGGGGCAGTTGCTTGTGCAATCGGGGCGTCCCAGTGAGGCACAAAAGGTCTTCCGCTCCCTATTGAGCAAGGCTCCGCCCTTTGCATTGGAGTTTGCCACGCAGCTCCGCTTGGTAGAGATAGAGGCGGAGAGGAATGTGCGTAGGGCTATCACGACAACGGAAAAGATGGCACGTCGTGGGCGCAACAAGGAGGTATTAGATCGCCTTTACCTCACACAGGGAGATTTATACCTAAGGCAATTGGATTCCCTCTCGGCTCTAAAGTCTTATAACCTAGGGGTGGAGAAGAGTACGGAGCATGGGGGAGACTTTGCCCTGTGTGCTGTGGCAGCCGGTCAGATCTATCTGGCAAAGCGAGATTGGGACGAGGCGCAAAAAAGTTTTGCTACCGGGGTGGCGGCTCTTCCTAAGTCGCACCCAAAGAGCGAAGAATATACCACACTTTCTAAACAACTTGATGCCTTGGCTCTCCACGTGCGTGCCGTGGCAGAGCAGGATAGTCTGCGCCATCTTGCCTCTCTCCCCGAGGTGGAAAAATTCCGCATTATAGATAGTGCTATTGCCGCTTATGAGAAGGCGCAACGAGAGCGAGAGCGTGATGAGCGGATGGCTGCTCGGCAAGAAGAACAAGATGCTATCAACGAGCAACTCGGTAGTAACACCCCATCAGGGGTATCTAAAACTCCGGATCAGGGGATGCCTACTTCGGGTGAATTTTATTTCTACAATCCCCAGCTCATTGCTCGTGGGAAAGCTCAATTCAAACAGAAGTGGGGCAATCGCGTGTTGGAAGACAATTGGCGCCGCCGTCAGAAGAGCGTGATGCCCTCGGCCTCCTCGCCCTCTTTTGAGTCGCAGCCCACTCTGGAGCAAGCCGATTCGCTAGCTTCGGATACTACTGCCTCTCCCTCGGGTTCTCCCCAGGACTTACCGCCCAGCCAAGACCCAACCAAGCGAGAGTATTATTTGGCTCAGCTTCCTACTACGCCCGAGGAGCTTGCGGCTAGCGACGTTATTATCCAAAATGGACTCCTAGGGATGGCTCAAGTATTCCAAGAAGAGATGGAGCTTTTTGACGAAGCTACGTATGCTCTAGAGGAGTTGCTCCGCCGCTATCCTAATTATGGAGAGCGTTTGAGCGTTTACTACCGTCTATATATGCTGATGGAGCGGCGCGGCTTGACAAGTGAAGCTCAGGCTTGGCGAAGAAAAATATTGGCAGAGTTTGCCGAAGAACCCTTGGCTAAGGCGGTGGCTTCTCCGCACTATCTTGAGCAACTCCGCACGGCTCAAGAGCAAGAGGAGAGGCTCTACAACGAGGCCTTTGCTGCCTATTTGAGTGGTAATCCTATGGCGGTGAGAGCTTCTGCTACGGAGCTACATACAGAATATCCGCTCTCGCCTTTGATGCCTAAGATGGACTTCCTCAAAGCCCTCTCTTACGTATTGGAGGGAGAGGAAATCGCCTTTAAGCAGGCTTTGGAACAGCTTCTGAAAGAGTACCAACGCGACGAGGTGTTGGAGCTGGCTCAGCAGATGTTGCGAGAGCTGACAGGCGGCAGAAGTATTAGCAAGGGAGGCTACTCCGGACTCAATTACGAGTTGTCGTTTGCAGGGGATGGTGAGTCGATGCCGGACTCTCTCTACACCTATCGTTTGCCACTTCTGCGCTCTCCGCATAGTGTGGTATTGCTTTGTGCTGAGGTAAATGTGGAGTATCTTTCGCTCCTTTTTGCGCTTACTTCGTTCAATTTCTCACGCTATACCGACCTCCCTCTAGAGGTCTCTTTGGAGCGACTTTCGCCCATCCAAAGAGTGACTATTAGCGGTTTCTCCTCTGAGCGAGATGCTTGGAACTATGTACGCGATGCCTATAGTCCCGAGGGGTATATGCCTGCCTTGCCGGGTGACGCCCTCCTCTTTGCCATGGATCAGGCGAGCTACAAAGCCCTCCTTTCGGGAGCCTCTCTGGGGCATTATTTCGACTTCCTTGCCGATAGCATAGCCCCCCGTCAGGCAGCGGTTGCCTTGGCACTGAGTCGCTACGAAGAGATTGCAAAGGCTCGAGAAGAGGCCGCCGTAGCCCCTGCCAAATCGATTGAAACACCCCAAGTGACTGCCCCCGTAGAGACGGAGAAAGCACCCGAGCCCAAACCCGAACCGAAAGAAGAGGAAACGCCTATTTACCAAGTAAACGAAACCGCTCCCATCTCCTACGAAGATGTAGAGAAGGCGGCACGTGAGCGCAAGCAGCGTGAGCGCGAAGAGGCAAAGGCCAAGAAGAAGAGAGAAGAAGAGGTCAAACGGCAGCGAGAAGAGGAGCGGCGAGCCAAAGAGGCTGAGCGCAAGCAACGTGCGGAAGAACTCAAGAAAAAGCGCGAAGAGGAGCGACGTGCCAAAGAGGCTGAGCGCAAACAGCGGGCGGAAGAACTCAAGAAAAAGCGAGAGGCGGAGCAACAAGCCAAAGCCAACGAGCGTAAACAGCAACAGACAGAGCGCAAGAGTGTAGTGCGCTAACGGCTGAGGATTTCAGACCCACCCCTATCGGGATATAAAAAGGCTTCTACTTATCCGTAAAGTAGAAGCCTTTTTGCTGATAACGAGAGAGGCGATAGCAGAGAGGTGTTATCGCTTGCGAGTGACTTGCTTCTCTAGCTGTCTCTCTAAAAATTGTACGACCTCGGGCATCTCAATAAGTCCTATAAGTCGGCAATCTTCTTTGCTGCATTGGTACCCTGCTTTCACTAGTTCTGCGCGCCAGCTCTCCGCCTCGGGCGTATCTTCGTCGCCCCCTCGCATATCGTTGTGGGCGTGATCTCCGGCAATGGTCATGAGAGGGATGCAGATCACTCTGCCCCCTTTTATTCCCTTTTTTTGCATTCGTGCGATGGTATCTTCTAGTAGATTCCCCTCGGTGTCAATGGTTGCAACAAAGCAGCGTGGAGCCTGTTTTTGCAATTCTTGCTCGAATAGAAGGTGGATCTCTTCTCGCCCTCCAATGTCGTATTTCTTGGGAGTCCCATGTCCCATAAAGAGTAGAGTGGCTCCAGCCTTTAGCTCACGCTCGTAGCTTTTGCAGAGTATCTTGGCTACCTCGGGTGCGTGGTCGAGTAGTGGCCCTTGTAGTGCAGCATCTATAGATGGATGCGCTTGAGTAAAAGTATTTACCTCTTGTGCGAGATCGAGATATTCTTTACCTTGGGCTACATGTAGAGATTGCACTACTATAGAGGTGTAGCCCGTTTGGGCTAGAGCCGCGAGCCAAGTGTGGGGAGAGTAGAAGTCGCCCAACCCCTTTTGTTGGCAGCGTTGGATGCACATCCCCGAGGTAAAGGCGAGGTATATGTCTTGCGGAGCACTTTTTCCCGTGGAGGCGGAGTTAAAAGTGCGAGTTAACTCTCTTTGTAGGGCATTGTAGGCATTGCGTGCCTCTTGCCACGTGCTACCAAAAGCAACGAGGAGGATGGCTTGATTTCCCTGCCGTAGGGAGGTGATTTTTTGTGCTAGCTTGGCTTGTTTTTCTTTTTCTTGGCTGATTCTTTTTGAAGCACAAGCCTGCAATAAAAAGATTCCTACCCAAAGAATGAATAGGTAGTGGCTGATACGTTTCATCGGTTTGTACGGGATTGATGCGATTTGCAGATAAGTAGGGAAAAATAGGTAAAGGGATGCGCTTGTATCGCCTCTAGTTCATGGAGGTAGAGGGCGTTGGGGCGTTCGACAAGCTCACAATAGTAGTATTGGATGTAGGGCGCAAAGTGGGGCATAAGGGCTTTTAGCTCGGCCTCGCATTGCGATAGCTTCATAACGACAAGGGTGCCGCCCCCATCGGCTACACTCTGTAGTAGCTCCCGAGAGACTTTGCCCGGGGAGACAACCAACATTTCGTTCCCCTCTACGAGAGAAATGTTGAGGGCAGAAGCTGCTGCAATAAACGAGGGGATGCCTGCATGATGCCGTATAGAGATGCCTCTCTCTTCCAGTTGGGTAGCAATATAGTGGGTGGAGGAATAAATGCTCACATCGCCCTCTGCCACAATGGCAATAGAGTGCTCTTGCAGTGCCAGCTCCGTTACCTCTTGGGCCACTTGGGCGTATGCCTCAAGGGCTGCCTGCCTATTGTGGCTCATGGGTAGGGTATATCCTCTTAGCTTTTCGCCGGGGACGCCCAGTTGTACTAATAACTCTCGGGCTTGACTTTTGCCTCCCAATTCAGGGTAATACACGTACTGCACGGCATGCAACGCAGCAAGCGCACGTGCCGTTACAAGGTGAGTACCCCCGGGCTCTAAGGCTACAAACTCTACTACAGAAGCCATATTGCCCTTCTCTACAATTAGCGGCGATAGTGGAGCGTTAGACTCACGTAGGGAGAACGCCCCGGCTGTAGGCTGGCATAGGGTTTAGAGGTGTTCCAGGGGCGAGCATCACGCCAGTCCAAAATGTTTTCTACCCCGGCTCCCAAGGTTATTTTGTAGTCTCCCAACGTAAAGTCGTGGGTTGTTACAAAGTCGAGTAGGTAGAAGGCAGGGGAGTAATAGTCGTAGGTTGCGGAGTAGCGTTCGCCTTGACCATAGGCCAAGACACCGAGTTTGAGATCGTATAGCCCCCAAGAGTGCCCCCAATTGAGGCGAGCATTGCCGAGTATTCCCACACTCTTATCGAGTTGGATAGGATCGGGATGAGGATTCTTTTTCGTGGCTATGGGTGTAATGTTTTTGCCATCGAGTAGGGAGAGAGAGCCGGCAAAGTCGAAGCCTGCCCCTAAGTAGGCGTGGGCAGATAGGTTGAGCCCTAATACTCTGGCTCGGTCGATATTGTCGCGCATTTGCACCTCGTCATACTCTTTGAGGTAGGGAGCTGCCTCTTCTTTGGTGAGTGTACGGTAATTGATCATATTCGAGATATGATTGAAAAATGCCGTTGCCGAGAGCGAAAAGCGACGGTGCAGATACTCTAGATTTACCGAGAGGTTGTGGCTTTCTTCGGGCTTTAGGTTGATGTTTCCTAGGGTTAGACGATTGCTGCTTTGAGCCACTTCCGAAGAATAGATCTGTTGGAGCGTAGGAGCCTTGAAGCCCGTAGAGTAGGAGACCCTACCACGTAATCCTCCGCTTACGCCCATGATGGATAGCGAGGGGGATAGGTGGCTGTGGAATGTTTCGTTGAAGGAATAGCGCAGCCCTGCCACTAGCTCCAGCCCGGGTGCGATGGTCCATTCATCTTGAGCGAAAGCTGAGGCGGTGTAGGTGCTTTTGCGGTCGTAGGTATCGGTCGCACTGCTGAGAGCGTCATTAAGGTACTCCAAACCGGTGCTGAGTTTATTGTTGCGACTTAGTTTGAATACCCCGGACACATCCCCCTTATAGTACTGTATTCTCTTGCGTTCTAAGCGGTCGCCTTGCTTGTTTTTCTTGGTGTCTTTGAGGTAGATAAAGCTGGAACTGTAATTGTCCGCAGCAAAGTTTGCCGTAACAAAAAGGCGCGGAGAGATGATGTATTGCATACCGGCACCATAGGCATAGGCGCGGTGGTTTACATTGTAATCGTAGCCCTCGATAGGACGCCTACTCATGTTGTCGTAGAAACTACCTTCCGCCTTAAAGGTGAGGTTCGTAAGAGGGGAATAGGAGAAGCGTTGCTGAACGAGATGATTCCCATACCCCAGAGAGGCCTGTTTCGTTGTAGGTTCTTCTTTTACTTGTTTGGTCTTCTTGTCTATAACTTCTGCTAAGGGCGATAGTTGCCAATTGCCGGCTTGGCGGTAGAGGTACGAGGTGCCGGAGGTGAGTTTCCCGAGGTTAAGATCGAGGGTAACAGCCTCGCTTATGCGCTGATGGTTGCTTACTCGGGTAGTGGAGGATACCTCTATTCCGTTTTTATCGTCGTCGGTAATGATGTTTACCACACCGCCCACAGCATCGCTCCCATAGAGTAGGGAGGCCGAGCTATTCAAGATCTCTATACGCTTGACATTAGCCATATTGATGCGTTGTATAGCATCGTCGGAGATCATCCGCTGCCCATTGAGTAGGAAGAGTATATAGCCGCTTTTGAGTCCGTTGAGCGAGACTTCGGTACCCATGGCGTTGCCGGAGAAGGAGAAGGATGAGGAGAGTTTGGAGAGAGCCTCCTCGAGGGTGGAGATATGCGCTGAGGAGAGATCTCGTGCGGTAATCACCTGTACGGGGATGGGAGTCTCTGCCATACGTCTGTGTGTGCCGGTACTTGTTACCACCACTTGCGCCAATTGCCGATTCTCTTCTGCCATACCGATGTGTACGTTTGAGGTAGTTTGGGCAAATGTGGCGTGCTCAGATCGGTAGCCAATGGCGGAGAAGCGAAGAGTTTGCTCGCCATCGGGAAGATTTTTGAGGATGAACTCTCCTCTCGAATTGCTGGTGGCTCCCTTCAGGCTGTGGTCTACACGGATGGTAACACCGGGGATTGGCTGACCCGTGGCTTTGTCGGTAACCTTACCGCTGATGGTGATTTGCGCTTGTAGGTTGAGCGCAGAGGCGAGGAGGAAAAGTGAGAAGAATATTCTCTGCAAAGTGGTTTGGTTCATAATGTATATAACGTCCTTATAGCGGGGTCTCATCCCTGTATCTTAGTTGGGCAGAGCCGGAAGTCCAAGTCGGAGAGGCACTTTCTTCAGATGCCTCTTGCCTTATTCCGTTTGCTCTTTGACGGGACAAAGGTAGCATTTTGCTGCGCTATTATTACTATCTTTGGTCGGTCTAAAGACGAAAAGTATTCTGTATGGCAAAGAAAAATAAGGTGAGAAGATGGGTTCGCGTAAGTCGAGTGCTTCTCGTTGACTTCATGGATTTTGTGTCGAGAGACATGTGGCATATTGAGACATCTGAGGTGGTGGGTTTCCGTCGTATCTACATCAATTCGCTCAAGTCCCTATACATGGCAATAAAGGGTTTTGTGCAGGGAGACCTCACGAGTAAGGCCTCTGCGCTCACCTATAGTACGGTACTTGCCATTGTGCCGATGCTTGCCGTCTTGGTGGGGATTGCCAAAGGCTTTGGGGTACAAGACGCAATTTCGGACTTCCTTATAGAGACGCTTCCCACTCATACTGCGGAGATCTCTAAGTCGTTGGGCTTTGTCGAGAATTATTTGTCGCAAGTAAAGGGGGGACTTTTCTTAGGGATTGGTCTTGTCTTTTTGCTCTATACGGTCTTCAATCTTCTCTCCACTATTGAGAATGCTTTCAATCGCATTTGGGAGACCACCAAGGGGCGAACCTTCAAAGACAAGGTGACGAGTTACTTTACCATGATCTTCCTTTTGCCCGTCCTGATCGTGCTATCTTCGGGTATTACCATCGCCATGACTACCATCAAGAATACCTTTATGAAGGATTTCTTCCTCCTCGGTAGTATGACCACGTTCCTCATCAATTTGGTGCCTTTTGTCCTCACCGTCTTCTCGTTTGTGGCCATATTTATGGCGCTGCCCAACGTGAAGGTGCGCTTCGTGCCGGCCCTCATCTCCGGTACTTTGGCGGGAGTTGCCTTTCAGGGGTTCCAGATGCTTTACATCGGAGGGATGCTGTGGATCTCGAGGTATAACGCCATCTACGGGGGATTTGCCGCCTTCCCGCTATTGCTCCTCTGGATGCAACTGACCTGGATTATCACGCTCTTTTGTGCCAAACTCTGCTACGCGATACAGAATGTGAATAAGTTCACCTACGAAAAGGAGGTAACTAAGGTCTCGCGTCGCTATACGGACTTCCTTACCGTGCTTATCATGGCACATATTGTGCAACGCTTTGTAGATCCCAAAAGCCAAGAACCCTATACTGTGGAGCAATTAGCGGACCAATGCCACATCCCTGTGAAGCTTACTACTATGATTGTACGGCAACTCTTGGCTCTCAACCTTATTGTGGAGGTGAAGTACACCAAGCAATCGCGTACGGGCAACTACTATCCCGCCGTGGACCCCGAGACGCTCACCGTGGGCTCCCTTATTGCGCGACTTGACAGCGTTGGGAGCGAAAACTTCAAAGTCGATCGCCGGAAATATGCCCGAGAGTGGGAGCTAACCCTTGCCTCTAGAGCTTCCCTCCAAGAGGAGTCTACACACGTCTTGCTTAAACATTTGCCCTTAGGGCGCGAGAATCTCTGCCCTATATAAAACTCCCTCTTGCCCTAAAACGCAAAAGAAATAGCCTAGTTTCCGAGAAGAAACTAGGCTGTTTTTGTTCAGGAAATTAGCTGTGTTCTGATGAGAAACTAGCCTGCTCCTGCCTAGGGGTTAGTTGCTCCTTTGCTTGTAACCTGACTATTCCTGCATCAGACTTACATTGGAATCTGTTGTTTCTCGTCCTATAGGTGTGATTTTCCACACTTGGAAACCTTTCTTTCCACGTTTGGAAAGTTAGTTTTCCACCTATGGAAAGTTGTCTTTCCATACTTGGAAAATGGTAAGAGATGATTAGCGTGGAGGAGGACCGCCGAAGTGACGCTCCCCGAAGTCGCTGCGAGAGCTCCCCTTACCAAAGCTGCTGAATCGGTAGATGAAGTGTACCATAAAGTACCGACCCAGCACATTGCTACGGCTATCGGTTACGTTGAGGGCGGTTACCTCACGAGAGATTCCGGTCTCGCTATTCAGGAGGTCGTAGCCTTTGAGGCGGATTGTCGCCGCCTTGTTTTTGAGGAAGCTATAGGAGAGGGCTGTATTCCATAACCACGAGTCCTTTTTATATCCCGTGCCGTAGCCTTGGTTGGTTTGGTAGAGAATGTCGCTCTCGAGCTTTAGCCCGAAGGGCAGGTCGTAGGAGCCTTCGAGAGCCGACTCGTAGTCCCACGCCGTGCGTTGCGCTTGGCTGTTGAGCGAGTTAAGGGCCGTATTGAAGGAGAGGCCGCCTCGCAAGCGAAGGTAGAGATTGCCCTTGGCAAAGGAGAGAGAAAGCGAGGGGCTTACGCTCCAGTTGTCACTCTTATTGAGTTGCTCCGTACTCGTTGCGGCATCGACGACATAGCTATTTTGATGATTGAACATACCGCGAAGCCCGGCATTGAGGGTCAGCAAGGAGGAGAAAAAGGGCATGGAGCTCATCCCAAACAATCGTACGGAGCTATTGCCATCCACATTGCGATAGCTAATGTGCTGCTGCCCGGTCGTGTTGTCGTAACGAACTACAGAGGCTATGCCGTTGAGCTCGTAATTCGCTTCCATAAAGAGGTTGATGGCAACGCGTGTAGTGGGGTTGAAGCTACGGAAGAAGGAGTGTATCTGGTGCGTGAATGAGGGTTTGAGGCCGCTATTCCCCTCGGTGATGCGAAGTAGGTCAGTGGGGTCTACCGTGGGGATCATATACGAAACACTCGGCATCTCCGTGCTCCCTCTATAATCGAGTCGCCACATCGTTTGCTTGTTGGGCTGGAGGTTAATGCGGAGATTGGGCACGAAAAAGAGTTGCTGATTGACCCAAGACCGGGTGAGGTATTGGGTCGTCATCTTGCCCGGCTCCAGTCCAAGACCTGCCGTTATATCGAAGCCACTGGTGCGGTATTGCAGGTTGAGAGACCCTCTATAGGCATCGAGTTCGCTGGTAAATTTAGAGGAGTATTGAGGGTCGAGTAGGGTGTGTTGGCCCGATGCGTCGGGGGTGAACACTTGGCGATCGCCCTCACGTGTATTGTGCTTCCACTCGCCTAGTACTTGCAAAAAGAGGCGAGAGGTAAGAGGCTCTACGTAAGATAGGCGTAGCGTGGTAGAGAGGGTGTGGCTGTCGTCTTGTTGTAGCAGGTCTCTATTTTGATTGATGCCGCTGCCTGCCCCGAGCCCGGAGAAGGAGGCGAGGTAGTTCCCTTTGCTCTGATTGCCGTTGTATCTCGTGCGAACGCCTAGACTTAAGACACGTCCTTTGCTGCTTAGGCGACGGCTTACATCTAGGTTTCCTCCCAGCGAAAGAGTATTGTCTGAGGAGTTGTATTGTGTCTGAGCCGTGCTGATGGGGTTCGTTTGCTCTTCCCAAGTAGAGGTTGTATTGTACCCCAATTCGTAGTTCTTATTCCACCAGACGGAGGGACGGAAGACGAGTTCTGTGAGGGAGTCTATCTTATAGGTAAGGCGTAGTTGAGAGCCAACGCCATGTGTAAAGGAGCGGAGGTCTTGTTTCTCTTGAGAGAAGAGACTTGCCGCATTGGTGCGGAATTGTTCCGTAAGTTTTTCGCTCGTGGTAACGCGGTCTGTGTAGCCATAGCGGCCGTTGCCTTCTAGGTCTAGGTTAGATAGCAAACTCCACGCAATGTCTCCAGCTACAGAAGAGGAGGTGGCAATCCCCTGCTGAGGTCTGCCGCGGCGTCGGAATCCACCCCCTCCGTCGGTATCGAGTTCTCCGGAGCCGCGGTCGTTGGTGTTGTTGCTTCCGGCAATGAAGGTAAGGCGGTTCTTTCCCGAGAAGTTGTTGATAGTGGCATTGGCTTCGTATCGGTTGTTCGTTCCATATCCGGCGAAGAGATTGCCAAATAATCCCGTTTTGTGCGAAGCTTTGAAGGTGAGGTTTAGTACCGTCTCTTCGTCTCCATCATCGAAGCCCGTCATGCGAGATTGCTCGCTAGAGCGGTCTAGTAGTTCGAGTTTATCCACAACTTCGGCAGGGAGGTTCTTGGTGGCTACTTTGGTGTCTTCGGAGAAAAACTCCTTGCCTTCTACAAGTATCTTGTCTACACTCTTTCCGTTGATGGTAATACTCCCCGAGGAGCTAACCTCTGCACCGGGGATGCGCTTGATGAGGTCTTCGAGCATGGCTCCTCGCCCCACGTGGTAGGCATCGGCATTGAAAACCACCGTGTCGCCCTTGATGGTCATGTCCGCAGCACGCGCCTCCACGGTCACGGTATTGAGGAGCTGGCTATCCTCTTCGAGAACAATGCGGAGACTGCCCGAGTAGGGAATCTTGATTATGGTTGTGTATTCTTTGTAGCCAACAAAAGATACGCGTAAGGCGTAACTCCCCGGGGAGAGATTGCGGAGTCGGAAATTCCCTTCTGCATCAGTAGTGCTACCGGAGACCTGCTTCCCTTGCTGGGTAAATAGTACCGCATTCCCCCCTACAATCGTCTCTTGCTGGGTGTCGAGCACCGTGCCCGAGAGGGTGTACGTCCGGGTCTGAGCGACTAGGGAAAGGCTGAAGAATAGGGTAGTGGCTAGTGCAACGAAAAAACGTTGCAGATGGTTTGTTATGCTTCTGGGGCTATCTATCATCTTTTTCTTCTCTTTCGTTACGAGGCATTTGCGTTCAAAACCTCTACAGAACTAGAGATGGAAAACGATTCCCTAGGTTTAATTACCCCCTTTCCCCTTGTGTATTACTTTATGGAGTACATCTACTAGTAAAGTGTACCTTTGTGCCCAAGAATAGATTGTATAGAGTATCCTTATGGCTGTTATATCCTTGATTATCCCGGTGTATAATGTGGAGCGTTATTTAGTGCGCTGCCTCGATAGTGTACTCAATCAGACCTATACTGATTGGGAAGCTATCTGCGTGAATGATGGAAGTCCCGATGGCAGCAGGGCTATTCTTGCCGCCTATCAAGCAAAGGATGCCCGCATTAAGATCGTGGATAAAGAGAATGGAGGGCTCTCCGATGCACGTAATAAGGGCCTAGAGCAAGCCCAAGGGGAGTATGTGGTATTCCTCGATTCGGACGACTTTATTCACCCCCAGACCTTAGAGTTGAGCTTGGCTCTCGCCCGAGCCAATGGGAGCAATATCGTTACGTGGTACAAAGATCCCTACTACCGACTCACTACCATTCTGAGGCGAAAGTTGGGCTTTGATGTGGATAAAAAGCTGCCCAAGAGCTTTTATAAACGCTACCAACTTGAGAAAGTAAATCAGCTCACAACGTCGGATGTCTTTTCTCATTTTACGGAGCAATCGCACTCCGATATTAAGATGCCTCTCAAGCACTTCTATGTGTGGCGGTTCCTAATCCGTAGAGAGCTACTGACCGACTTCCAGTTCATCAAGGGGATCACTTTTGAGGATTTCCCTTGGACAAGCGAACTCATGCTCCGCAACAAAGGACGTGTAACCATCACCTCCCTACCTTTTTACTACTACTATCCCAACGAGGGCTCGATAGACCTCTCCACCAAGCGAGCACGCAAGATAAACGATTGGATAACCGGCCTAGAACATGCCTACAAACTCTACGAGACCGAAGCCGAGGAGAGTCAGCGCATCCGATGGCAACGGCAATGTATGTGGGTGGTTATCCGGGGGAGGATAGAGCGGCATTTGAAGGAGATACGAGAGGAAGATTTGTGTCGTTCTCTTGCCCGGCGTCTGCAGTCCGTTGTAGAATTAGGTTGTCTGGATCATCCTTTCGATGCTCGCTCCAAAGCCTGTAAAGAGCGTATTCTTTCCTTCGTAGAGCAGTATCTCCCACCCTCGCAATAGTAAGGTAGTCTGCCAGATTATTGGGCTATAATGCCTAATTTCGTGCTAGAAAAATAAGTCGATATAGACCACTATATGCACAGAGCCTCTCTATCACAAGGATTGTGCCCCGAGTGGGCGCCCCAAGATGCCGTACTTATCACTTGGCCTCATGCTGCTAGCGATTGGTGTGAAATCCTCCCCGAGGTCGAAGCCAATTACCTAGCTATGGCTACAACTATCCTTCGCTATGAGCCGTTGGTGGTTGTCCTCCCCGAGGGGCAAGAGATAGGTCATTTGTTTCCCTCCGATTTAAGAGTAAGACTTGTGGAGATTCACCTCCCAAGTAACGATACGTGGGCTAGAGATTATGCCCCCCTTTGCTGCCTTATGGCGGGGAAGAAGCGAGTGGTAGACTTCCGATTCAATGGCTGGGGGCTTAAGTTTGCCTCCAACTACGATAATATGATCTCCAGACGCCTGTATGATATGGGCTTCTTTGCCAAGGATGCGGAGTGGTGCGATCAGCAAATGATTGTGCTGGAGGGCGGTTCGATAGATGTCAATAGTAGAGGCGAGATGGTAACTACTCGCCGTTGCCTTACCGAGCCGAATAGAAATATCTTCCCCGAGCAAGAGGCGGCTTTGAATAGCCTGCTTTTGTCCACCTTGGGAGCGCAGAAGGTCATATATATAGAGCATGGAGCAATTGAGGGAGACGATACGGATGGGCATGTAGATACACTTGTTCGCTTTATTGATGATGATACATTGGTATATGTTGCCCCCACCGATCCCAATTCGATTAATTACCACGAGTTGAAGGCCATGGAGGAGGAGCTATTGCAGCACGAAGAGATAAAAGAGTGTGGGTATAGGTTGCTGCCCTTGCCCGATGTGGGTACCCTTCGCGACGAAGAAGGCGATCCGCTCCCTGCCACGTATGCCAACTTTTTGTTCGTCAATGGCGCTCTGCTTGTCCCCACCTATGGGGTGCCCCAAGATGAAGAGGCTCTAGCGATTTTGCGAAAAGCCTTGCCCGAGCGAGAGATTGTGGGGGTCAATTGTCGCACCCTTATGCGTCAGCATGGTAGTTTGCACTGCGCTACAATGCAGTTCCCCCGCGGTTTTATTGCCTCGGAGTACCTTCCCAAATAAGCCCTATGAGCAAGACTAAAAGAGAAATCACGTGAATACGCTAAAGATAGGAATCATACAGCAAGCCAATACGGCCGATCGCGCGAGCAACAAGCAACGCTTGGCGCAGAAGATAGAGGAGCTATCGGAGAATGGCGCCCAACTGATTGTGTTACAAGAGTTGCACAATGGGCTTTACTTTTGCCAGACAGAGGAGGTCTCCGTTTTCGATCAAGCCGAGTCGATCCCGGGTGAGAGTACAGAGTATTTTGGGGCTGTGGCTCGTCAGTTTGGGGTGGTATTGGTGCTGTCGCTTTTCGAGCGTCGTATGGCAGGCCTGTACCACAATACGGCGGTCGTTATAGAGAAAGATGGCTCTATTGCGGGCAGATATCGTAAGATGCATATCCCCGACGATCCCGCCTATTACGAGAAGTATTATTTCACTCCCGGGGACTTAGGGTTCACCCCGATAGATACCTCTGTGGGTCGCCTAGGGGTCTTGGTTTGTTGGGATCAGTGGTATCCCGAAGCCGCTCGGGCTATGGCTCTGCGTGGAGCCGATCTCTTGATTTATCCCACTGCCATTGGCACAGAGAGTAGCGACACGCCCGAAGAGCAGAAGCGCCAGCGTGAGGCGTGGTGTACCGTACAGCGAGGGCATGCCATCGCCAATAACCTACCCGTAGTCTCGGTGAACCGTGTCGGCTACGAGGCGGATCCCTCAGGTCGTACGGGTGGAATCAGCTTCTGGGGCTATAGCTTTGTGGCAGGGCAGCAGGGCGAGATCTTGGCACAACTGGGGCGTGAGGAGGCTACCGCTTTGGTGGAGGTCGATCTTGATCGCACGGAGCATGTGCGCCGTTGGTGGCCTTTCTTCCGCGATCGGCGGATCGATGCTTTTGGCACGCTTACTCAGCGTTGTGCCGATGAATGCTAACGTACAGCCCTTGTATCCTGGTTTTGAGTATGCTTGATCATCAAGTCCTTTTTGCCTTTTTCCTGACGCTCCTTGCCGGTATTGCTACCGGTATTGGTAGTACCATTGCCTTCTTTTCTAAGCGGACAAACACTACCTTTTTGTGCGTCTCTCTTGGCTTCTCGGCAGGGGTGATGATGTATGTCTCCTTTGTGGAGATGTTCCCTACTTCGCTGGAGATGTTCCAAAAACTTTATCCGGCACGTCTAGCCGCTCTTTACACAGCACTCTCCTTTTTTGGAGGGATCCTGTTTATAGCCCTCATCGATAAACTAATACCCCAGCGCGAGAATCCGCACGAAATGCACGGGATGGAGGAGCTTCCCTCTAAGTCGCACGGGAAGGAACGCAACGTATCGGAGCGCAAATTGCTGCGTGTCGGGCTTTTTACCGCCCTCATATTGGTGATTCACAATTTCCCTGAGGGGATGGTGACTTTCCTCTCCGGAATGCAAGACTATCGGGTGGCTTTGCCCATCGCTTTTGCTATTGCCATCCACAATATCCCCGAAGGTATATCCGTCTCTGTGCCCATCTTTTATGCCACGGGCAATAGAAAACGCGCTTTTTGGCTCTCATTCCTCTCCGGCCTTGCAGAGCCTCTTGGCGCCATTGTTGGGTATTTGCTATTGGCTCCTTTCCTTACCGATAATACTTTTGGGATTATTTTTGCCGCCATTGCCGGTATCATGGTGTATATATCTTTGGACGAATTGCTCCCCGCAGCAGAGGAATATGGAAAGCACCACCAAGCTATATATGGTCTCATTGCGGGGATGGCTGTGATGGCAGCAAGTCTGCTTATTTTGTAATCATACTCTCAATTCGATTCCCTATTTGTGAAAAGAAGATTTTATTCTCTCGGGCGAAAATAGGGATAATAAGAGGATAGGAAGGGGAGATTCTGAGAGTTTTATATGAACTCCGACGTCTCTAGGAAGAGAAGAGGGTGCAAATGGACTTGGCAAAACAAAAAAGAAGTGCTAACTTTGCAGGAGTTATGGTGAAGGCATTACTAAGAAGTGGGGCAAGTGCTCCCTAGTGGTCGTGCGTTTGAAAAGGGAATTCGGTGTAAATCCGAGACTGTCCCCACAGCTGTAACCTCGGTTTGAAGCCGGGCGGCAGTAGGTCACTTAGCGAAGTGCAAACAAGGCTTGGGAAGACGCTGTCTCGGAGAGGAAGTCAGAAGACCTGCCATAACTCGTTTGTGAGACAAACCCGCTTATTCCGGGGGAATAGGAGACGGTGGGTGATAAAGAAGGGAGGGGCTTTTGCCGAAATGGATCGCTCCTTCGAGCATTGCAAGGTGCAAAAAATGTGTGCTTTGGCTCTAGTCTGATCTCCGTGTAGGGTACATTGGGGCGGTGCTGGAGCGCGGTGAGCATTCGTGTATTGATGCGCCTTTGTGAAGTGTGCTTCCCCTCATACCAAACACTGCCTGCTAATGACGGCTCCCGCTTGGCGACGAGAAAGAGAATGTGTGCGCTTGTCTCGGTACGTGAAGTAGGGGGCTTTTCTCTTTTTGAGAAACGGGTTTTCTCTTTCTTCTTCCCAAAGGAGGTTAGGGGAGAAAGACCACTTGCAGGATGGGTTAAGACCAACGTAGTACAGCTCCTCCTGTTGTGATGATACTCCTATTGTATTATAGGGGTGCACGTTAGCCGCCTCTCTACATCGTTTTGTTGGATTGTATTGGATTGGAAATAGAATAACTACAATATAAGTCGATGGGTACGCCTCCCTCTTCTTGTGGCGGTGTGCACTCGGCAACAAAAAGGAAAGGAATTAAAGTTATGATGACGAGAGAAGAGTACATCGAGAGCTTGCGCAAACTCGATCTTAAGGTTTACTTCATGGGTAAACGCATTGAAAACCCCGTAGATCACCCTATTATCCGTCCCTCGCTCAACTCTGTTGCTATGAGTTATGAGCTTGCACAGAAGGATGAATATAAGGAGCTAATGACAGCTACCAGCAACATTACGGGTAAGACTATTAACCGTTTCTGCCATATCCATCAGAACGCCGGAGACCTCGTTAAGAAGGTGAAGATGCAACGCCTTATGGGTCAGAAGACCGCCGCTTGCTTCCAACGTTGTGTAGGGATGGACGCTTTCAACGCGATCTATTCTACTACTTATGACATGGACCAAGAGCTCGGTACAGAATACCACAAGCGTTTCGTTAAGTACCTCGAGATGGTACAAGAGAGAGACCTCGTGGTAGATGGTGCTATGACCGACCCCAAGGGAGACCGCAGTCTTAGCCCTTCGCAGCAACCCGACCCCGATATGTTCTTGCATATTACAGAGATCCGTCCTGATGGTATCGTAGTATGTGGTGCTAAGGCTCACCAGACAGGTGCTGTGAATTCACACGAACATCTTATCATGCCTACTCAGGCAATGAAAGAAGAAGATAAGGCTTACGCTGTTTCTTTCGCTATCGAAAGCGACGCTCCCGGTATCATCATGATTTATGGTCGCCAGAGCTGCGATACTCGTAAGATGGAAGAGGGTGCAGACATCGACCTCGGTAACAATACCTTTGGTGGTCACGAAGCTCTTGTTGTATTCGACAACGTATTCATCCCCAACGAACGCGTATTTATGTGCCAAGAGTACAAGTATGCTGGTATGATGGTTGAGCGCTTTGCCGGTTATCACCGTCAGTCTTATGGCGGTTGTAAGGTAGGTGTGGGTGACGTACTTATCGGTGCTGCTGCTCTTGCTGCTGACTACAACGGCGTACCCAAGGCTTCGCACATCAAGGATAAACTCATCGAGATGATCCACCTCAATGAGACCCTCTATGCTTGCGGTATTGCCTGCTCGGCAGAAGGTAAGCCTACTAAGAGTGGTAACTACCTCATCGACCTCCTCCTTGCTAATGTCTGCAAGCAAAATGTAACTCGCCTCCCCTACGAGATCGCTCGCCTCGCAGAAGATATCGCCGGTGGTATCATGGTTACAATGCCTGCTGAGCAAGACCTTCGCGACGATATGCTCGGTCCTGTTGTTCGCAAATACCTACAAGGTGCAGCCGGTACAGACGTAGAAAACCGTATGCGTGTGCTTCGTTTGATCGAAAATATCACCCTCGGTACCGCAGCTGTTGGTTATCGTACTGAGTCTATGCACGGTGCAGGTTCTCCTCAGGCTCAACGTATTATGATTCAACGTCAGGGCAACCTCGAAGCTAAGAAGCAACTTGCTCGTGAGATTGCACACGTTGATGTTTCTAAGGATCACGTTGCCGGTAAGTAAGCCGTAGCACCCCTGTAAATCCTATGAATTTAGATTTTGATGCCGTACAAGAAGTGCTAGAGACACGAGTTGCTCCGCAGCTCGCTCTGCACGGTGGTGGTGTCAAGCTCTGTAGCATCTCCCCCGAAGGCGACATCCGTGTCGCCTTCAAGGGAGCTTGTGCTACTTGTCCCTCTATGACCGAGACAATGGATGCCCTTGTCATGGGTCAGCTGCGTGCAGCATTCCCCGATACTCCTTTCAATCTAATTTTAGTCTGGGATACCGATGAAGAGTTGCTCCAAGAGGCTCGCAATATACTCCGTGAGTTGCATCAAAAAGAGAGCAACGATAGATAGTTTTGTCCCCCATCCCCGACAAGCAAATAATACAATCCCCATATACTACTAGCGAATAACCCACATTAGATATAACCTCGATGGAAGAGTACAAAAGCAAAGTCGTATCGGCTCAAGAAGCTATACGTGCCATCAAAAATGGCGATTCCGTTGTTTTGTCGCACGCCGCAGGAGCTCCTCAGCTTATTAGCCGTGCCTTGGCAGACAATTACCAAAACTATCAAGACGTAAAGATTTTCCATATGTTGGTGCTAGGGGATGCTCCCTATTGCGCACCGGAGATGGAGGGGCATTTTAGGCATGTAACCAACTTTGTTGGTGGCAATACGCGTCAAGCTCTTGCCGATGGGCGTGCTGATTTTATTCCCCTTTTCTTCTATCAAGTACCTCGCATGTTTGAGAATGGTGCGATACCGGTAGATGTGGCTGTAGTGCATGTTTCCGAACCCAACGAAGAGGGTTATTGCAGTTATGGGGTATCTTGCGACTATACCAAGCCGGCAGCCGAATGCGCTAAGGTCGTGATTGCCGAAATGAATAAGCAGATGCCTTTTGTTCATGGCGACAACCTTATCCATGTATCTAAGCTCGACTATATCGTAGAAGCGGATTATCCTCTCTACGAAATAGCCCTCCCCACGATTGGCGATGTAGAGAAAGCTATTGGGGATAATGTAGCACATCTTGTACAAGATGGCGATACTCTTCAGTTGGGTATTGGTGCTATCCCCGATGCTGTACTCCTCTTCCTCAAGGACAAGAAAGACCTTGGGATCCATACCGAAATGTTCTCAGACGGAGTGTTGGAGCTCGTGCGTGCCGGTGTCATTACGGGTAAGAAAAAAGAGATCGACAACGGTAAGCTTACGGCTACCTTCCTAATGGGTAGCAAAGATCTCTATGACTTTGTTAATAACAATCCCGATGTACGTCTTGCGCCTGTGAACTGGGTTAACGACCCCGTTACGGTAATGAATTTTGATCGTATGGTCAGCATCAATAGCTGTATTGAGGTAGACCTTATGGGTCAGGTAGCTAGCGAAACCATCGGTTACAAGCAATTCAGTGGTACAGGTGGTCAGGTAGACTACGTACGTGGTGCCTCTATGTCTGGTCACGGTGTCAGCATTATGGCTATGCCTTCTACAGCTGCTAAGGGTAAAGTATCTCGCATTGTTCCTCTCCTTGCAGAGGGAGCTGCTGTTACCACCTCGCGCAACGACGTAGACTATGTAGTGACAGAGTTTGGGGCTGCTAAGCTCAAAGGAAAGAGTCTTCGCGAGCGTGCCGAAGCTCTTATCTCTATTGCACATCCCGATTTCCGTCCTCAACTCCTCGAAGAATTTAATAAACGTTTCCCTTCAAAATAAACCAATCCATGCAATTATTTAAGCTAAGCACTAAGTTGCATCGCTCGGAAACTTTTGCCGAGTTTGCAAAGGATTTTGAGCTCAATGAGCACGACCTCGTATTGACTAACGAGTTCATTTATCAACCTTTTATGGAGAAACTTGGTCTCCCCTGCCGCTTTGTAATGCAGGAGAAGTATGGCCAGGGAGAACCCTCCGATGAGATGATGAATAGCATCCTCCGCGACCTCGGTGGTGCTTCTTTCCGCCGTGTAATCGCCATTGGTGGTGGTACGGTTATCGACATCGCTAAGCTCTTTGTAATCAAAGACCTTACTGATGTAATGGATGCTTTTGACCACAAGATTCCCCTCGTAAAGGATCGTCAACTCGTGATTGTACCCACCACTTGTGGTACCGGTAGCGAAGTAACCAATATTTCTATTGCAGAGATTAAGTCACGCCACACCAAGATGGGTCTTGCTGATGACGTGATTGTGGCTGATGATGCTGTTATTATCCCTGAGCTTCTTGCCGGGTTGCCTTTCCGCTTCTATGCAGCTTCGTCTATTGATGCCCTCATCCACGCTGTGGAGTCTTACGTATCGCCCAAATGCAATCCCTATACACGTGTATTCAGCGTTGCTGCAATGGATACCATTATTGATGTATTCAAGAAGATCGCTGCTACCTCTCCCGAAGAACGTCACAAGTACGCTGCCGATATGCTTATCGCTGCCAACATGGCAGGTATTGCCTTTGGTAATGCCGGGGTAGGTGCTGTACACGCGCTCTCTTATCCCTTGGGTGGTAACTACCACGTGCCCCACGGGGAAGCTAACTATCAGTTCTTTACCGAAGTATTCAAGCTCTATCATGCTAAGGATCCTAAGGGGGCAATTGCTCCTCTAGAAGCACACTTGGCAGAGTTGCTCGGCTCTACAGTAGAGAACGTGTACGATGCTCTTGATGGCTTGCTCGGTCAACTTATCAGCCGTAAGCCTCTCAAGGAGTATGGTATGAAGCCCGAAGAATGCCGTGGCTTTGCCGAGTCTGTACTCGTTACTCAGCAACGTTTGCTCAAAAATAACTACGTTCCCTTTAGCGTAGATGAGATCGAAGGTATCTACAATCGTCTCTTTTAATTGGGAATAATCCATCGTATCATAAAACAATACATATAGAATAAATCCAATGGAAATCAAAGAAATGGTGGCTCTTGCTCGCAAGGCCCAAAAGGAGTACCAAGCTACTCACAACCAGCAATCTGTAGACAATATCTGCCGTGCTGCTGCTAAGGTAATTTACGAAAATGCAGAAATGCTTGCTCGCGAGGCTGTCGACGAAACCGGCATGGGTGTTTACGAAGACAAGGTGTCTAAGAATCGTGGTAAGTCTAAGGGTGTTTGGTACAATCTTCACGACAAGAAGTCGGTAGGCATTCTCAACATCGACGAACGTACGGGTATGATTGAGATCGCTAAGCCTATGGGTGTAGTTGGTGCTGTTACTCCTACTACCAACCCTATCGTTACTCCCATGAGTAACATCATCTTTGCATTGAAGACTTGCAACGCCATCATTATCTCTCCGCACCCCCGTTCTAAGAAATGCTCTAAGCACGCCGTTGATCTCATCCTCGAAGCTATCAAGCCTTTCAACGTACCCGAAGGTATGGTACAAGTAATTGAAGAGCCCAGTATCGAAATGACTCAGCAGCTTATGGGTGCTGTAGACGTAGTAGTTGCTACCGGTGGTATGGCTATGGTTAAGAGCGCCTACTCTAGCGGTAAGCCCTCTTATGGTGTAGGTGCCGGTAACGTACAGGTTATCTTCGACAGCGATATCAACTTTGAAGATGCTGCAGAAAAGGTTATCTATGGTCGTTCTTACGACAATGGTATCATCTGCACCGGTGAGCAAAGCGTTATTTATAACGAAGCTGATAAGGATGCTGTTTTCGCAGCTCTCCGCAAGCGTGGTGCTTACATCTGTACAGAAGAAGAAGGTAAGAAGATGCGTGACCTCCTCTTCCAAAACGGCGGTCCTATCAACAAGGACGTTGTAGGTCAAGGCGTTCAGAAGATCGCTAAGATGGCTGGTATCAACGTACCCGAAGGCTCTCGTGTAATCATCGTAGAAGCTAACGGCGTTGGTGAAGAAGATGTAATCTGCCGCGAAAAGATGTGCCCTGTAATGTGCGCACTCAGCTACAAGCACTTCGAAGAAGGTGTGGATATTGCATGCCGCAACCTTGCTAACGAAGGTAACGGTCACTCTTGTGCCATCCACTCAAACAACCAAGCTCACATCATCCTTACAGGGTCTAAGGCTACGGTTTCTCGTATCGTTGTTAACGCTCCTAGTGCAACAACGGCCGGTGGTCACATCCAGAATGGTCTTAACGTAACCAATACGTTGGGTTGCGGTTCTTGGGGTAACAACTCAATTTCTGAGAACTTTACCTACAAGCACCTTATGAATATCTCTCGCATCGCTCCTCTGAACCCTGCGATCAAGGTGCCCAACGATCAAGAAATTTGGGAACTCTAAGATATTCTCAGTGTAGAGAATAGGGGAGGTGTGATCTAGTATCTTACTCCTCCTACATTATAGAGGAAGTCGCTCCTTTTCTGGGGTGGCTTTCTCTTTTTTTTTGTTGTGTATCCAAAAGTGAGGGGCTCGAAAGAATAGTCCCCAACGGACTCATGGAGGTGTGTTATAGGATGAGACTTATAGTGGATTTATTGTGGGGAAGTTGTCTTATCGTAGGGCAAGAGCCTCCTCTTTTGAATGCCCTATGATGCTGACCTCTCCCTTGATGAGGTATCACTATAGGAATATCTTTTTTCGCCGAGAGGGGAGAGGAGTGAGAAAACCAGCCTGTAAGTCCGGCTCCTTTTAGCTGAAAATAATCTCAATGCTGCCCAAAACTTTTTTATTTTTCAGCCGGAATCGGGAGTCTGTTTTGGGTGGTAATAGAGAAGTTTTCACCTGAAGGTTTTTTTGTTATGGGGGTTCTCTTAAAGGGGGAGAAGGGGAAATCATCCTATAGCTACTCTCTTTCTCTTGGGCAATTCCTTCGTCTCACACTCCTCAAAACTCTTTTCATTCTGCAAGAGGGTAGTTTTGATTCTCGGGAAGGGATGCTCTCTCTTAGTGTCTAAAATCCATTAAACCTGTCACTGCTAATCGGTTGTTAAACAGGAAATTGATAGGCGTTTTTAGATTAATTCCGTGAAAAAGGTCAGAATGAAAGAATGCAAGATTTTGCAATGTTTTTGACCGATTTTGCAAGATTTTATTCGTGAAAGTACCCTACCTTTGCCTCCAAGAAAACAGGGTTCGTCGTCGTAGGGGTACGAACCAGAATAGAAGAAAACGAGTCGCCTATTTATAAGTAAAAGTTAGGAGGCCATATGATAAAGAAAAGCACAAATCGTTCCGGAGAGCGTCGGGCGGAAAACCTTAGAATCCATGAAAACTGCATGGAGCTTCTCTCCATTGTGTATGAGAAGGTCAATGCGAAGTTCGCCCGGCGTGAAGAGGGGCAATGGGAAAGCAAGCCACAGCTACGAGCGCCATCCGCTCCAAGCAATCTTGGGCTTGCTCCCTGCTCTCTTCTTGGCTACAGCTTGAGATCATCTTGCTTTCTTATATAGAACAAAATCAAATGGACAAACAATAGAATCTAGTAGTAACACAGAAAAGTAAACCTAAAAAGGAAAGTGAAACTAGTCTTGCCTACTCCCCTCTCTTTAACTAAAAGGAAAAAGAGAAACAAAAGGGGAAAGAAAATCAAGACATAAATCGAACAACGACATGAAAAAAATGGTACACAGAGGATGGCTATACGTAGCCTCCGTAGCCCTATCAGTACTAGGGCTAGTAGCAATTTCCTACACCGCTTCGGCACAAAATCTTTGGGTGTTAGGGAAGAAGATTGATAATCCGCTCAACAACAGTGCTTCGGAGAGCCATTCTGGATACGATCTAGAGAGTGAAGAGAATTGGAACGGATATTGGTCTTGGGATCATAAAACCAAGATCCTTCACGTTAAAAACCTTGAAAGTAACATGGATGTACGCTCTTTCTACGCGGGGGATATCCCTGATTTTAAGATAGAAATAGAGGGAAGCTGTACGTTAGAGGGGGCTGAATCGACATTTTCTGCGATAGCCTGTCTAGGTAAACCTTCTTCTCCTTTCCGGATTATGGGAAAGGGGGAGAAAGCCTATTTGACCATCGAAATTACGAGAGAAGGTTCTACTGGGATTCTTATTGGAAATAAGAAGGATATGTATGTAGACAATTGTTATGTACAGATTGCTACTGCTTATTATGGAATCAGGGGTGAAGGGGATGGTTCCGAGGTAGGAATAAGGCTTCAAAATGGGGGTGAGATAGATGTTTGGAGTACTCAACCCTCTATTACATCCATCGGAGACTACATCGAAGTAGAGGAGGATGGAGACTGGGTGGATATCAACAAGAGCACAACGTATGCTCTGACTGCTCTTCATCCTGAACGTCCGTTGAAGTATGAGAGAGGGAGTATCGTGTATGCTTCTGGGGATGATGCCGGAACTGCTGTAAAGTCACACTGGGTTATGCTCTCCCCCTACTATCCCATCCGGATTGGGAACTTGAAGTTACGCAGGGCTAGAGTTATTTTGACCCCCGAAAAATACTCCACTGTTATCACCTCCGGAAGTGTGGAATACGATGCTAAGAATCACTCGTTGACCCTTGACAATGCCACTATTCCTAATGGGGTTGTCTCTTATCACCCTTCTAAACCCTTGACAGTTAAGTGTAAAGGAGCAAATAAGGTGGGTGTAATCCCAGGAAATGCGGCTATCACAACAAAAGACCATTCCAGCCCGACGATTATGGGAATCACTGAGAGAGCCTCTCTCAAGATATATCCTGCCATGATGAATAATATGTTTCTGCCAGGGATTTGTGATGATACTAAAAAGGGAGATCTCTTGATCAAAGATATCGACCTTGAGGTGGAGAACTATGCAAGAAGCTGTATTTGCGCCACTGGGGGTAACAAAAGGATGGTTTTGAAAAACCTTAATGCAGAGCTTAGTACAAAGGGTGTTTTGATCGAAGGATTTAAGACGTTGATAATTGAGGATGCTTACATTGCCATGCCTTTTGGTGCTGTAGTGAAGGATGGAACCATCAAGCTTAATGGCGAGCCTCTTAAGGATGTTAGATGTAGGATTCAGAAGGGCAAAGCTCCTACCTTTGCTGTAACGGCTCCAACCCCTCAGAATGGTAAGATTAAGATCAAAGGTTATGATGATCTAAAGAATGTTCCTTATAATACGGAGCTTACAGTAGAGGTGACACCAAATCAAGGCTATATGCTTGACAAACTTACGGCAAATAGCTTGGATATCACAGCTACGAAGAAGTTTTTTGTGGAGAGGGCAACTACGGTAAAGGCTACCTTTAAGAAAGACACTGCATTGGAGGATATTGCTAGTACGGAGGTACTCCTTTATCCGAATCCTACAGAAGAAACAACGACTCTCTCGGGTGTAGAACCGGGTGCGATGGTACAGGTCTTCTCAATTGATGGCGTAGAGGTGCTTCGTATAGTAGCTGATGAAGCAGGCGTAGCACGTCTCGACCTTGCAGGCGTAGTAGCTGGCAAGTACTTCGTGAAGAGTGGTAAGACAACGATGGTTTTACTTGTTACGAAATAAATTCTATTGACTCAGAGAGGAGAGAGGGTGAGGGCTGCCTTTTCCCTTGGGGAAGCTTCCTTTGCCACTCTTCTCTCCCTTTATCGGAGTCGGGGTTGTGGATTTGCCCACAACCCCGACTTCTTTGTTTTTACATCCTGAGGAGCAGCACCTTGTAACTAAAACGAGTATATTTGCGTTGTCAACTCAAGAGATCTCCCCCGTAAGTGAAACCCTCCAACTTCGGGAGATGGAGCAGTAGGAGGATATGTAGATGTAAAAAGCGATGAAAGGACTTTTAGTTGGGGCTGCTATTGGATTTATAGCAGGAATGATTGATGTAATACCAATGCTAAATCTTTATGGAATAAAAAAGAGAGGAGACTCGTTAGTGAGCTAG
>ERZ773013.120-NODE-120-length-49128-cov-4.308337_pt1 | contig 49128 bp, 39 predicted proteins | sample MGYA00511670_ERZ773013 | MGnify/ENA primary metagenome ERZ773013 (study PRJEB29015, sample SAMEA2738120) | human oral metagenome | biome: human oral; feature: human-associated habitat; material: saliva | place: China | collected 2257 ... | reverse complement strand
ATCGCAGAACCTGACCATGCTTTTCTTGTCATCCGATAGGTCTGCCTGGAGCTCGGGGTTGTCATAGATGAATTTGATGTCGTTGAATAATATCTTATCAATTAGCTTGTCTGTTGGGCCATTAGCGTCAAAGTAGTCGGTGAGATCTCCGATCAAGATACTTTCCATCTTAGTTGCCCCACCCAGTCCGTCCATTCTATATGAATATGTTTCACAAAAGCTTCTAAGTTTTTGCCATTCGTTCGGTATCTTTTCCGCTGGAACGTATTCTAGCTGATCATATGCATCGCACAATATTCCGTTAGCCAGTCCATTAACCGGGCCACCGGCATCTAGGTACTTTTCTATCCATTGCCTTTTTCGTATATCCACATAATAGCCACTGTCGGGATAGGTCGAAACAAGCTAAAGATACTTACGACCAGCATCACCATAGTGATCTTTCCAATCGCTATCAATATAAGACATAAACTTATCTGTATATTTTTCACCATGAAAAGACTGTTTGAAAGCTAAGCTGTAGAATTCATCAGTAGGCCTGCCATCATCAAATAGCTTGTCGGGTGTCTCGGTGCAAAATCTTCCTATGTGCCATTGAAGTTGTCTCACCGCCTCAATATCATACTTACCGTCTTCATCTTTCATCTTGCTAAGCATATTAATCATCACTTCACTGCCGTCTGCTTCGCTAGCCTGATTCTCGTGCGCTTTTAGGAGCTTCACGACCTCTACCCCTTCTTTTTCGTAATTGCAGTAGATTGCGGGGGAGGCGTAGATATTTTGTAGAAGCGACCCCTTGCGATTCCGGAAAAATGCATCCTGCATAGTTCCGTCTTCCTTAATAAATTCCGAGACATCAGGTATATCGTCATTCTGAATAGCATTCGAGGTATACTTCATACAAAGACGCATGATGTCGCCACCCGTAAGCTTTGATTGTTCGTGCCAGTAGTTTGCTATCGGATCATTGCCACTCGGCGTCAGGTCGGGGTCAATAGTATAGCCAAAAGTTTCACTATCAACCTCCCCCTTCTTCGCTTTATTGAGTAGCTTATGGTACTGATAGGTATATAACCGGTCAGTAACCTCGGGCGTGATCAAGCCCAACTGATTAGCCCGGCGTTGGATAGCTTCCGACTGCTTGGCTGATCTGTGGTCAAACAGCTCCGCCAGTGAAGTGTCATCTTTAAACGGCTCCCAGCCGAGCTTTTTAAGCGTATCGTTGCGCTTAACTAAGCTCGCAGATGGTTCGTCATCAATCACATGGGAGGCGTACTTGCCGACAGATCTGTCTACGCTGTTTAGCTCCTTAGAGCTACAATAGTCGCCGAGTCCTTGGATGCTTACTCTTGCCGAACCAGCGAGAGCCAGTAAGTGTTGCTCGCCTTCCTTGGTGGTACATAGCGCATCCAGGACGCCAAGACGATAGGAGTCACCAGCCTCATCAGCTGAAGAAGGTCTCTCAAAAAATCCGTTATCATGGTCTTGGTTTTTGGCGGAATGTATTCTACGGCTCAGCTCACCCATGGCAACTCGCTGGATGTGTGCATTGGACATAATTTTCTCAGCGGGGATGCCGGAAGCAGTAAGTACGGATGTGCTGTCTGGACTGAGATCATCAATTGAATCTAAGAACAGCTCTACTATCTTTTCGTTAGAGAAATCAATTTTACCGGCATCAACCGCTTCGGGAATACCGATGCCCAACTCAGACCCGTAATGCCCTAGAAATACCTCAGCTGACCTCGGCTCAGATAGGTCGATCTTACCGTTCTGCAAATGATTCGCAATAGCCGCCGAATCACCCCTAACGGTTGCCGGATCCTTAGCTGATCTTATCGTCCGAAGATAAGCTCTCAGCACTCGGTCATTCGACAAGTCCAGATCGCCACTATCGACCAGCCGGTTGAGCTTAGCGTGATCCTCTTGCTGTTTCTGTTGTGCCTTCTCACTCGATAGAGTAATCTTCGGAAAGATTGGCCTCGGAGCTACCGCACTGACTACGCCAAGTTGTTGCCTTGTCCGGTTTTTGGCTCGCAGATCATTAACAAACGATTTGACTGCATCAACAGCGACAATAAACGGCTCGGAATGCACTAACGACCAAGGCGACTCCGCCTCGCTACTGCGATCTATCTGCCATTGATTAGCGTTAGCACCGCCGTGTTCTCTGTCTGAATGTTCCGTCCGGCTACTATGCTTATCCATAACTACCACAACCATTATAGCAGGTCAGCTTTTATCGACAGATCAGAACATCAGAATGTAGGGGTCTACATTTATCGTGTACAATATAGAGCATGAAAACACATAAGATGCATTTGAAAGAGCCATATTTTAGCTATATCAAAGGTGGCACAAAACGTATAGAATTACGACTTTTTGACGATAAACGTCGCCGGATTGACCTGGGAGACCTTATCGAGTTTTTCGGACCTAATGACAAAAGTGTTCAAGCAAGGGTTGTCGGGCTATTGCGCTACGACTCATTCGTTGACTTATGTAAGGATTTTGACATCGCTATACTAGCTGACAAAGCCGCAACCAAGGATGACCTCATAGTCACGCTTAACGAATTCTATAGCCCCGAGAAGCAAGCGCAATTCGGAGTCATCGGCATTAGATTTGAGCTAGTCTAAGATCCGAAGCATTAGTTGACATTCTACTAGCTCCTTTCAAAGAACGCAGGTCATGTGAGCTGGTCTCGCATACAACCCGATGGTGTCCACCGTAACACTCCCCCATTTGTCAAGCTAGACCCTACATTAACGGGGCTCAGGTGTATAATCAGATCATGAGTCGGATACATCTCTACATCGCCAATGCCGGCAAGGATTTTACCGATACGGACGTGACCGCCATCCGTCGTGCCGTTAAGAGAGCGGAGACCTTCGTCTCCGGGGTATTCCGGTCATTTGATTACGACCTTGACCTGATAGTTGTCTCATCATCGCCCACGACACCGACTATCCGGCAGGACGGTATTGGCGGACGAACTTATCACTCTCGTCTAATAGTCATAGCACTAGATAAAAGTCAGCACGAACCGAGCGAGGACTTCATCTTTGAGACGGTCTGTCATGAGCTATCCCACTCGCTACGCTGGGAGAAAGTACCCGAGTTTGCCGAGACGTTATTTGACAGTATGATCATGGAGGGTCTGGCGGTAGTGCTGGAGGAGCAAGCAATGAATCAATCCGGCTACGAGCTACGACAGTTCTTCCTGGCTGAAGTCCGGCGAACAGAACCGAAAGAAATCAGCACTATGATGACGGCCCTAAGGAATAAATTAGATAACATGGAGTACGACTACGAAACGATCTTTTTCTCCGGTAACGATCTATTACCCCGCTGGACGGGATATAAACTGGGCTATTATTTAATCAAGCGTTATCTATCTAAGACTAAACAGACGATTGAACAGGCTACTCTAGCTAGCTACAAAGAACTGCGCCGAAAAAGTAAATAACCCCGAGAAATGCCGGTGCAACCGGCGTCGCCAATTATCGCAGTCATTACCATCGCTCATTTTGTAGTAGCTTCAACAGCTGACTTTCCACAACTGCGCCAGAGGTTAAGTGAGATACGTTGTGATATTGATGAATAAATGCTGAAGTGTTGCAAGTATCAAGCGGCTATTCCGGCTGATTGTCTAGCCATTGCAAATATTATTAAAACCGACCCCGCTGGGGGGTCGGTTTTAAGCATAACAATTAGGTTCGGTTATTTTTTACTAAGCTAGCTCAACGGTAGCGCCGGCGTCTTCCAGGGCTTTCTTAGCTGTCTCAGCCTCGTCTTTGCTAACTTTCTCCTTGACAGCCTTGGGGGCATCTTCGACAATGGCCTTCGCCTCGCCCAGGCTCAGACCGGTGATCTCCTTGACCGCCTTGATAACGGCGACCTTTTGTCCGCCGACTTCCTTGAGGACTACGTCAAACTCGGTCTTCTCCTCGCCAGCGTCAGCACTGGCGGCAGGGCCGGCGGCTACGGCGACAGCTGCTGCTGCCGGCTCGATACCGTATTCGTCCTTTAGTACATTCTTTAGCTCGTTGACCTCAAGTACGGTCAACTTGGTTAGCTCTTCTGCTAATTTCTTTACATCAGCCATAGTTATCTCCTTAGATATTTATTATGATTACCGAATTACGCCGAAGCGTGGTCAGCAACGCCATCCAGCAATGCCGATAGATTGCCGGATAGTGCATTGACGGTGTCGTTGACCGGTGATAGCAGCTGAGCCACCGTCTGAGCGATCAGCTCGTTCTTGGTCGGTAGCTTAGCCAGATCAGTCACTTCAGCCGTGTTCAGGCTCTGCCCCAGGCTATTAAAGGCTCCAACCAGCTTTAGCTCGGGAGTTTTATCGGCAAACTGAGCCAGCACCTTAGCCGGCAGCACCTCGTCGTCATTAGAAATGGCGTAGAGTACTTGCCCTTTCATAGCACCGGTGTCGGTCTGTTTCAGCGCATCATGCTGATCCATGGCGACTCGCATCAGACGGTTCTTTACCACCTTGATGGCGACACCATTTTCTCTCGCTTGACGACGCAATTGCTGCAGGTCAGCCACGCTAATACCGCTGTACTCAGCGTAGACGACCATCTGTGCATCAGCCAGATCTTGGACTAATTCGGCAACCAAAGCTTCTTTCTTGCTACGTGATATAGCCATAAATCTCCTTTGGTTTTAGATAGTTTTAGATAAATGCGAACCTAATTGTTAAGGTATCGTTATCTAGAAAAGGGTTTATCTCGGTAGCTTGATTAAGTGCTATTACTCTTATAGCGACCGCCACTGTCTCTGATAACGTTACAAGTATAGTAGCAGATATGGCGATAAGTTCAAGCGCCACGGCGCTCAGTCGGCGTTTCCCTGCTCGACCAGCTTACCCGCATTTAATCTGAGTACTATATCTGCCGTCTTCGCTAGACGTTTGCTGTGAGTGACTACGATGACGCACTTGTTGTCCCGCTTGGTCACCTGGTGGAGAATGTCGATGATATCACTGGCCGTCGCTTCATCCAGATTGCCGGTCGGTTCATCTGCCAAGATAATCGGCGCCGGTGATACCAGCGCTCTGCCGATAGCCACTCGCTGTTGCTGCCCGCCGGAGAGCTTCATGACGTTGCGGTTGATATGCTCGTCATCCAGCCCCATCGTGCGTAAAGTCTTGGTGGTAGCCCGGGGATTAACCAGTTTAAGGTTCTCCAGTGGTGTGAGATAGTCGATCAGATTGTAATTCTGAAAGACGAGTGAGATGTGGTGCTTGCGGTGATAAGAATAACCCTGCTGAACGATATCCTTATTCTTAAATAGAATTTGCCCACTGGTCGGCTTATCCAGCCCGGCTAATAGTCCCAGCAGCGTTGACTTGCCGGTGCCGGAATTACCCACGATGGCGTAAAACTTGCCTTGCTCAAACTGATAGTTAGCTCCGCTAAGTACGTTCTTAGTACCATCAGCATACGAATAGGCGATATTTTGTAGCGTTAATATAGACATAGTCCTCCTTAATTCATTTTACTTAAAATACGTTTGGGTGGTAGGCTCATTATCGGTGTCATAGCAACGACGGTTGACAGGCCCATAACCAGATAGCCTAAAGCAAATGCCATAAGATAAGCGATCGGCGCTACGACCACCTCGCCCGAGCTCCCCGCCAACTGATTATGGTCTATCGACGAGGTTAGGCTTGTCGATAGTTGTGCCGAGATAGCCGAACCGGCCAGGGTGGCACAGATAGAGCTGACTACAGCTACGACCGCCAGCTCAATGATGAACTGCCCGACGATCTGACGCTTCGGCGTACCAATCGCCAGTAAGATGCCGATCTCGTGCAATCGCCCTCTCACCCAGAAGACCAGCACCAGCGACATAACTACCAGCCCAGCCACCGCCACAGCGATGGTGGCGATAGTCAGGATGTGCTGAACTCGCATGATGTTTTCCAGCACGCCGGCGAAGGAGGCGGCGTTATCGGTCAGGTTATATCGACCCCAATCTACGCCAGACGACTTCCGGGTCCGATTAGTCACTTCTTTGAGTTGATCCGGACGCTTAACCAGATACGTGGCTCCGGTTAAAGCCGTACTGCCGTTGAGTTGCTGCGCTGTTTCGAGATTAGTGATTAGCCGATTCTCCGCCATCTCGGTCGGCATGATAGTCGGCTTTTCGTTTCTACCGTCAAATATACCGATGATCGTGACCGTTACTCGCCGCTCACCCTTAGTGATCACCATCTGATCACCCGGCCTGAGCTTGTTTTGACCGGCGAATGCCTCATGGACTAACGCTACGTTCTTGCTGCCGGGCGTGATGTGTTTGCCCTGTCTTAAACGGTAGAGTCTACCGGTGAATTCACTCAAGTAGTCACTTCTCTCCACTCCGATCAGCTTAGTTTCCTCGGTCGGCTGGGTATCCAGCTGAACCCCCAGGCTAGTCGCCTCAACCAAGTGCTTGCCAAGTAGAGCTGCGACCGCTTCCGCTTGGTAGTTATGCGCCTTGACCCCCTTGAGCCGACTGACTTTCTGAGCTAGGTCACTTGGTACGATATCTGATGTTCGCCGGCTGGTTAAGCTAAAGCCCGCTCTGATACCACCTTCGATAGATTTTCTTAGCTGCTCCGTGGTATGCTGTACGGTCAAAGTGCTAACCAGCAGAGTTAGTACCAGAGTCATGATCAGACCGATGACGAGACTGCGCCGGTGCTTGCGTCGGACGGCTACTAAAGCTTGCTTGATCATCACACTCCTCCTAGCTTATGTCGGTTAATAGCTTCTTTGGCGTTGACCCGGTGATTGGACGAGAAGCGAATAGCACGGCGATGACGATCACCACTAGTCCCACTCCCCACACCGCTATCAGATTAGCCGGAGTGGCACCGACGGTTACTTTGTCTAAGGTGCGAGACGAAGTGACCGAATCAGCATCAGCTCCCAGCGAAGCTCCGTTAAGAGATTCGCTCGCCTGGCTCGCAGCAGCTTGCGAAGCTTGCGACACCATCTGATTACCTAGCTGCTGAGCGATTAGCCCGGAAGTAAAGTAGGACGCACCGAAGCTGAGTACAGCTATCATGACCAGCTCGGCTACGTATTGCAAGATGACCTCAGACTGCGATATACCCGTCGCCATCAGCACCCCCGCCTCACGTTTGCGTTCGTTCATCCACAGATATAGCACCATGCCAATCACGGCGATACTGACCAGTGCAGTCGCCCAGAGCATACCATCCACCAGATTATAGACGCCGTTTACCGACTCAGTCACACCGGCCAGCTCCTGACTATTCTTGTTCAGCTGATATTTATTCCAGTCAACTGACAATCGACGAGCTTGGTTCATCACCTCATCAAGCTGCTTGCTACCTTTGGTGAAGAAGTTAGCATCTTGGTAAATCTCATTCTGTGCTGTATAGGCATTGAGCTGACGAGTCGTCGCTATGTCGGTCAGGAAGATATTCTCAAAGAGCTCCACCTGATAGGCAGCCTCCTTAGGATTCTTGCCGCTAAAGATGCCGACGACCTCAACCTCCACTTCGTCCTTTGACGGGTGCTCATTGTCGGTGTCGTATTGGTTAGCCTTGAGCTTTAGCTTGCTGCCCAGCTTAAGCTTATTTGCCTTAGCAAAAGCTTGGTGTACCAATATCTTGTGACTGTCTTGTTCAGCGATATGGCGTCCCGCCACCAGCTTGAGCGACCCAGCTCGGAACTTGTTCTCCAGCTCCGATTTATTAACCCCCAGAATGGTCGCCGCATTACCGAACTGCTTATCCTTCTCGGCATCATAGCCGCTACCGCCATTAGGCAAGGGGACTAGCTTAGTATCAGTGAAGTCCACCGTAGCATTCTGGCGCTTGACATAGTCGGTCACCCCCGGCAGTTTCCTGATCTCCTCGACAGCCTTACCCGAGACAGTACCCGAGCCACGAGCTGTGCCGGGGTTGGTACGAGGGTTATTTCCCAGGTTAAAACCGACTTTCAGCGTTTTATCCAGCGACTGCGCCGCCCTGTCTGTCGAATGCTTGATGGCAAAACCGCTAAGCATCACCGTCGCCATACAGAGCAAGATCGCCAGTAAGATCAGTGTTTTGAGCTTTTTCCTGGTGATATACAACCAAGCTCGTCGAATGAATGACATTTTCCTCCTTTCAAATATATCCTGAGCTAATCTAGCAGGTATATGTGAAATGAGTATGAAATGGCGTGAGTGCTACAGACAATTAACGGTGTCTCTGCGATAGAGATGTAATTATGAAAAATGGATAGTGAAGGCCATGCCCTGCTTTACCGGAGAGAAGCTATATTCCAGTCCCTTAGCCTCTAGCAGCATTTTGACGATGTATAGCCCCACCCCGCTTCCGTCTGACTCCGGCGACACTTGGCGATCTGTGTGATAAAAGGGGTCAAATACACGCTGTAACTGAGCTTGAGTAAGCGGCTGACATTTATTGGTTACGGTCAATCTATGTTGACGACAGGTAACCTTGACCACGCTACCCGCCTCGCTATAGCGTACGGCATTTGAGACCAGGTTCGAGATGACGTGGCGCATCATATCGTAGTTAGCCTTGACGGAGGTTGGCGCCAGATCCAGCCGGCAGGTGATCTGACGAGCTTTGGCCAGCAAACGATAATCATCAATCACTTCAGCAACTATCTGATCGACCCGCAGTTTCTTCTCACCCCGCAGAGCGTTCTCGGCTAGACTACCCGCCTTTAAGACGTCGTTGACCATTTTAGTCAGGCGGTCAACCTGCGCTAGCGATTCCGCCAGATAGCGGTCACGGTCTTGGTATTCGCCTATATTCAGCTGCATATTCTCCAGCATGATTCGCAGGCTGGCTAGCGGCGTCTTAAGCTCGTGCGACGTAGCCCTTAGCAGCACCAGCCTCTCTTTCTCCAGCTTGCTAATTCGCTTGTTTTCCTGCTCTAGCGAACGGATCATCTGCCACAGACTCTGATAAAGCTCGTTAATGTTGCGTCCCAACACACCAATCTCATCGCTACTCTCAACAGAATATTGCACTCCTTTCTCCAGGCGCTGCATCAGCGTAGTAACCTTAGCCATCCGGCGAATCGGCTTGGTTATGAATCGGCTGTAGCAGTAGGAAAAAAGCAGTGCCACCAGCAGCGAAGCAGACACCGTATAAGGCAGGGCATGGAGCGTCGCCAGCTTGGCTTGCTTGACCGGCTCAACATTCACCAGTAGTCTGACGCTAAGCTTTCGCCCATCAGCATCCTTTAAGCTGCTCTGCTTTAGGATCACCGAGCGTGGATCGACCGACTGCCCATCGGCAATCTTGACCACATCAACGTCAGCCGACTTACCTCTATCCGTCACGATATTGATCGTCTGAAAGCCTTGGAAATAGTCGTCTCGCCCGTTCGCCGTCAGAGTGATATTTACATTCTTAGCGATAGAGAACCTCTGACAGATTTGACGCACTTGGCTAAGCGACTGACCCTTTAACTGCGCCTCCAGCGAAGCTAAGCTCTCCGAAGCTTCTTGCTGCTTTTGGTCGAGGTAAAGCCGGGGCATCAGGATATAGATCAGCAGATGCATCAGTACGATTAAGGCTAAAAAGAGCCCCATCGAGACTAAGAAGGTCTTCGGGAAGAGCTTAAGACGCTTCATAGCGATAACCGACCCCCTTAACGGTAACGATACAGTCGAGCCGCAGCTTGTGGCGCAGGTTCTTGATATAGACATCTATCACCCGATCAAAAGGCACATCGGCCGCATCATGCCATAGCTTTTCGATAATCGCCTGACGAGACCAAACGACGCCGGGATTGTCCACCAGAAGCTTTAAGAGCCGGACTTCTTTGGGTTTGAGATGAGCGTCACTGCCGTCATAAAAGCCCTGGTACGCCTCGAAATCTACCGTGGCCAAACCTCGTCGCCATTGAGCCTTGGTAGCCGACCTCTGACGTCGCAATAGAGCCCGGATGTGCTTCTCCAGAATCACCAACGAGAAGGGCTTACTGATATAATCATCTGCCAGTTCGTCGAAGCTAGCGATCTGAGTCGGCTCGTCCTGCAGAGCCGTCAGCATCAATACCGGCACATCGCTCCGCTGACGAATACGACTGAGCACCTCTATACCGCTTAGACCAGGTAACATGATATCTAAGATCACTACGTCCGCCCGGCTATACTTGGTCAGCGCCTCCTCGCCACTAGTGGCAACTAATACCGTAAAACCACGCTGGCGCAGAAACAGCTCCGTGCCATGACGAACCGCCGGTTCATCCTCGACTAAGAGCAGAGTACCCACGCTCAGCTAGCTATTACCTCTCCCCGAAGTGTCACCTCGGCGTCGTCGATACGCCTCCTCTACACCGTACATATGCTTGACACGATCATCCAGCCAGACGATATCTCCCACGACGGGCGGCAGAGCTATCGTCCCGATAGTTCGGGTGACGATACTCCTTGACTGCATTAAGTCACTGATAAAGCGGATAGCATCTCGTTCACTTCTACCGATGCAAGGTCGGTCAGTGATGCCATCGCCATTCTGATCCTCCGGAAACGAACCGATCAGCATGGGCTTACCGATCCGCAGACGCCGTCGTCGAATATCCGCCAGCAGCTTCGCCCACTGTAACCGATCTTCACTCTTGATCAAGCCATTGCCATTATTTTTGTAGATGATATGAGCCAGCTGCCCCGTCTGCATCGAATCACGATACTCCCTGGTGACACACTGCAACTCGAAAGGAAGATTATGGTAAAAGCCGGTAATCTTGCCTAAGTGCAACGCCTCGGGCGATCCCACCCGGTGTAAGTCAAGCCGTGACGGGTCAATGTCTATTCCTCTCGCCATCCGGTTGATGAAGTCGTCCGTACCCCGCAGATGAATAGCCGAGGTACGAGAGGGCGAGGGATACGGTACCAGCTGATTGTCGTCTCGGCACAGCCCTTTGACCATGGCGTTAAATAGCGCCTGCTGGTCCGCCTCGTCCTTGACCACGGCGGTGATACCCAGGATATCCATCGGTATATGTTCGTTAGACCCACCCTCACACTCTCGCTGATACATCTTCCACGCCAGCGATCCACTCGTCTTTAAGCGAAACCGCCAGGACACATCGATCGGCTGTCCGTCAGCCCGCACCATCGTCGGCGCGGTGTCACCGTAGACCGAGTCATTGCCATCATTATAACTGACCGGTAAGTTTGGCTTCGGGTCGATATTATCATCACCAAAAAGCTGTTTAGTGATATCACAAAAGGCAGTCTGAGCATTGTGCGCAACGCTATGATTGCCGTCAAAGTCTTGAAAGCGCTCCAGGATGGCGTCAGCTCGCATGATCAGGTCGCCTCTACCACCATAGTTGAGACGTACCTTTTTCGATAGACCATTGAGCGACATGGCTAATGTATCATAGCCGATCACCTCGGCGACCGGAGCGATAAATTTCTCCGAGTAGAGCACCCGGTCAAAGGTCTTGCGGTTATCATCCTGGTGACTCTGTAGCCAGCGCAGCATCTCGACACCGGAGATGAGCATCGACTCGACGTTGATATCATTCACCATGCCGTAGAGCACGTCAGGCGTTACCAGCTGAGGGTCGGACAGCCATTCTTCCTGCTTTGGTCGGAAATAACAATCATGGTGGCTCTGACCCTCGGTCATAATGCTCTTATAATACAGATCAAGTCGGCGTCGATCCTGCAATAGTCCGGCGATATAGATATTCTCGGGATCATACACCTCGTCAGGCGCCTTACCATCGGCGAAGAAATGGCTCAGAGGCACTCCGCCCGATACCACGCCGATATTCCGGTTCTCAGCCAAACCGTCGTTGATATCCTCTACCGTGCCCAATGCCGCTGCCACGTACGCCGACGATGCAAGTTCGTCGCCACAGTAGTTACGAATCATCCGTTGCTGCTGATTGATATCAGACAGCTTGACTCGTTGCTCCATCTCGCCGACGTTCGCTTGATCGTAATGATTGACATCGCTGATCGAAAAACACCGTTCCAGCGTCGCCCGAGCCTCGGTTGGGATATTGTTGTATGGATAAACGTGAGCGTAGCTCTCAGTATCCATCACCACCTCCTCGGTATTCTCCCTATCTTGATCGTTCGTCTCAGCCGACGATCCGGTGCTCTCATAATTCTTCATAAACCTAACGTTATTATAGCAAACTAAGCTCTAACGAGATATAAGATATAACTATGCACTAGACTAACTAACTTTCTTGAACCAATCGCCCGTAGCAACTTAGCAATTGCCGCCAAGTACGACCGACTCCAGCCCGATCATCAAATCTCTGGTAACCAACCCCGGCGGATATGCCGCAAGCCAGAAAGGTGTCGCCACCAACATAGATACCGACGTGGCTCAAGTTATTCTGCCGGTAGGACGTATCAAATGTCCCGGTGAAAAAGACCAGATCGCCGGGCTGCGCTTCGTCAGGCTGAATAGGCTGACACTTCTCATAGATACCGTCGTAGAAAGTACCATCGATACATCTGCCCGCTACCGGCAGACGCACCGCTCGCCCCTTGATCTGATTGCGGTAGCAGCACCCCAGGCGACACATGATAAAATCTATAAACCCCGAGCAGTCAAATGATGTCTCCGGGTCTGAGCCGCTCCAGACATATGGATAGCCGATATACGGCTCGCCAACCTTTAGCATCCGGTCTAACAGTGGGTACTGTCGGCGTAGCTCACCGGACACCTGATAGCGCCGAGCGGTCGGCAGTGTAGATGCATGAGGGTAGCTAGCCGTCGGAAATAGATCGGGGCGTGAACCATGGCTACGCATATAACCGGCGTAACGAGCCAGCTGATCGTGATCCAGGACACTATCTACCGTACAATAAAGATCGTAATTCGTCAGCTTGACACCGAGATCAAGCAAGCGGTCGTCCAGCCGGTCGGTTGATTTGCCTCGGCATTCAGCCCGGTATTCATCCGCTACGACCTTGCTAATAGTTAGCGTGTATTGTCGGCGTGGCTGACGAAGCTCTTTTAGAAGCACCTGAATATCCGGATCGTCCAGCTGAAAGTCCGGCTTAATAGCGCTAGTCATGGCGATCAACACATAGGGGTCGTGTCCGACCTTATCCAGACTAAACTTAGCATCGTGATACCTATCAGACTCAGCTTTTAGCCGCTCAATCTTCCCTGTCAGCTCTTTCTCGTAATCCTGATAAGCTTGTTCAAGTCCATAAATATCTTTGTCGCTAGCCAGGAAACAGGCGTCAGTCGTGCCAGCCGTGATTCGCTTTTCCATCTCACCAATTTTAACACATCTAAAAAAGGGGGCTGACGCCCCTAGTACTAATTCTTGCCTTCTCAAAGCCAATCAGACAAGCTATAGCTCAACCTTAATCCCCGGACCCATGGTAGTAGAGATAGTTACAGACAGCATATAGCTACCTTTCAGTGTAGATGGTCGAGCTGACTTGAGACTATTAATCAAAGTCTGAGCGTTCTGCTGCAGCTTGTCTGCACCAAACGAAACCTTGCCGATACCCAAGTGAACGATGCCCTGCTTATCAACTCGATACTCTATCTTGCCTGCTTTCGCTTCCTTGACCGCCTGAACCGCATTGGCACTGACTGTACCTGCCTTGGGGTTGGGCATCAACCCTCGTGGACCGAGCAGTCGAGCGAAACGACCTAGCTTCGGCATCAGTTGTGGAGTCGCTACTAGCACATCGAAGTCAAGCTTCTCCTTACTTAGCAGGTCAATCACGGCGGACTCACCTGCTATGTCTGCCCCGGCTTGCTTGACCGCTTTCACCTCGTCCTCGCCGACCATAGCAGCGACACGAACCGACTTGCCGGTACCGTTCGGTAAGGTAACCGTAGCCCGGATATTTTGGTCAGCCTGCTTTGGATCGACGCCCAGCCTGACATGCATCTCCACCGTACTATCAAACTTAGTCACTGCCGTCTCGGTAGCCAGCTTAACCGCTTCGGCCAGGCTGTACAGCTTAGCCTTATCAACCTTCTGGGCAACCTTCTTGTAGGCCTTACTCTTGCGCTCCGCCAGAGGGCGAGTCTTCGGCGCAGGGCCACGCTGGATGTTCGCTTCATTATCACCCTGCGGCGTAGTGTCACCAGCCTCCTTACGAGCCTGGCGCTCCGCCTCAGCTTCAGCCTCTTTGACTGACTTCTCGCTCCGCTTGCCTGCTTTAGCGTAGTGAACCGCCTCTTCGGTAGCCTGATCAGACTCAGACTCAGATTTGGAATCATCAGATGGAGCCTGACTCACCTGTTCCGCCTCCTTGTCGATAGCCTCACTTACTTCGTTAACCACTTGCTCCGCTTGATCGGCTACCTCTTTAGCTGACTCACGAGCCTGCTTGATCGCCTCGGTAATCTCAGCAACGGTATTCTTCTCACTGACATCAAGCTTTAGCTCCTTAGCCTCCACTAGTAGTTCACCCTTAGTCTTTGCCATATCTCTCCTTTCGTGGTGCTGACGGCGCTTCGCCTCCCACAATTATTTTAATTACTCTTCGACAGTGACGCCCATTGATCGAGCTGTGCCACAGACAATCTTAGTTGCCGCCTCCAGGTCGTTAGCATTTAGAAACTGCATCTTTGACTTGGCAATCTCTTGTGCCTGCGCCATGGTAATCTCACCAACCTTATCGGACTGTGGTTTACCCGAGCCTTTTTTGATATGAGCCACCTCTCTGATCATATCGTCAACCGGCTGCCCCAGGCACTCCCAGGTAAACTTCTTACCCTCAAAGACCTTGATATGAACGATCACATCTTTACCCATCATATCCTTGGTCTTCTCGTTAAACGGGTTGATGAAATCCATCATATTGAGCCCCCATTGACCCAGGGTCGAACCAACAGGTGGACCGGCCGTTGCCCGACCCGCCGGGATACGAAGCTTTAGATTGCCCAGTACCTTTTGTTTTGCCATACTTAATATTCCTCTCTCTACATAGAAGTGCGTAACACCAGTATCATACCACAGTTATCCTTGCTGTGCCAACATTCAGAGCTTATCCGGACAGCCTCACTACTTCAGATAGTCACCGACGTAGACAAACTGAGTCTTGGTGTCTGGATTTGTCTGCTCTGCCTCATAAGCATCTTTGTGCAAATGATAGACTATCGACCAAGGAGAGCTATGCCCGACGTCACGATACGACTCCAGTGTGACGAAATCGCCGGTCGCCGGATCGACACTGACCACCAGCCCGGTATGTCCGGCGCCACCATCCGCCTTGTTGACTGATGAATGCATGCCCTTAGCGTACGAGCTAAAGATAGCCGGTGCTTTAGTCGGCGCATCGGTAACTTGGAGATTCTTGTCCTTATTACTGCTGACCAGCCGATCGACCACCTGACCACCATTGCCACCGCCATAAACTAAGGTCGTATACTTATCAATATACCAAGAAGGGATGACCGTACAGCCGTTAGAGGCGGTACTTAGAGTGCCAGTCTGACCTTTATATACCCCTGTATCATTAGTGTCTTGAACGAACTTCTTCTGCATCTCCTCAGCGTCCTTGTTACCAGATCCATCCATAGATGAAGCTCCGCTGCTACTGCCATCACTACTTCCGCCATCCACCTGCATTTCTTTACAGGCCGTAGTCGAATCATTGTCACTCTCCGCCCCGTGATAGCAGGCGCTTGACACGGTATTGAAGTAGTCCATCGCATAGAGACGAATCGACTTAAACTCATCCTTGTTTTGCCTGTCTAGACAGAATCTAAAGGCATCCTTTTCCGACCCTTCAGCAGTATCGGCATAGTTAAACTTAGTACCGTCGGAATTGTCCATCGGCTTGATTGACCAGTCGCCCTTATCGACATCAGATAGTAAACATTTTTGGACATACTGGACATATTCATTCTCGGTATTTGGTATGGGTGGTGGCGTTTGCAGTAGAGCTATCGCACGGTCAGAGTTCTTCTCGATACCATAGCCATCATCTGACATAATCTGCCTCATCTCATCAAGACTCCAGGCATAAGTCGGCACGCCATAATCATAGGCGCTAGCTGCATAAGCGTTATTGCCCAGCAGCTGATTACTGGCAGTCGCCATAATTGTCGGAGCAGACAACATCGCCTTCAGAGCATTACCCATCGCTAGCCAGATATCCTGTCTGCCGACATTGAGGTGAGCCGCATGCGCCAGCTGGCTCAGCGTTGAGCTGTAGTCGTATGGATCAAACAACCGAGCCAGCAGAGGCTTACGGCTATGCTTCCAAGCCAGATAGCGACGGTTCTCCAGGTTAAGCTCGATCGCCTGCTTCTCACTCAGCCTCTTGCCACCGGTCAGCATCGCTTGATCATTAGAGAGAAACTTACTGCCAAACATGGCATTTGAACCATGCTCGGTCGGCGTGGCAGATTCTGTTCGCAATGGATTGCCCAGCAGCCAACCTGAAATCATATTTAACGCTCCGACGACCAGCTCATTCTTTGAGCCCAAATCAAGCGCGGCAGTAAACAGCAATTCCTTTATCTTGCCTTCCAGAAAACCGACTATCGCTCCGGTCACACCGCCGGCCAGAGAGCCAATCACATCAAAGATGGCGCAGATCGCTCCGGTCGCCGTATTAAACTGATTAAAGGCAACCGCCATTATGTCATTGATTGGGCCGGGCAGGAAGTTGAAGCCCGGCTTGCCGGCTGTCTTAAGCATACCCTGAGTGCCCGAGTCGTCATTGAGCTTGTCGCTACCAACTATCCCCAGGGTCTTGGCTATCGCCGGACTATCCATGTAGCTACTGTGGATTTTCTTCCCCGTCGGTTTGCCGTCGCTATCTAATTCCGGAATATCGTCCTCCAGCATAGTCTTATTAGCGAGCTCAAACGCTTTCATATTATTGTCATCCGAGCCCGACATCATCTGCGAGGCGTAGCCCATATATAGCCCGGCCTCTTTCTCGGCAGGCAAGACGATATTAGCGTACTTAGCCGGACCAAGCTGCTCCCAGATCCCTTTAATCATACAGAGAAAGCCGACGATGAAGGCTACAACAGCAAAGCCCGCCGTACCGACACCCAGCGCCTTAAACTTCGAGGAGATAAGCTTATCGAACTTGTCGAGCTTGTTCTTAAGATTCGTCAGTTTCGACCGGAAGAAGCCACCATTGCCTTGACGAGGTTTCTCACTCTGTTGCTTTACATCATCTATGGCATCACTGGCATTCTTACCTCTTCCCTCCTGATCGACAGTTGAGTTACCATCGTCGTCCTTGGCGTCCTCGGAGTCCTTATCAACCCCCTTCTTGATTGAGTCATTAGAGATGCTGGGGTTAGCAATTTTACCTAACTGGTCGCTAACCCAGTCGGTAAATGCCTTGTAGAGCTTCATCTTGATCTTTTTGATCGGGTGGAGCCAACTAATATAGCCCTCCCGCTTCAGTGCCGCTCTGGTCTCCAGCCAGCCGGATATGCTCCATTTACCCCGGTCGTCCATACCTCTGATGGCCCGCTTCGCCTCCGAATATGACATCTTGTCCGACAGATGAATCTTATTACCATCGAGACCAATCTTGTCTTTGTTGACACCAAGCGTCGCCGATAGCTCCTCCCTCAGAGCGTCACCAGCATCTTCTAGGTGCTGCGAGTTAATACCAAACGCCTTACCGGCATCTATCTCCATACCATTCTGTGCTCCAAAATAATTAGAGTTGAAGGTCAAGCCATTTTTCTCAAGATTAGTAGTAATATTCTTAGCAAATTTACGGTTAAGGAAGCCTACTCGAGAGTCTTTGATCCGCCCGGCTATAGCCTTGCCGGCATTCTTGCCAAACTTACGCACTACCTCTTTCGTCGTCCTTAGCGACCGGGCCGACTGCTGACCGAGGGTGATGCCAAGATTAAAATCCTTAAAGATACCCGCCGCCTGAATCATCTGACCTAGCCCCGATAAGAAAAAGAAGCCTAGGGTAAACAGACCCGATATCACCGTTAGTAGGATGCCATTGCGAGCCGACATCAGGCGAAAAGCCGCGCCGTGCGCCTTGCTACTGCGCCCCTTTTCCTCTCGCCCCTTCATACTGCCGTCAAACTTCCCCGAGTCGATTGAGGCATCACGCTCCTGCTCCCCTAAGTCACGCTGAGCGGAATCAGATGGCTGGTCACCACCGTCTTCCCGGGATTGATCGGCCTGCTCTGACAGACCACTACCGGGCGCCGGCTCACCTAGATGCTCACCGCCAGCTAACTTGCCCAAGTAGCCGGACTCAGTAGAATAGTCAGGCTCGCTACCGGACTCAGCGGCTGGGGTGCCCGTGCCGAAAGCTTCTTGCTGGTAACGCCGGTAATCATCCACACCATCGGCCGCAGGTTTAGCTCCGGTCAAGCTTCCCGGCTGATATCTACCACCGTAGTGAGGTGTCTCGCCGCTGCGAGAATTAGCGGCTGACTGCTCCAGTTTGGCTAAGTCACTACTATTTTGTTCGTCCGGCATCTAAGGCGTTCTCCTATCCCAAGAGGCAATTTGGATGGGGATAATCCTACCGACTGAGCCGGACGAGGCGATAGTTCTGAGCCGACTCTGATCTATCGCATCCATCCGACTAAAGTCAGCATGTGACATTAGTGCCCTGGCTCGGGTAGCTGCCGCCGTAGCATTAGCACCACCGGAATTGAAATCATGATAGACGTTAGCCAGTTTATGAGTATTAGCCAAGTTTTGCCCACCGGTACTGCGAAGTAACGAGTTGTCTACCAGAGCGCTCCTAGTGGTTGCACTCATCTTGGATAGCATATCTCGGTTCGACAAGGCGGAGCTAGCTTGGTCTCGCACGTTGCTGATGCCAGCATCGGTCGCAGCCACGTTGCCACCGTTGGCCGCCGAATTCTGCAGAGTCTGACGCATGTGCGTCAGGTTTGCCGCACTCATGTCAGCCTGAGCTTGCGCCGACAGCCCTGTAGCATAACTGGATATAGCATCAGAATAATTAGCGTTAAACTGGTCATCCTCCCAGCCGGTATCTGCCCAGCTCTGTAATGTGGCGGTACTAATGCCCGACTTGCCGTTCTCGATCATGGCATTAGCGTAGTCACGACGCAATTCATCTGCCTCTCGCTCTCGACCGTGCTCTTGTAGCCAGTTAGCCCGAGCGTTAACTGACTGCATCGACTGCTGGGCATCGGCCATGGTCGCATTAGGTGCTTGCTTAGCAATGATGGCTCGCATGGTGTGAGTATCGGCGATCTGCTGACCATTAGCCGTACCGTTGAGGAAGCCTTCTCGCTGCTCAGCGCTACTCATACCATCCACCTTTTCGCTGGCACTCTGCATAGCTTGTCGGTCTAGCTCATTATATTGTTTATCCGGCGCCGTGATCGCATTATTCACTCCGGCTGACCGAAGCGCCCCACCAACCAGTGGCACATCGCCAAAGCGATTCTGAGCGGCCTGGAGCAGATTAGATCGCATCCTACCGGCACCTTGACCGGCCCGGCTTCTAGCTATAGCGTCATGACCGGCCTTAGCTACAGCAGCAGTCGCCTGGCTACCGTGCACCAGGCTGGTCGCCCTACCCAGTACATCGCCCGACATCTTAAAGAGCGGGATGATGGAGAGAGCCGGCAAAACGGCACACGCCATCTCCGTGATCATGGCAAGCATCGGCTGACCGATATTACCGGCAACATTGCTGGCTAGAGTGCAACCTCCTCGCACCGCCATGAATAGTGGATAGACGATGATCATCTTGATGAAGATATCAAACCATTTACGACCCCAACGCTGGATAGCTTCATTGGGAAAAATATAGAGAGCAAAGGCTATTGGTGAGACAATCACTAGTAGTACTAGTCCAAGATTACGCACTGAGAGGGCAATGATGATCGTGATCAGCGATATTAGGATAGTTACCCCAAAGGACAATCCGAAGATAACGAAGATAACTATGCCGGTACCGGCCAGACCGGTCAATACGTTCATAAAGCCTGACGCAAGCCCATTATTACCGGTCTTAAGCATGCTTTCAAACATCTTACTGATCCCAACACCCACAATGTTGGACAGATCAGATATAACAGCACAGATATAGAATGAGACATTGATCACCACGGCAAATAGTAGCAGTCTGGGCAACATTTTCTTGACATCATAATTGGTCAGCCCGGTCGAGGTTGCGATCGAATAGATTATCACTAAGAAGGCGATGACCAGTATGACATTGGCAATCGACAGGAACTGCGCCCAATACGACTGAATCTTTTTGCCGGTATCCCCTGATAAAAATTGCCAGTTGAGGAACTCGCCAAACTTATCATATACGGCATTTATCATGTCGCTCAAGACCATCACCCCGGGACACATGATATAGCCGAGCCCTCTTAGCTCTTTCTGACAAGTATCCTCGTCCTCGTCAGTCTCATCAGCAGGAGTCGTTTCGGTGTCTCCCGGCTTCTCTTCGATATGCTTATTTAGTGCTGCAGCATAGGCATGAGCCCGATCGCTATAGCGCTGAACCACCTCCCCGCACGACATATCTGGCTCTCCCTGCGGGTAGAATGCCGGCCATACCGATACCTTTCGCCCTTTACCACTTTCTCCACCTTTAAATGAGAAATATCCCCTCTTGACTGTGTACTTGCCATCCGACCCTTTGTCGACGTAGTCGAAGTTGCCGTCCTGCGCCTCAGTAAAGGGCGGATGCGACTCCGTACAGTAGGTCTCAGCAATCTCCTTATACATCTGCGCCTCGGCAGCTTGTCCTAAGTCTTTAAGTTGATGATACGGGTATGACTCGGTAGCCTCAGCCATAAGCTCCGGTCGTACCATCAAGGACCTCAGATCATTCTGCCCCAATTTGTCCTTAACTCTCAGTACAGTGGTATTAGATGTGTCAGCCAGAACAATTTGGTTATCCTTAGAAATCTTCGTCTCATCTCCGTCCGCATTGCCGCCCAGCTTAGCATGATCAGACAAGTATTTACCAAAGTAGTCTCCATGGCCGTCAGCATTTGCTAGGTATAGAACGTCGCATTTTACTCGGTGTCGACCATCACCTTCGCCCTCGTCATACGGTCGGTCGTCATTTTCCTCGTTCAGTATTGTTTCGCTAAGCTCAATTGCCTCCTTTTTCTTGGTCATAAAGCTCTTACAAGCCCTGATCTTTTCAGCAGTCTTGAACTTGTAGACAGCCGCCTTTAATTCATCGTCGGCATTGGCTAGCGCTACTTTAGGCGATAAAGCGAGTGCGGCTACCAGGATAAATGCTAAAAATACCCCCCCCGCTAGGAATATTTTCTTTAGCTTGCTGGCTCTCCGCTCGGCAGACTGTTTATCTCGCTTTAGTTTATATCTTCCCCACATCATTCTGTCACATAGTGTACATGGTTAGAGCAGGCAGAGTCAACCCAGCATGATGCCCAGAGTTTTGCTCGCTTAGGTAAGGAAACTGCGTAATCATGCTTTATTTTGATTAGTTAGTTTCACCAGCATCTGCTGGACAGGCCACAGCAGCCCAGCTGATGTGTTAGTCAGATAGCGATTACAGCAAAACATGCTTGCGCACTTTTTAGCCTAGGTTACATATACCATGCATCCTGCTGGGCGCTAGGCAGACCCACAGAATATGTGCACTTACTGCAAGTAAGCCCTGCTAGTCAGCTATGGCTTTTGCTTATCGTACTTGATCCTCGCCATGGTGTCTCTATTAGTTGAGATGGGGTCAGAGAACTTGTCTGTCATCTTAAATAGCGAACCGTAGTTGTCCTTGATTATCTGGATCAACTCCTTCTCGGTTGGCATGTGATCGCAGACGATCATACCGCCACGAAATGGGTAACCGTATTTCCGAGCCTGCTCTTCATTGCTATATAGCTCGGAAATTCTTAGGGTGTAATATCCGCTATAGCCTCGTTCCCAGTCTTCGCAGTTGTCGGGATTAAACACCGAGATAGATAATAGACCGTCCACTATATTAGGATCAATATCAGCCAGCTCCGGGCAATGGTACGGCACATCGTTCACTATTCTTTTACCATCATAACCAACCACGCGATAGTTTGATGTCTTAAACTTGAAATGATCGTAGCCACCATACTTCTTCAGCATGTCAGCAATGGCGTTATGTCCATGATAGTCCTCACCCTTAGCGAAGACATTGTTAATAGATGAAAACTTAGTGTTAGCTGGATCATTTTCATTACGCTTGGCAACGAACTCCGCTAGGTCACTCAGCGAAGCCTCCTTGCGCTCATCAACGGTGTCATCAGTGGCGTAATCTACCTGCGAAGAGTGTTCACCCGCCGGAACTAAACAGTTAGTATTGGGTGAATAAGGATCATACTCATATATCTCATAACTGATCTTGCCGTCATGCTCGCTATCGGCAGTCTCGGTATTCATGTTGGGATCTGTTTCCTGCTTTGGCTCGGTGGTCACAACATTAGAGCTATCAGCAGGGGTGTTAGCGGACTGCTCAGCCGGCACCGGACGCTTATTGACCCGGACGGCCCCCGCATTTAGCTTACTGCAAGCCGTACCGACTAAGGTGAAGGTTAAAGCCAGAGAGGCAGCCACACTACCAATGAGCTTTAGTTTCTTTTTGCTTTCAGGGGAAGTAGCTCTATCACGAGGTATATCCATTATCTCAACCGGCGGATTAGCCATATAGTGATGTCCGAGCACGCCAGCTGGAAAGCGCCTGCCACTATCCACATCCAGCTGATACTTATAGCCTTCATTTGTGCCAGTAGCCAAGCTGTAACTATCGTTACCCTGATAATTGTCCATCAGACCATTATGATCACCCATCATCTCATTTCTCCTCTTGCTTAGAGCAAAATAGCTAGCAGGTATCTCCCGCTAGCTATCCAACTAATTATTTATCCGGACGCTACGATGAATACACCGAGCTTCCTAACCACCTCATTTCCCTAATGGCTAAGCTCACTATACAACAACCTAAGTACCCTAGCAAGGATAAGGGCTATGACCACTGCGCTAAGCGCACTTTAAATCTTCTTGACCTGGAGGACGTCCAGCTCAACCGAGGTGTCTCGTCCAAACATACTGACCAGCACTTTGATCTTGCCTTTGACCGGGTCGATCTCTGATACGCTGCCTTCGAAACCCTTAAATGGTCCGTCGACTATATTGACGATCTCGTCGATCTGGAGATCAATATCGTGCTTCGGCTCGTTCACGCCCATCCGCCGTCGGATCTCTTTAATCTCTTTCTCGCTAACCGGTGTCGGATGAGTACCCGTACCGACAAAGCCGGTCACTCCCGGTGTATTGCGGATGATAAACCAGGTGTCATCGCTCAGACGCATCTCCACCAGTACATAGCCCTGGAAGATCTTCTGCTCGACCACCTTGCGCTTGCCGTTCTTGATCACGATCATCTTCTCCTTGGGGACGAGGACGTTGTAGATCTTATTAGCCATATCGACACCCTTGATTCGTTGCTCTATCTGGCTCGCCACCTGTTCCTCGTAGCCGGAATAAGTATGGATAGCGTACCACGCCCGTCGATCGTCGTATCGATTAGATTTAGCTCTTACCATTACAGTATTACCTCCCTGATTAACCATTGCGAACCCCAGTCACTTAGCAGTACAAAGATGCCAATCACCAGACAGAAGAGAATAATCCCCAGAGTCATCTGCCAAGTGGCTCGGCGGCTAGGCCACTCAACTTGTCGTAGCTCTCGCCAGCTGTTACGAAAATACCGACCCAGTGCTATAAAGGGTAAGAAGATAATGAGAGGTTTCCTTGCCGGCTTCGCCACCTTCTTAGCCACTTCCGTAGCCCGCTTCTTCCGAGTCGGCTGAATCGGCTTAACTACACTTGCCGATTTATCAGCTGAGGCTTTCTGGCGCTGAGGCGATGCCGAGGCGTTATCTGACGAAGCCTTGACTCGGCGTACGACAGTTTTCTTTCCACTTGCCATCTCATATCTCCTTAAACTTAAAATAGCTTGATTACTCAAGCTGTCAAGTATAATGATAGTACATTTTCTTTTTTCTGTCTATCGGTGTATAGTAAGCATATGCAATTTAATATCGGGTCATTCATCCTGGGTTTTATGGTGATGGTGGCGGGGCTGCTCTTAGCCCGTTTTTACAAGTGGGTAGCAGATAACTTCGGCTCCGGAGCAGCTAGCTATAGTCGGTACAAGATGGTCGGCATGGTGACTTCGGTAGTAGGACTACTGATGATGTTTAACCTTCATACCATCATCCTGGACCTGATCGGCAATGCTTTCTTCGGCGGTGTGCGACGCTAGCTAAGCCGACAGCCGTGGCACCGGGCTCGGTCTCGACATGCCGTTTTACTTAGTCTAGAGAAATATTTTTGGTATTCACTTCTTATCACGCTTGACTGGTAAAAGCAGGCTAAAAGTTGAGCCGATATTTAGCTCACTCTTGACGTCAATATGAGTACCCACCTTGCTAGCCAGGCGATCAACCACATGAAGCCCCAGCCCCGTACCGGAGGTCTGCCTGGTGCGATAATCCTCACTACGCCAGAAACGAAGATAGATCTTGTCTAGATCAGACTTAGAGATGCCGATACCTGTATCTCGCACATAGAAGCGAGCATGCGACCGGTCGTGCGGCTCAGCTCGGACACCGACAGTTACGCTACCCACCTCAGTATACTTGATAGCATTAGAGATCAGATTTTGCATGATCTCCTCGATCACCATACTCGGCACTAGGACCTTGCCCGTTAGATCAATATCCACGATAAAACGTAGCCCCTTCTCCTTCGCCGGCTTAGCGTATTTGTTGTAGAGCGAGGTCATAAAGCTCTCGATATCAATCTCCTCGTTGTCCATGTAGATACCTCGCTCAGCTCGACTCAGGGTAGCCAGATCATTAACCATTTGCCCCAGGTACAAGATCTGGTCGTGGGCAGAATCTAATGTCTGAGTAAATACTCTTGGATCGCCCCCTCGGTCAAGCAATAGCTGCATATTCGACAGTGCCCCCTCGGCTATCGCTACTGGCGTCCGTAGCTCATGGCTCACCACACTGATGAATTCATCCCGCTCATCATCCAGCGACTTTTCCTTAGTGATGTCAGTCATGACGATGATTACGCCATCTATATTTCGGCTCTTGCGGATAGCGAACTGGTTTTTGATCGGAAAGATTGACATGCGTAGATTGATCAGCTGCTTATCGCTATATTGCATCCGAAGGTCAGTCCGCTCGGTGGCAATCTTGATATTAGCGATGACTGCCGACAGCTTGATCGGCTCGCCCATCTCATCGACTAAGTTAAATACCCTGTCAGCACTGATACCGGTCAAGTTGCGGTTTGTGTCTAGCAGACTAAGTGTCGCCGGGTTATACAGCTGAATCTTTCCTTCTGACGAGACGCTCACCAGAGCATCTCGCAAGTTATTAACCACCACCTTGAGACGGCGAGTCTGCAAACGTTCTCGTCGTTTCAGTCGGTTGTAGTTGCGTATCTCGATCAGTCCAACCTTTTTATACTTATAGAACAAGTACGAGGCGTAAGCAATTGGCATCATGATAATGATGGTCGAGATCGAACGGTTAATTTGGTGGTCGATGAAGATGGAGCAAAACAGAGTCGAGCCAACCATCATGGTAAGACCGAGCGAGAAGGCTAGATTACCGTATAATATCCCCGTCGTAGCAAGTAAAATCGTCCAGAGCAAGGCTATGATGCCGTCACGATAGATGGTCGTATTATAGACAGCAAACATCGTCACCGACAGATAATTAATTACGATTACACCGGCCGCCAGGAAGCGATTATGCTTACCTAGCACCAGAGAGATTGACCCGGCACTGGATATCAGAATGACCGAGACCAGGGCAACTGAAAGGGTGAAAAGCTTGTGCGGTGTATTGATCCCGAGAGCAATGTCGCTGATATTCATCACCAGCACATAGAGCAGCTCCATTGAGACGACCGCTGCGCTTATCCAGCGCAAGCTCAAAAACGACGCCCGGTCGCTAGTCGGCTCACCATTATTCATGACTTCATTTTAGCACAAGCGACTTAGAGAGCGCCGACTATAGATAAGGGCTATAGTGACGCAGCTGTCGGTCAAGCTGCTTGGCTCCAGGTAGCACCGTCTCCAGTTCCCGCCAAAAGTCCACACCGTGGTTCATATGGTGGGTATGGGTTAGCTCATGTAGCAACACGTAGTCGCTTAGTTGTTCTGATATCGTCATCAGTGCAATATTGAGCGAGATCGTCCCCTTACTACTACAGCTCCCCCACCGAGTTTTAGCATAAGTCAGGCGTACTCGCTGGTAGGTATAGCCGTGCTTGTCGGCAAGATAGTGCAGGCGCTTAGGTAGATAACGTTGCGCCTCCTGCTTCAGCACTTTAGCTACCACCTGCTTGATCTGCTTTTGCTTAAGACCGTCGCTCATACCGGCCGGCAAGGTAACAGTCACCAAGTTCCGACCAATCGTCACCCCAGCTCTTACGCCGGTAACTAGCCGCAAACGGTGGCTACGACCGATTTTGTCGCCATCGCTATAGCTATGAGAATGGCTTTTTATCTCAGCCAAAGCTCGTCTGATACCAGGACGAGACCGATCAATGAAGTCTCTTAGTCGATTCTCTTTGGCGCTAAACGGCGCCGACAACACCACTTCGCCCGTCGTCCGGATATTTAGTCTGAGTACACCGCTTCGATTATGAGTGACTCTAATCCGACCAAATTCTTGATCGGAGAACTCAGTGATGTCGATGACTCTGTCCGAACGAATTGATCCGGCTTTCAATTTATCTAACAAACGGACCACGAGGCTTGATATTTAGCGCTGGACGAGGAGTGAGGGTGGCCGCCGGCTCTATAGATGACGTAGTCTGTCCACTCGTCTCAATCATTTTGCGCAGAACGACCTTCGCCTGAGCATTGTAGGTGTGTTTGCCGCTAATGACAACGACATCAGCCTGATCCGTCGGCGGCTCAGCGTAGGCCTTCTTAAAACTGTCAAACTGCTCAGAGGTGAGACTCTGCTTATAGCGATCGCCTTGCTTTTTCTCATTGCGCTTGGTAGCCCTACGCCGGCTAGTCGGCTCGTCTGTCTGCACCACGATGGTCAGCACTCGATAGCCATTACGACGAGCTCGGTTGGAAATCTCCCGACGCTCCGCCAGAGTATTGCAACCACCGTCCAAGATAAAAGTCTTCTTAGTGCGAAAAAGTTCGGTAATAAGCAGCTCAGCCACTTGGTCAACCATGGCATTCTCACTATCGCTGTAGGTGTGCTTGGCGAAAAGTGTCCAACGAATTTTATCTCGACTGACTAGAGCAGCCCCAAATGTACTGGCGAATTGATTGGCAAAGAATGACTTACCAGCCCCCGGCAAGCCGACCACCTCTATCACCATCGGGCTTGATAATGTTAGCGCCTCCATTTAATTTCCTCCTACTTAGTTCTGTCATATGATATCACACTAGTTTACCTAAATAAAAACACCCCTGAATGGGGCGATAAATGTGGCACGGGCAGAGGGATTCGAACCCCCGACACCAGGTTTTGGAGACCTGTGCTCTACCAACTGAGCTATGCCCGTATGAAACCATTTTAGCATAAAAAAGTTGAAAAGTGAAGAGCTTTTTAATTATTTTCCTTATCTATTGACAAAGAGTATCTTTTGTGGTAAAATACTAACTAGTTAAAAGCTTACTTTCAAAATTGAGCTTTTAGCTCGTATTTTACAAAGTTGGCTTTTTGCAAATATTTTTTAAAGGAGACCAAAGATATGGTCAATGCTATTAAATGGGTCCAAACCCAAGGACAAGAAAGAATTGCTGAAATTCAAGACAAAAAGGCAATGCCAAAAACGCCACAATTCAAGGTTCTAGAGAACCTTGAAAAAGCTTATCATAAAGATGACATTGAAAAGTTGGTCTTTTGGCTAGCTTACGCGAAGTTTTATGAACTTCCTGTAACTAAAGGACGTGAGTTCTTCAAGAAAATTGAAAAAGAGTGGCCTTCAAGTCATTGCTCCGAACTAGCGAACGAATTTCATTTCTTGAATGCGATTTACTCAGAACGATACACTGAGCGCAATAATAGTGCTCAAATGTATAATTATCCTGCATTACTCGCGAAATTCTCACGAGTGTAGCCAACTAAAAAAATAAGCCCGAAATAATCGGGCTTTTTCTTTTTTTCGTTTTTTATTCAGCGAACTGTGAGTTATATAGCTTGGCATAGGCGCCATTTTTCGAAAGCAACTCTTTATGAGAACCTTGCTCAACAATGTTTCCGTGCTCCAAAACTAGAATTAAATCAGCATTTCGAATTGTCGAAAGGCGGTGCGCAATCACAAAACTTGTGCGGCCGTGCGTTAGGTTATCCATCGCTGATTGGATAGCGGCCTCCGTTCGTGTATCAACAGAGCTGGTTGCTTCATCAAGAATCAACATTGGCGAATCTGCTAAAATTGCACGCGCAATCGTAAGAAGCTGTTTTTCGCCAGCTGAGACATTATCGATATCTTCAGAAATAATCGTATCGTATCCTTGCGGTAAAGTTCGAATAAAGTGATCCGCATGAGCAGCTTTTGCAGCCTCAACAATTTCTTCACGAGTAGCGTCAGGCTTTCCGTAAGCTAAGTTTTCGGCAATCGTACCATTAAACAACCACGTATCTTGTAGAACCATTCCAAAAAGGGAACGAACATCGTGACGCGACATTTTCGAAGTGTCAATTCCGTCAATTGTGATTTTTCCGCTATCAATATCATAAAATCGCATCAAAAGATTCACTAGCGTAGTTTTTCCGGCACCAGTTGGGCCAACAATTGCCACATTTGAGCGTGGCGCAATTTTTGCACTAAAATTAGTGATAATTGGCTTGTTTTTCGAATATGAGAAATTAACTTTCGAAAATTCTACCGCACCGTTAACTTCTTCTGGCAATGTTTTTGAAATCTCAACAAAAGTTTCTTCTTCAGCGTCAAGGAAGCCAAAAACTCGTTCGCAAGCCGCAATAACAGTTTGAACACTTGTCATTGAATTTGCAATATTTGAAATTGGCTGTGTGAATCGACTCATGTATTGCATAAAGGCCGTAATATCACCAATCGTCATTTGACCATTCACTGCACGCACACCACCAACAACAACCACTGTTAGTGTAGAAATATTATTCACAAATCCCATGATTGGATAGAGAAGTCCACCAAAGAATTGCGATTTCCAAGATGAATTATACATTTTATTGTTAATTTTTTCGAAATCTTCAACTGATGATTTTTCGCCGTTATAAACTTTAATAACTTCGTGCGAAGAAAGCATTTCCTCGGTGTGAGAAGTCAGACCTGAAGTAAATTTTTGTAAATCCGTAAAATAAACTTGGCTAAATTTTGAGATAACTAAAATTACACCAACCGAAAAAGCACCTGTTGCAAGCGCAATTAAGCTCATTTGCCAACTAATTGAAATCATCATGAAAGTTACACCGATTATCGTAATAACAGAGTAAGAAAGCTGATTTAAACTCTCGCTTAAGCTATTGCTGAGTGTTTCGATATCGTTTGTGATAATTGAAACCGTATCGCCAGTTTTATGTTTATCGAAATACGAAAGTGGTAATCGTGCAATTTTTTTCGAAGACTCATCACGTAGCTTGAAAACGATTTTTTGCACCATTTGACCCATAATCCAGTTTTGCGCATAACTAAAAACTCCCGAACCAATATAAATCGCGATAAGTAAGAAACCAAATTCAGCAATTTTCAAAAAATCAGGATTAAAACGAACCGCACCCGCACGAATTTCAACTCTCTTTGTGATTAAATTGATCATTTCACCAACAATTTGCGGGCCAACAATTGCTGAAATTGAGCCCAAAATTGTCATAATTACAAAAAATGTAATCGAGATTTTAAACGGCAAAAAATATTGCAAAAGTCGCAAGACCGTCTTTAACGAAAGCTTATTTTTTTGATTTTTCGCCATTATTTTTCTCCTTTCTTAGATTTTTTCGCAACTGCTTGTTTCAAGCTTTTTTTAGCTATTTTTTTCGAAACAGAAACTGCTTTTTTAGCCGCCTTTTTAGTTTTCGAAACAGTTTTTTGCTTTTCGAAATCTTTAATTTGCGCTTCAATTTCTTCATCAGAAAGTTGAGACGAGGCAATCTCGCGGTAGATTTCGTTATCTTCGAGAAGTTCGCCGTGCGTACCAATTCCGACAATTTTTCCGCCATCAAGTACAATAATTTTATCGGCTTGCATAATTGAAGTCACGCGTTGCGCCACGATAAACTTAGTTTGTGATTTAGTTTTTGCAGCAAGCTCAGCACGAAGTTTGGCGTCAGTTTTATAGTCAAGTGCCGAGAAACTATCGTCAAAAATCAAAATTGGAGCCTTTGAAGCAATCGCGCGAGCAATTGAGAGGCGCTGTTTTTGTCCACCAGAGAAGTTTTTACCACCTTGCGAAACTTTTTCGTTTAAGTCTTCGGGCAATTTTTGTACAAAATCCCAAGCTTGGGCAATTTTTAAAGCTTCAATAATCTCTTCATCTGTTAGATGTTTCGAAGAACCATAGTTTATATTTTCGCGGATATTTCCAGAAAAAAGGCTAGCTTTTTGTGGAACATAGCCAATCAGATCGTGAAGTTCGCTTTGTTTTAGGTCGCGGATATCCACGCCGCCAAGCTTAATTTTACCTTTCGAAACATCATAAAACCGTGGAATTAATTTTGCAATCGTAGATTTTCCGGAACCAGTTCCGCCAATCACCGCAATAGTTTGACCTTGCTGAACTTCAAAATTAATATCTTCAAGAACAGCCTCTTCAGAATCTGGATATGCAAAACTAACATTTTCGAAAGCAAGCTCGAAAGTTTTTGGCGCTTTTTTGGTCTTTACCTTATCTTTAATTAGAATTTCTTCATCAAGAACTTCACTTAATCGCTTAATAGCAACATTCATTCGTGGAATTGACATAAAAATCATTGAAAGCATAACGAACGCAAAAGTTACCTGCGCCAAATATTGAGTCAGGGAAGCTACATCACCGATTGAAATTTCGCCAGATTTCACAAAATATGAACCAATCCAAGCAATCGCAACCAAACCAAGGCCAGAAACCATTGTCATATATGGAGAAATTAAACCAAAAATCCTTTCGAAAAAGACATTCATTTTCAACATCTCGGTATTAATTTCGCCGAATTTTTCTTCTTCAACCTTTTCTTTTCGATAAGCTCGAATCACCCTTAAGCCAGTGATTGTTTGGCGAGTTTGCATATTTAATTTATCGAGTTTTGTTTGAAAAATCTTCAATTTTGGCACAGCAAAAACACCAATAATTGTAGTTAAAACAATAATCGAAAAAACTGTAATTGCCATAATCCAGCTCATTGAACCAGAAATCGCCAAAGTGTTAATTATCGCACCAGCACCAATAATTGGCGCATAAATACCCATTCGCATAATCATTGTGAAAGTTTGCTGGAATTGGCGTGCATCGTTAGTGATTCGCGTTGTTAAGCTCGCAACGGAGAACTTGCCAAATTCGCTCATTGAAAAATCTTCAATTTTCTTAAAAGTTTCATGACGAATATCACGTGCCATCGCTCCAGCCGAACGACTTGCGAAAAAAATTCCGGCCAGCATCAAAACACCGCTCAAAAGAGAAAGTCCAATCATATGAAAACCGTTTGAGTAGATCGCTTCCATATTTTTCATAGCAACACCCTGAGTGATAATTTTTGAAGTGTATTGAGGGAGCTCAAGATTGATTTTAGCAGAGAATACCGTAAAAATAAGCATCAAACTTAAACTTAGCCAATATTTTTTAGCAAATTTAAAAATAAATTTTAGCATAATTCCTTTCGTTTTTATAGTTTATAGATTTTTTAAGCGATTTTAATATTTTAGCATAAATTTAAACATTTTAAAAGAGCCGCGGGAAACGGCTCCTTGTCTTTAAGCGTAGATAAGGTATTTTTAGTTTATAATATCAATATGTCAAAGATTGTGAAGTTATATTTTTATGCATTAGTTCATTTGAAGTATTATTAACGTTACATTTTTTTAATTTTCCCGGATCCACTACAGTTCTTGCACGGATGCCGGCTATGAATACACATAAAACCGTTGATTGTAATTTTACCACTTCCTTTACAGTGCTTACATTCAACAGTCTCTTCGGCAATAGAGAAAATACCCATTTTTACACCTCTTTCTATAAAAGTTCAAAGCTTAGAATTGTTTCCGCAATTTTTTAAATTTAAGCTTAGTGTTTAATATTCTACTATATTTTTTCGTTTAAGTCAAGGGAATTATGAATATTTTCGAAATTTACTTTAAAAATTGAATTATTTTTGGTTTCTTTGTATAATAAAATTCATAATTACAATATAAGCATTGTAAACTTTTTATGGAATATTTTATAAGTTGGAGTTAGAAAAAATATGAAAAATTTTCAAATTAGATTTTATAACTTTTACGCTTTTTACGCCTTTTTAACTAATCGAAGAGAACAATTGTGGCTGGACCTTAATCCGGGAATTAGTGGCAAAATTTGGTTTTCTATTTTTAAACTGTTCTTTTCGAAAAATATGATCGAAGTTTTAGAGGAGAATGAAGCAAAAATTAAAATTCGAAATAGTATTTTTCTGTTTCGAAATCCTAAAAACGCCGAGAAATTCAAACAGGCACAAAAACTTTCTTGGAAAGAAAACAAAGAAGAAAAACATCGGCTTTATGGCGAAGCTCTAGGATATCCAGAGTTTGCAGTTTCAGATTTTTTGGAATTATTAGAAGAGTGCAAAAAAACAACAATGAACAAGTTAAAGTTGGCGATAGGCTTGCGTTTAGATCTTTTAATTCTGGCTACCAAGGCTTTGTTTTTAAACCCGAAAATCTTTCGAAAATTATAGATTGGAGCAAGGAGCAAAAAATACCGCAGAAAGATGTTAAGATTGAAATCTATAACTTTCAAATTGGAACATTCCAAAGTCTTTCAAAAAATGAAATTAAAGAACTTTTAGAGTCAAAAAATCCACTAAAAACTTCTGAAAAAATAGCAAAAAATAGAGAATAATTTTTGTCAGCTTTTTAAAAATGTGTTATACTATTAAAGATGAATAATGAAATTATCTATCTTGATCACGCTGCAACAACACCAGTAAGCGAAAAAGTTTTGGCTGCAATGTTGCCTTATTTTAGTGAAAAATTTTATAACCCAAGCGCACCTTATGTCCAAGCGCTTGAAGTTCGAAGAGATTATGAAGATGCAAAGCATTTAATTGCACAAAATATTGGCGCAAAAAGCGATGAAATTGTAATGACCGCTGGTGCTACCGAAAGTATCAATTTAGCATTTTCAGCAGCCTCGAAAGATACAGGAGATGAAATTCTCGTGGGCGAATTTGAACACCATGCGGTTTTGAATTCAGCCGAAAAATACGGTATTCGAAAATTAATTAAAATTAAAAAAGATAGCGTAATTGATATTGATGATTTGCGCGCAAAAATCTCACCAAGAACAAAGATTGTATCTGTTATGCTAGCAAATAATGAAACAGGCGTGATTCAGCCAATTTCGAAAATTGCCGAGATTATTCGTGAAGAAAGAATGCGCCGACTTTCAAATGGTGAAAAGACGCCAATCTACCTTCATTCCGATGCCAGCCAAGGTGTTGGTCAACTTGACATTTCCGTTTCTCGACTCGGTGTTGATATGTTAACTTTAAATGCCGGAAAAATCTACGGTCCAAAACAAACTGGCCTTTTGTGGGCGAATCGCGAAATTCAATTTAACGCACAAATTGTTGGTGGTGGTCAAGAACGAAATTTACGTAGCGGAACCGAGAATGTCCCGAGCGTGATTGGTTTTGCAAAAGCAATGCAGCTAGCCGAAAAACATCGCAAAAAAGAAAATGAGCGACTTCGAAAATTAAAAGAGACTTTTAAAAATATTTTGAGTGAGAATTTCTCGGATGAAGAAATGATTTTCTTAGGAAATATCAAAAAACAACTCGCAAGCCATGTTTCAGTTTCGTTTCCTGGAATTGACGCTGAGCGAATGGTTTTCGCTCTTGAAATGCAAGGAGTTTTGGTTGCAACAGGTTCAGCTTGCGCTGCTAATAAAGGAACGCGCTCACACACTTTAACCGCGATGGGGCTTAAAGAAAGTGAAGCGGACGGCAGTTTACGAATCTCTTTTGGCACACTTTCGAATGAAGAAAATACTAAACGCGCGGCTGAAATTATTTCGAAAACAGTTCGAGCAGAATTCGAAAGGATTAAAAAATAGATGGCAAAATTTTTTGCTTGGGTTTTAATTATTATTGGAATTGTTGTTGTTTTTATTGTTAGCACAACTTTAATTATTAGCGATAAAAATCAATTAGTTAAAATTTGCCCAAACTATAAGAACGGCGAATGTTCCCAGAAAATTGATGCGGTTGTTGCGATTTCGGGCGGAAACACGTCTTCGCGAACACGCGAAGCAATCGAAATTTTTAAAGCCGTTCAAGCACGAAAATTAATTTTCTCTGGCGCGAATTCAAACCCAAAAGTTTTGAGCGATGCACAACAAATGGCAAATTTAGCACAAAAACAAGGTGTTTTAAAAGATGAAATTATTCTTGAAGAACAAGCTCAAAACACTCATCAAAATGCGCAATATACAGCAAAAATTATCAAGCAGAACGGTTATAAGCGAATAGTTTTAACTACCTCAAAATACCACCAAGCACGAGCAAAATTGGAATTCGAGAAAGCACTTGAAGGTTCTGGGGTTGAAGTAATTTCGGCGCCCGTTTCGAATGATCCAGACTGGAGCAATCTTTGGTGGACGAATTCGCGTGGATGGTATCTTTCAATGAGCGAACTTTTTGGAATTTTTAGATTTTATATAGGAGCATAAAAATGGATAAGTCAAAAATTAAAGTATATGTTGGAATGAGCGGTGGCGTAGATTCTTCTTTAACTGCAGCACTTTTAAAAGAGCAAGGTTATAATGTTGTAGGTGTTTATATGAAAAACTGGACACAAGATTTACCGGGAATGAAATGCCCTTGGGCAGAAGACTTAGCGGACGCAAAAAGAGTTGCTGTTCAACTTGGCATTGATTTTAAAGTTTTCGATTTCGAAAAAGACTACCGCGAAAAAGTCGTTCAATATATGCTTGATGAATATGCAATTGGTCGCACACCAAATCCAGACATTATGTGTAACCAAGAAGTTAAGTTTAAACTATTTTTAGAGGCGGCGCTCGAAGATGGCGCGGATTTAATTGCGACTGGACATTACGCTGGCGTTCGAAACACCTTTACTGAAAATAATAGCGACAGTTTTGATTTTTCGAAAAGTGGAAATGGTGAACTTTTACGCGCCAAAGATGAAAATAAAGATCAAACCTACTTCTTATACCGAGTGCGCGGTGAAGCTTTGGGTCGAACATTGCTTCCGCTCGGCAATTTCACCAAGCCAGAAGTACGCGAAATGGCGAAAGAGCGCGGTCTTTTTACTGCTCGCAAGAAAGATTCGCAAGGAATTTGCTTTGTTGGCAAAATTGGAATTCGCGACTTTTTGAAACAGTTTATTCCCGAACAAAAACCCGGCAAAATTATCAACAAAAATACGGGAGAAGTTCTTGGATGGCACGACGGAGCAATTTTTTACACCTTAGGCCAACGCCACGGCTTAAATATTGGTGGTGGCTTGCCATTTTATGTTTGTGGAAAAAATATGCAAACCAACGAGGTTTTCGTCACGACCGATATAAACAACGGTGAACTTTGGGCGAAAGAAATCAACGTTTCAGCACTACATTGGATTAATGAAAAAGCTGAAGACGGTGCAGAAATTCAAGTTCGAATTCGCCACCGCGCGCCGCTTGTTAATGCAAAAATCTTTTTCGAAAACGATGGAACCGCAAAAATTAAACTTACGGATGAGCAACGCGCTATTACTAGTGGTCAGAGTGTCGTATTTTATTCTGGCGAAGTTTGTTTGGGCGGCGGAATTGTTATATAAGCATTATTGACATTTTATTTTATTTATGGTATAATCTAAATGCTAAGTTTTAAAACTTAAGTACTTTATTTAGAAGGGAGTGTTAACATGCGTAATTTTAATTTGTTAACATTGCTAAAAAAAGAAAGTAAGGATGTAAACTTTTTCAGTGAAAGTTTTCTTCTTGAAACTTTGAAAGAAGTGGGATTTGAAGATGTAGAAGTCTTTAATCCGCCAGCAGACGGTAGTAACTCGATCCATTTGAACGCAAAATTAAGCGATAAAAATGGAAATGCTCTAAGAATTAGCGTATATCATTCAAAAAACTGGTTGAAATTTGAAGCTTATCCGGATTCTGAGGATTCCTTCAAAAACCCAAAAAGCTATAATAAGCTATCGATGACGAAACGCTTTTTCGATAAATATATTGAAACAGTACCGTGTACTACATACTATTTTGGTAATCGAGCCACAACAGATTTGCTAAAAAAATGCAAAGAAATGGCGAATAATTTCTTTGACGATATTGAAAGTGAATTTAAAAGACATCACCACTACAAGTTTTAATCCTTATTCCTAACCCGATATTATATCGGGTTTTTTCTTGTTTTTTTGCCTTTTAAATGTTATAATTTTACTTTATAGCACTTTTCAGGAGGTTTTATTATGAAAAGATTTGACGCAGAAACGATTGAGTCGCGATTGAAACAATCTGGTTTTACAATTATACAAACAGAATCACGACCAACAGTTTCTAAAATTAAAGCTATTCATAAGCATGGTGAGCTTAATATCGAATACACAGACAATGAGCTTGGCCTTTCTTTGCAAAATAGTTCAGATCTGGAAATCTTAGTGAATAAACGTGTTGTTGTTCTAGCATTTGATAATAATGTTTTTACCGAACGCTGTGTTGAACAAAAACTACACAGTTTTAATACTAAAACACTATTCCTTGAGGCGAACAAAAGCCTAAATAATTTTATTAAAAAAATGGAGTATGTCTTTAATTACAAATAGAACTTCTCGAAGCTCGAACGAGCTTCTTTTTTTTGGCTTGATTTTTTAGTATAATATAACCATGAACGATTTTCAGAAAATTTTCGAAAAAAAGTATAAAATGCTAAACCCCGAGCAAAAAAAGGCCGTAGACACAATTGAGGGGCCAGTTTTGGTTATTGCGGGGCCAGGAACGGGAAAGACTCAATTGCTTTCAACCCGCATCGCAAACATTTTGCAAAAAACCGATACTTCACCAGAAAATATTCTAGCGATGACTTTTACGGAAGCTGGTGCCCGAAATATGCGCGAGCGTCTTTCGCAATTTATCGGAACCGATTCGTATAAAATTGGAATTTTTACATATCACGGTTTTGCAAATGAAATTATCAATAATTATCGTGAATATTTTCTAGATAAAGACCTCGATAGCCTAGCCGATGATTTAAATATTTTTAAGATTTTAGAGAGTTTAAAAAACAATCTCGATGATAGCTCTCGCCTAAAAAAAGATAATATCAGCAGCCTAACAACGGCAATTTCACACGCAAAACAGGCGTTAATTACCCCTGAAATACTAGCAAGAATTGCAAAACAAAATGTTGAATTGGATAAAAAACTACTCAAAAAACTAGACGAAGAAGAAATCGATTTTTCCGTACTTGAAGAAAAAGGCATTTCTAAAAAAACTGTTTTTCCTGAATTTTATGAAAATCTCCTTATCACACTGGCTGAGGTTCTAAAAGATATAACACCAGCCCATCCAAAAGTTAAGCCAAATCTTTTTTACACTTTCGAAGCGCTTGAAAAACTTCTTGAAGAAAATAAAAATGCCGAAAAATTCTCAACAAAACCTTTCACTAGTTTTCGAAATGATTTTTTCGGAATAAAAAACGAAAAAGGACGTTTACCAAAAGATTTTTATACGAACTTAAAAATCCAAGAATTTGCCGATTTTTACAAAAAATATGAGGAAGCCCTACATAATAAGGGTATGTTTGATTATAATGATATGATCCTCGAAACAATTAAAACTATCGAGCAAAAAACAGAATTAAAATTGTCGCTTCAAGAAAAATATCAATTTATTCTTTTGGATGAATATCAAGATACTAACGCCGCGCAAAGCAGGCTTGTTGAACTTCTCACAGACAATGAGATTTTTAACGGTCGGCCAAATATTTTAGCTGTTGGTGATGACGACCAGGCAATTATGGCCTTTCAGGGTGCCAAAAGCTCAAACATGCTCGATTTCTATCATCGTTATAAAGATACAGAAGTTATTAATTTAAAAATAAACTACCGTTCGAGAAGTGAAATTTTATATTCCGCTAAAAATATTGCAGAACAAATCGAAAGCAGACTAAGTGAAAACTTACCAACACGAATTGATAAAAATATTGAAGCTTTTGATGACTCTAAATTCGAAAGCCCATATCTTGTTCGAAAAGATTTTTTGAGTCAGATTTCAGAGTTTGGCTGGATTGCAGATGAAATTTCGAATTTAATAAAATCTGGGGTTAGCCCGAAAGAAATTGCAGTGCTTGCACCAAAGCATAACCCTTTACAAATGCTTGCGCCATATTTAAAGCGCCAAGAAATAGCCGTTTCTTATGAGAAGAAAGAAAATATTTTTGAAGACGAAATCATTAGTTCGCTAATTAAAATTTCACAACTCATTATTGCGATCTCAGATAATAATTTAGATAAAATAAATGCACTTTTTCCTGAAATTTTAAGCTTTAATTTCTGGAAACTAAATCCTGTTGAAATCTGGAAATTAAGTTGGAAAATTAACTCTAAGCGAGAAACTGTAAATTCTTGGCTTCCGGAAAGCTTGTTTTGTGAAAATAAAAATATTTCGCAAATTGTAGAGTTTATTATTTCATTATCTCAAAAAATTGACAGTTATAGCCTTGAGTCTATCCTTGATATACTGCTCGGTAGCGTAAAATGGAACTTCAAAAAAGGAGAAATTGTAGAGAATCCTAGCCAAAACGATGCTAGTGAAATTTTCGAAAGCCCAATTCGAAAACTATTTAGCCAAGATTCTGATGAAGGCTATTATGACACCTTATCAAATTTGATTGTTTTGCGCGAAAATTTGCGAGAATTCACACGAGAGCATTCAAATTCATTGCGAGACCTTGTGGCATTTGCTGAAGATTATGAAAACGCAGGAATGCGGATAATTAACACAAACCCCCACAAAGCAACTGACGATGCAGTTCAATTAATGACAGCCTTTCAGGCGAAAGGTTTGGAGTTTTCGCACGTTTTCATGATTGATACTAATAACCGAGTTTGGAACGGAAAAAGCAATAATTTTCAAAGCGTTCGTTTTCCAAAAAATCTTGAATTTATACCAATCTCGGATGAAGGAAAAGATACCAAATTGCGTTTGTTGTTTGTAGCAATTACGCGCGCAAAAACACATCTCTATATGACAAATCACTTAATGAGCTTTTCTGGCGAGAAAAATACTCGGCTAGAATTCTTCGACGAGCACGAAAAAGAGACAGAAGATGAAAAGTTCTTTGTTGCTAGTTTTTTGCCTGAAAAATTCCAAAAAATTGAACTTGAAGAAAATGATGCTAAAGAATTAGACATTCAAACTAGCTGGCACGATTTTTATAGGCCAAAAAACGACTCAATGCGAGACTTGTTAAAGAATCGTCTTGAAAATTACGCAATTAGCGCCACACACTTGAATAATTTTATCGATGTCGAATATGGCGGACCTATTAACTTTTTCGAGAATATAATTTTGCGCTTTCCACAAGGATACTCCATAAATAGCATTGCCGGAAACTTAGCCCATAACGCTTTTCGAAAAGCCCAAAATGAACTAAACCAAAATGGATTTTTCGATAGCCAAAATATTATTAGGGGTCTCGAAAAAGATATTTCAAAATACGTTTTGACAAATGAAGACAGGGCAAAAATCTTAAAAACCGCAGCCGAATCTGTCGAAAAAATATTCTCGACAAAAAGCGAACTCTTCCAAAAGGGAAACCGTGCGGAAGAAAATTTCCACTCAAAGGGAATTATGCTTGGAAATGCGCACCTAACTGGAACTGTTGATTTGCTAATTATCGACAAAAACAATAAAGAGATTACAATTTTAGACTGGAAAACAGGTTCGATACCTTTGGACTCAAAAGATAGAAGTAAAATTGTTGTAAATTCAAAAATTTACAAATACGAACAACAGTTGTTTTTCTATAAATTTATGGTCGAAAACTCGAAAGAATTCTCTGGTTATAAAGTTAAATCTGGAATATTGCAATTCGTTCAACCAAACGCAGATGGTGATATTGCAAGCCATTCTATCGATTTCGAAACTCCCGCAAACAAATTGCGCGCAGAATTTACTAATCTGTTAATTCAAGCTGTTTTCGAAAAAATTAAAAAATTCGATTTTGACGATGATATTTCAAAATTCTCTGAAGAAAACCTAAAAGGAATTAAGAAGTTCGAAAGCCAGCTAGTTAAAGAGTTTGCGATATCTCACAACCTGAAAGAAGTACCACTCTACAAGAAAATGAAAAGGGGTTCATCTCATATTTTCGCCCTTACTAAGACTCCTTTAGAAGATTTGTAACAACTTGAAAACATAAGCGCTTTATGATAAAATTGTACACGTATTAAGTTTAATTTGAGAGGGGAAAATGAACTTACATAAAAAAGTAATTTTATCATTAGCCACAGGTGGCTTACTTTGTGTTGGTGCTTTTGTTGCAATCAGCACTGCGCAAAAAACAAAACAAGTTAATCAAATAATTCAAAGTGATGATTTTTCATCATATCCACAAGGAGCAGAATATAGAGATAATGCTTCTTTCGGTAAATGGAACGTCTTATTTACCGGATACGGAAAGGCAAAGATTGTGCCGAATGGTGGTGCTGGAAACGCCCTAGAGCTCGCCCCAATAGCACATACTGGTCCAACAGACACTTCTTCAATTATGGTAGTTGGAAGTCCTGTTGGTGATACATTTACGTATAGTGGAAAAATTTCTACACAAGAGCAACTTCGAACCGGCGCAACTCCAAACGCCTGGGAAACAGCATGGATAGTTTGGAATCACACCGATAACGACCATTACTATTATTTTGTAGCTCGTGCAAACGGTTGGGAATTAGGAAAACGTGACCCAAAATACACAAATGGTCAAAGGTTTATGGCGACCGGAAGCGAAAGTTGGCCTCTAGCTTCAACTAAAGATTTCAAAATTAGCAAGAAGAACAATACTATTCAAGTTGATATAAATGGTCAAACTATTGCAACTGTTGTTGATAATGAAAATCCTTACAACAGCGGTCGAGTTGGAATCTATTCAGAAGACGCACGCGTTCTTGCGGACGATATTGTTGTTGATGATACTGCAAACATTACAGGAACGGTAAACAATGGTGGAATTGCTTCTATTGAAGGAAATCCAAAAATCGGTTCAACACTTACAGCAAAAATTAACGACCAAGACGGCGTTAAACAGATAACTGGTTACCAGTGGTTATTAACTGGTCAAGATATTTCTGGGGCAACAAATTCAACATTCGTTCCTACTGCAAACGAAAAGGGCAAAGCAGTTGCTGTTCGAATAACTTACGTTGACAATACAAATAAAGTTGAAAGTCATATTAGCGCACCTGTTCAAATCACAGACGGAACAATTCAAGCTAATAATACGGGTACTGTTACTATTGAAGGCGACCCAAAAGTTGGCTCAACACTTACAGCAAAAGTTAGTGATAAGGATGGTCTTTCTTCTTCGAAAATTCAATATACTTGGACTGTTGGCGGTCAAGTAGTTATCGGAAACACTTCTGCTAACCTTCCAGTAGTTGAAGACTACTTAGGTAAAACCGTAAAAGTTCACGCTTATTACGACGACGATGGTGCTCACGAAGAGAATATAGATAGCACAACTGTTGGCCCAGTAGCTAAAGGTGATCAGGCTATTTCTATTCCTCCTGCAACTCCAGGGAAAGATCAAAAAGATAATTTCGAAAATTACACAAGCGGATCAACATTTAATGATGGCAAAAAATTTGCCGATTGGGAACTAATTTACGGTAATGCGTCTGTTGCTTCAAACGGTGGAAACAAAACTCTAAATCTTTCATCAAAACCAGGTCAAGATTCAGCATCATTAATACTTGGAAAAACACTAGACAAAGATTTTACTTATAGTGGCACAATCAATTCTCTGACACAACTTTCAGCAACACCAAAGAATTGGGAAACAGAATGGATCGTTTGGAATTATACAGATAGCAACCACTTCTACTACTTGGCACCTCGTGAAAACGGTTGGGTTTTAGCTAAAAGAAACGGCAATCCAAATAATCCTGAAATTTTAGCAACAGGAACTGATGCCTTTCCAGCAGATTCACCTAAAAACTTTAAGATTGAAAGAAAAGTAAATACTTTCGAAATTACAGTAAACGGAAAGAAGCTTGCTTCAGTTACTGATAATTCTCCAATAAATCAAGGTCGAATTGGTTTATATACTTACAATTCAACTATCAATATTGATAATATTGAACTTGTTCAAAAAGACCAAAACCAACCTGTAAATCCTACTCCTGTAACACCTACACCTGTAACTCCAACTCTAGTAAATCCTACTCCTGTAACACCTACACCTGTAACTCCAACTCCAGTAAATCCTACTCCTGTAACACCTACACCTACACCTACACCTACACCTACACCTACACCTACACCCGTAACTCCAACTCCAGTAAATAATTCAAATACAGGCACAAATAATAATTCTGCGAACACAGGAGCAAATACAAATGCGCCAGCTGCACCAAATGCTCCTCAAAATACACTAGCTCCAGCTAATAATGCTACTACACCAAAAGCAGATAAAAATGCTGAAAATGGTAACGGTGCAAAACACCTTTCAGCTCCAAACACAGGAGTTAACGGATATATTATTACGACACTGTGCTTACTGGGAGCTGCTGGACTAACAACACTTTCAATTATAATAGCTTTGAAATTCGAAAAAGCTAAAATCAATATCAATGAATAATCTATTTCTAGATAAACAATTCATTTTAACACGCGTGGATTTTGATAAATGTCAGAATCCACGCTGGAAGTTAGCAGACTTAAAATCCGAAGAAATATTAAATTTTTCACCAAATTTTGAAGAAAAACTCACCATAAAAATTGATCTTTCGCAGCGCTTCTGCATTGGCTGGCACAACTTAGAGACTGGTGAAGATTTCGTCTGTCCAGATAAAATTATTCTTGAGAAAAAATATACTCAATGCCCAAAATGCCAGCAACGTACAGGCTTTAACCCTGCTTTTTATAACGTAGACTCGAGCGAAGTTTCTTCACAACAACAAATTCGAAATTCGCAACCGCATTTTGTTTATCTGGCATATTTTTCGGACGAAATAATTAAAGTTGGCATCAGCTTTTCTGGGAGAGGAATTGCTAGATTACTTGAACAAGGTGCTCGCGCGGCGTTAATTCTGGGCGAATTTTCCAGCGCCAATATCGCTCGTAATTATGAAGAAAAAATTTCAAAAATGCCAGATTTTTGCGAAAACGTAAAAGCAAGCGGAAAACTAAAAACGCTTGAACGAAAGTTCGATTTTAAAATAGCCAAAAAGAAACTCCTTGCCGCGCGGGAAAAAATTGAACAAATTCAAAAAGTGAATTTCGAAAAAAACCAGCCGTTAAATTTAGATAGATTTTACATGAAAGATACTAGTTTTCTACCTAGAGAAGTTATTCTGGCTACAGATTGCGCTCAAAGTGACAATTTTCTAATTTTTTCAGGGATTCTAAAAGCCCAGATCGGATACATATTACTAGCCGAACAGCAAAATGAGATTATTGCTTTACCGCTTCGAAAATTTATAGGTTATAAAATTAAGTTTTTATCAGAAAATATCGAACTAGAATTACCAAAACGACAAACGAGCTTGTTTGATTTTTAACTTTAAAACTGCTAAAATATAATTAAATGAGCAAGGCATTATATAGAAAATATCGTAGTAAAAAATTAAGCGAGGTTGTAGGGCAAAACCACATCACAACCGTTCTTGAAAGTGCCCTAAAGCAAAACAGAATTGCTCACGCATATCTTTTTACAGGTCCACGCGGGGTTGGTAAAACTTCGATTGCCCGAATTTTAGCGCACGAGATTAATAATCTACCATATTCAGAAGAAGAAAATCACCCAGATATTATTGAGATTGATGCCGCCAGCAATAACGGTGTTGATGATATTCGCCAGCTTCGCGACAATGTACAGGTTGCGCCTTTTTCTGCTAAATACCGTGTTTATATTATCGATGAAGTTCATATGCTTTCAAAAGCTGCTTTTAATGCTTTACTTAAAACACTCGAAGAACCGCCAGAACACGCTGTTTTTATCTTAGCCACAACCGATGCCCATAAATTGCCAGCCACAATTATTAGCCGAACACAACGTTTCGTTTTCCGATTTATTTCAAAGGAAGATGTTTGCAAACATCTAGAATTTATCGCTAAAAACGAAAAAATCAAAATTTCGAAAGAAGCGATTGAAATTATCGCTGAGCGTGGTGAAGGCAGTTTTCGTGATAGCATTTCTTTACTTGATCAAATCTCAAGCATTTCAAAGGGTGGCGAAGAAATTACAGCAAAACTGCTTGAAGAAACCCTTGGTTTGGCATCAAAAACACAAATTAACGCCTTAATTTCAGCTTTCGAAAGTCAAAATGCAAATGAGATTCTTAAAATCGTGCGAGAAATTCGAGATTCTGGTGTGGATTTAAAAAATTTCGCCAGCCAGCTTCTGAATTTTATTACCGAAAATGTCGGCGCAAAACCATATCTTTCACAATTCTTAGTTCCGCTCACACGAGCAGAAAAATCAAATTTCATTGAAATGGAGCTTCTTTCGATTTTTATTCGGCCAGATTTTGTGCCTCAAATTACACCAGTAAAACAACAAATTTTATCTTCGCCAAAACCCATTCAGACACAAAAAATAACAGCTCAACCAAAAGTTAAAAACGAGACTTTTGAGAATCCGCCAAGCAAAAAAATGAAGCACGAAGACTCTTCTAAAGAAAAAGGGATTAAAACTTCAAAAGCTAAAACTCCGCAAAAAGAAGTTGAAACAACGGAAATTTTGCCTGAAAATGAAGATTTGGGTGAAGCGCGCAAATTCAAATGGGGAGATTTTTGCAACGCTGTCAATGAAGAAGATAAAGGTGTTCAGACGATCTTAAGACAATCTGGTTACGCTTTCGAAAATGGTAAAATTAAAATTTACACAGGCTTTCCTTTTAAGAAAAAGCAACTCGAAAAAGCAAAAGCGCAAGCTTCAATAGGAAAAGCATTGAAAAAAATTAACGCAGGAGGTTGGGCTATTGAGGTTTTTGAAACCGCAAAGCCAGCTAACGATCCAGAGATTGCGAGTGTGCAGGATTTAATGGGGGGTGGAGAAATGGTAAAAATCGATGAGTAAAGATAATGCTAAAATAGGCGGAAAAATTCCGCCACAAAATCTAGATGCCGAGATGAGCTTGATCGGTGCTATTTTGATTGATGAAGAAGTTTTGATTGATATTGCTGAGATCGTAAAGGCGGTTGATTTTTATGATAAACGCCACGCTACAATTTTTGCGGCGATTATTAGACTTTATGAACATCACCAGCCAGTCGACCTATTAACACTTACAAATGAGCTTAAAAAACGCGAAGAACTTGATGCTGTTGGCGGGGCGAGCTATTTGGCGGAACTAACAAATTACGTTCCAACCGCATCACACGCAAAATCTTACGCTGAAATTGTCGCACAAGCCGCAGTCCGAAGGCGCCTAATTAAGGCTGGTGGTGATATTACAGAGCTAGCCTTTAACGAAGATTTAAGCGTTCCTCAGCTTTTAGGACAAAGTGAAGCTGAACTCTTTGGTGTTTCAGACGCAAGCTTGAAGCAAGATCTATCTTCAATGGAAGACATCTTAAACGACTCTTTCGAAAGATTAGATGAGCTTTATAAAAATAAAGGTGCAATTCGCGGAATTCGAACCGGGTATCGTGATCTTGATAATAAAACTGCAGGATTACAACGATCTGACCTGATTATCTTGGCAGCACGTCCGGCAATGGGAAAAACAACCTTTGTAACTAACCTGGCCTATAATATTGCCACTATCGAAAAAAAATCTGTACTTTTCTTCAGCCTCGAGATGAGTAAAGAGCAGCTCGTTGATCGTATGCTTGCCGATGCAGCCGGGGTTGATTCTTGGAATATTCGAACCGGGAATTTGAGCGATGAAGATTTCGCAAAACTTGCTGATGCTATGGGCGAAATGGCAGAAGCGCCAATCTACATCGATGACACACCTGGCGTAAGCGTGCTTGAAATGCGAACAAAAGCTCGACGTGCCGCGCACAACGGTGAGCTTGGTTTGATTGTAATTGACTATCTACAGCTCATGCAGGGAAGCGGTTCTGCTAAATCTTCGGCTAACCGCGTACAAGAGGTTTCTGAAATTTCTCGTGGACTAAAATTGCTCGCGCGTGAATTAAACGTGCCTGTAATTGCACTCTCACAGCTTAGTCGTTCAGTCGAAAGTCGTGATCCAAAAATTCCACAGCTTGCCGACCTCCGTGAATCTGGTTCTATCGAGCAGGACGCCGATATTGTGATGTTCCTTTATCGAGAAGCTTATTACAACCCAGAAACTGAGCGTGAGAATATCACCGACTTAATCCTAGCAAAGCACCGTCATGGACCAGTTGGAACTATCGAGCTCTACTTCCATCCAGAACGTCTTCGATTTATGTCGCTCGATCGAACACACAACGAATAATCTTAAAACCGCAGATTCTTTGCGGTTTTAAATTGCTTTTTTGACTCTTTCAGCGTATAATATTGCTTATGGATAATAATCATAATTTTAGTCCTAAAGATGAAGTTTTTATCAAAATAGCCCTTGGGGTTAGCATTGCTTTGTCTGAGATTATAATTATTTTTATCACCTCTTCAGTTCAAATTAATGAATTCATATCTATACTTTTTACAATTTTTGCATTAAATCTGGCTTTTATAATTTTCGGAATTCGACAACGACAAATACAAACAAAGATGTTTAAAACTCACAAAAAAAGTGAAGATACACGAAACCGACTTCTTACAATTATCAACAGCTTAACTGACGCTGTTTTGAGTGTTGACTCGCGCGGAAGAATTGAACTTTATAACTCTGCAACTCTCGATTTATTAGATGAAGATAAACAAATTGTTGGTAAAAATCTTTCGAAAATATGCAAACTCTCAAAAATCAATACCGAAGTCTTTGATATGCAAGAAATTTTTCGAATCGGAAAACCATATTTTTCAACCAACGACTTAATCCTTTCAAAAGATGACGAAAAGCTACGAATTGAAATTGAGATTATTCGAATCCGTGAATCTTCAGGCAAAAAAAATCGTGAACGTTCAAAAAAATTTGTTGTAATTTTGCGCGACATCACAAAACAAAAAACTCTCGACGAAGAACGAGATGAGTTTATTAGTGTAGTTAGTCATGAACTTCGAACTCCAGTAGCAATTTTAGAAGGTTCTTTAAGTAATCTTCGTTTACTAATTCAGAAAAAAGCACCTTCAAAACTTCTTGAAACAACAGCAGAAACAGCCTACAAGCAAAACACATTTCTCGCAACAATGGTAAACGACCTTTCTGCGCTTTCGAAAGTTGAAAGAGGAATTAACCACCAAACCGAAATTATCCATCCACAAGAACTTGCAGAGTCTTTATTTAACAAGTATCATAAATCAGCTGCCGAAAAAGGATTATCATTAAATCTAAACCTTGACAATAAATTAAATAGCGTAAAAACAAGCAAGCTTTACCTTGAAGAATTGTTGCAAAATTTCATTACAAACTCTTTAAAATATACTCGCGAAGGTTCAGTTGAGATTTGTTTTAGAAACTCACCAAAAGGTGTTATTTTCGAAATTAAAGATACTGGGATTGGCATAAGCTCAAGCGATCAGAAACGAATTTTCGAAAAATTTTATCGCAGTGAAGATTGGCGTACGCGTGAGACTGGTGGAACCGGCCTTGGTCTTTATGTTTCTTCAAAATTAGCCGCAAAAATAGGCACAAAAATTCAAGTTGAAAGCAAGTTAAATCACGGCTCAAGATTCTTTTTTGAGCTACCTAAAGCCTCAAAGTAATTCTTTGTATTATTTTTGCTTTTTTAAAAAAAGTGTGCTATACTTGACATATCAAGCCTAATAGGCTTTTTAATTTTGGAATAGGAGAAAAATGGCTAAAAAAGAGACCAAAGTAACTCGCGTTAAAGCGAAAGATACAGATTCGAAGCCTGTAAAAGAAGTTTCGAAAGAACCTAAAATGAGCAAATACGCCGCGAAGGTTTCAGGCGTTAATACGAAGAAAAAAGCAAAAAAACCCGCACCAAAATTATTGCGTGTTTTGGCGAAACCATTCAAATTTATCGGTTTTCCTTTCGTTGCGCTTGCGAAATATCTTGCAGCTTCTTGGAAAGAACTAAAACTTGTTCGCTGGCCAACTCGTAAAGAAACCTGGAAGATGACTGGTGCAGTTATTGCTTTTTCAGTTGCTTTTTCAGTTTTAATCTTGTTGCTCGACGGACTATTTAACTGGACCTTTAAAGCATTAATCAAATAATTTTAGAAAGGTAATTATGGCACAAAAACGATATGATGATTCCCGAAACTGGTATGCAATTACAACCCTAGCGGGATATGAAGATAAAGTTGCTGAAAATCTTCGCCAACGAATTCAAGGTGTGGATATGGCAGATAAAATTTTTGATACGCTCGTACCAAAAGAGAAGCAAATTGAAGTAAAAAACGGTAAACGTAAAGTTGTTGAACGAAAAATCTTGCAAAGCTACGTTTTGGTTGAAATGAAACTTACCGAAGAAACTTGGTTCGTGGTTCGAAACACACCAGGCGTAACTGGATTTATCGGCTCAGACTCGCCAACACCAGTTTCAGAAAAAGAAATGCGTGAAATTCGCCGCCGAATGGGTGCTGAAGAACCAATGTTTGATATCAACTTCTCTGAGGGTGAAATCGTTAACATTATTGATGGACCTTTCAAAGGCTTCGAAGGTGCAGTTTCTGAAATTGATGCCGTAAAAGGCAAGAGCTTCGGAAGGCAGTTCAAAACGGACTTGTTTGCTTTCACC
>ERZ773013.118-NODE-118-length-49429-cov-7.512031_pt1 | contig 49429 bp, 40 predicted proteins | sample MGYA00511670_ERZ773013 | MGnify/ENA primary metagenome ERZ773013 (study PRJEB29015, sample SAMEA2738120) | human oral metagenome | biome: human oral; feature: human-associated habitat; material: saliva | place: China | collected 2257 ... | reverse complement strand
CCCTACCCCTACCCCCACCCAGTCCATTGACCACACCGTGGGCATCACCGTACACAACGGCACTAACACTGCCGGGCTGGCTGCCCGGGCCGGATCCACCCTAGAAGGGGCCGGGTTTACCGCTGTAACCGTTTCGCCCGGGGTTTACTCTGAAGCAACCCCCACCGACTCCACGGTTTACTACGCCAGTGAGGATCAAGAGCCAGTGGCTAAGGCAGTGGCTAAAGAACTGGGAATCTCCAATGTTGAACTGTCTGCTGAGCAGGCTAGTTCCAACCCTATTGTGGTGGTTTTGCGCAGCTAAAAGCGCTATTTATGGCAGTTAGGTGCTAGCACTATCCGCCCTGGCTGGAGGGTGGGTGTGTTTGCTAACGGCCTAGCGTCTTGCACTCGCAGGGCGAGAGTGCCAACATATTAGTTAGCACTCCGAGCGTGAGAGTGATAAGACCGGCCGGAAGGTGAGGGTCTGGTTGCGCTGAGACATGAACAGTACGGCCATACTCGTCCGTCGCGGGCACCACCCGGCATCCAACTTTGGAGAAATAAATGTCCAAGATCATCGCTTTCGATGAAGAGGCCCGTCGTGGCATGGAGCGCGGCCTAAACACCCTAGCGGACACCGTTAAGGTGACCCTAGGCCCCAAGGGTCGCAACGTTGTCCTAGACAAGAAGTGGGGCGCCCCCACCATCACCAACGACGGCGTCACCATCGCCAAGGAGATCGAGCTCGAAGAGCCTTTCGAGAAGATCGGTGCTGAGCTGGTCAAGGAAGTTGCTAAGAAGACCGACGACGTCGCCGGTGACGGTACCACCACCGCTACCGTTCTGGCTCAGGCCCTGGTTCACGAGGGTCTGCGCAACGTAGTGGCTGGCGCCAACCCCATTGCTCTGCGTCGCGGTATCGACAAGGCCGTTGAGGCTGTTGTTGAGCGCCTACTCAGCGACGCCACCGAGGTTGAGACCACCGAGCAGATCGCCAACACCGCCTCCATTTCTGCTGCTGACCAGCAGATCGGTAACCTGATTGCCGAGGCCATGGAGAAGGTTGGTCACGAGGGTGTTATCACCGTCGAGGAGTCCAACACCTTCGGCCTGTCCCTCGAAGTTACCGAGGGTATGCGCTTCGACAAGGGCTACATTTCCCCCTACTTCGTCACCGACGCCGACCGTCAGGAAGCTGTGCTGGAAGACAGCTACGTCCTGCTGGTTGAGTCCAAGATTTCCAACGTCAAGGACCTGCTGCCGCTGCTAGAGAAGGTCATGCAGAGCGGCAAGCCCCTGACCATCATCGCCGAGGACGTCGAGGCTGAAGCCCTGGCCACCTTGGTAGTTAACCGCCTGCGCGGCACCTTCAAGTCCGTGGCCGTCAAGGCCCCCGGCTTCGGTGACCGTCGTAAGGCCATGCTGCAGGATATGGCTATCCTCACCGGTGGTACCGTGATCAGCGAGACCGTTGGCCTCAAGCTTGAGAACACCACCCTGGAAGACCTGGGCAGCGCCCGCAAGGTGGTTGTCACCAAGGACGAGACCACCCTGATCGAAGGCGCTGGCGACAAGGAAGCCATCGAGGCTCGTGTCTCCCAGATCCGCAACGAGATCGAGAACTCCGACTCTGAGTACGACCGTGAGAAGCTCTCCGAGCGCCTGGCCAAGCTGGCCGGTGGCGTGGCCGTCCTCAAGTCCGGTGCCGCCACTGAGGTGGAGCTCAAGGAGCGTAAGCACCGTATCGAGGACGCCGTGCGTAACGCTAAGGCTGCCGTGGAAGAGGGCATCGTCGCCGGTGGTGGCGTGGCTCTGATCCAGGCCGCTGAGGTACTCGACTCCATCGAGCTAGAGGGCGACGAGGCTACCGGCGCCAACATCGTTAAGGTTGCCGTTGAGGCTCCCCTCAAGCAGATCGCCGTTAACGCTGGCCTAGAGGGCGGCGTCGTGGTTGAGCGCGTACGCAACCTGCCCACCGGTGAAGGCCTAAACGCCGCTACCGGCGAGTACGTCAACCTGCTGGCTGCCGGCATCGCCGACCCGGTTAAGGTGACCCGCTCTGCTCTGCAGAACGCTGCCTCCATCGCTGGTCTGTTCCTGACCACCGAGGCTGTTGTGGCCGACAAGCCCGAGCCCCCGGCTCCGGCTGCTCCCGGCGCCGACGACATGGGCGGCATGTACTGAGCCGCTAAGCATTAGCTATAGCAACCTGGGCCTTGTGCAATGCACAAGGCCCAGGCCTTTTTATAGCTATGGTTTAGGGTTTTTAACAGGCTTGGTTTGCGCTTATAAAACCAAGTTCTAACAAAGTGTTAGGTAACCGTCATGTTTGGACGGCCCACCGCTGGCTGACACTGGCTAGCATAGGGGTGTGTTGAAGTTACAGTGTAAGCGCAGGGTGGTAGTTGCCCTGCTATCAGTTACCTCGCTAGTTGGTGCTAGCGCTGGAGCAGTTGCCTACGCTAACTCCTACGCCTCGCGAGTAGTGCCCTCTACCACTGTCTCAGGCGTGGATATTAGTGGACTTAATACCAAAGCCCTAACAGCCAAGCTGGAACGCGCGGCGGCTGAAACTAAATTTGTTATCACCACTGACGGTAAAACCTCTACCTATACCGCCAGTCAGTTAGGTCTAAGCCTCAACACTAAAGAGCTGGTAAAGCAAGCTATGGCTCCCAGTCGTGACGCGACTAAGCGTTACGGCGCACTATTAGATGAGCACTCACTGCAGGCCAAATTCTCACTGAAAACCTCGGCAGTAAACGAGGTAGCCACCAAGCTAAATGCTCAGCTCAAAAACCCGGCTAAAGACGCCCAGGTGGTGCTGGCTGCTGACGGCGAAAGCCTAAGCGCCACCGCCGCCCAAACCGGCGAGCGAGTAGATTCTGCCGCCCTAGCCAAACTGGTGCACGAAAAAGTGTCGCTAGGTAAGACTGTCTCCATCACCGCCCCGGTAACCACCCATAAGCCTGACATTTCCACTGCCGAGGCCACGGCTGCCGCCGCCGGCGCCGCTAACCTACTTACCCCCAGCGTTAGCCTAACTGACGGCATTGACAACTTCAGCGCCACCAACGCCGACAAAGCTTCCTGGCTCAGCTTCAAACGCACCAGCTCAGGTGTAAGCGTGGTCTACGATCAAGACAAGATCAAAGCCTGGGTAACTAAGGTAGCTAAAGGCACCGAAACTAAGGCAGCCACCCCCAGCCTGCGCACCGTGGATGCTAAAGGCAACCAGGTGGCCGTAACCACCGTAGGGGACGTGGCTTACATGGCCTCCAACGTTGGCCAGGTAACCAGCGAAATGATCACTGCACTAAATGCAGGTGAAGACTACTCGGGTTCCTTTGACTACGCCGAAGGCTACGTATGGCAAGACCGCCACCAGCCTGAAGGTAAAGACGTAACCGCCTATCAGCCCGCCAGTAACGAGAAATGGGTTGATGTTGATCTAACCAACCACACGGTTACCGCCTATGTGGGCACCAAAATAGTGTGGGGGCCGGTAGGTATGGTTTCCGGCGCACCCGACACTCCCACAATTGAAGGCACCTTCAAGGTACACCTTAAATATGAGTACCAGACCATGGAAGGCAGTAACTCAGACGGCTCTAAGTACGAAACCCCGGATGTACCTTGGGTTACCTACTTTGAGGGTGGTTATGCCTTGCATGGTGCCTACTGGCGTGACCGCTTTGGTTACGACGCTGGTTACAACGGCTCCCACGGCTGCGTAAACATGAAGGTGGAAGACGCCAAGTGGATCTACGACTGGGCCCCGGAGGGCACCACCGTAGTTTCACACTACTAACGCATCATGAACTGGGTACGTACCTGCGCCTCAGTGCTGGAGTAGGTGGTGGCTGCGTTACCCAAAGCCAAGCTGATGTGCTCTAGGCACGTGTTGACCTGGTTTTGGGCCTGAGCCCACTCGTGCTCACAGGCCGCCGCCTGGGTGGCGGCCTGCCCCTTCCAGCTGGCTTGCAAGGCCTTAAGGGCACTGTCTAGGGCTTGGGCATCGGCACGGATAGAGCCGCATAGGCGGCTGGCGCGAGCCGAGTTTGACTCCAACTCGTCAGTGTTGGCGCTAATGATCATAATGGGCTCCTAACTATGTTGAGGTAGCAGCGCTATGCTGCTACCTCAAAGTTAGGTTTAGGCGCCACTAGTTTGCTTGCAGGCTGTGGCTAAGGCTCTAGGGCACAAAAACTTATCCACCTGTGCACAAAACTGGCCTGTTAAAACTCTCCGTCCGGACTAATGTCGGTTACCACCGGAATTTCGCCAGTGCGCTGGGCTCGGGCCTGAGCCGCCAACTTAGCGCGTCGCTCAACTACTTCCTGCATGGTTTGGCGAGCTACTTCAGCAGCCTCCTGGCGGGTAACTGCCTGAGCCGGCTTCTTCTTACACTTAAGTAAGTGGTCAATATCGGCAATACAAGACTCCATAGTGGTGGCCTCACTATGGCGCTCACTAGCCCCTGCACTAGCCGGCTTAATCTCCACAGTTGGCGCCGCCTTAGGCTTAGCCGAAGCCGGCGCTACATATGGCTCAGCTTCTATCGCCGCCTCAGCCGTCGAGTCCGCCACAGTGGCTGCATTAGCCGCACTTAAATCCACAGATTCAGGGGAGGGGGCACTAGCGGGGGTGACAAGACGGTCTAAATCGACGACGGCGTCGTTGTCCGCCTCCAAAATAGAAAGCTTGCTGCTTAGTCGACGCAGCTCAGCCTCAAGATTTTCGCGGGCTGGGAGTTCCCAACGCTGACCCAGGGGAGAGGCAAACAGACGATCACGCGCTAGCAGCTTACGCACAATCGTGGTGCGGGTACGCAAATAAGACAGCAGCGGTAAATGCGCGTATTCAGAATAGATAAGGCGCGAGTATTCGCGATAACGCTGGGGTTCAATAGCCAAACAACCCAAGTCCGCATCAGACAAAGCCGCCGCATCAATATCGGAAGTAGGCAGATCATGGCGACGCAGATTCATAATCAGCTCAGCGACGCGGTTAGCATTCTTCTCTGACACGCCTGCTGCCACCAGTTCCTCATAGGCTAAAGCAGCAGATGCAGCCTCATCCTCACCGCCGTTACGATGCATGGCCTGGTCAGCAGAAACACTAAAAATAGCGCCGTGATACCAGGCAGCCAGGCGAACCAGATCCGGGTTACGGGTCTCCTCGCTTAGCTCATCTACACGTGTAAGCAGATCAATTAGGTGGCGTAAGTTGTGAAATGCGCGGTCTGGAGTGGACCACAGCATAATCAGGTTGGTGCCCATGTCGTGAAGCTGCTCACGCGAGGCGCTAGCCCCAGCATGGCTCATAGCTTGCACATAGGCAGGAAGTAGCCACTGCGGTACGTCTGTGACGCCCATAGGACAAGCCTCCCAGCTCGGTAAGGTAATGCCAGCCAATAAGCAGGCATATTAAAAACAATCAGCTAGGCTACCGTTCCTGGCTGCAAAATTCTATGAAATAAATCTAAGAACATACTGTAAACGTTACTCTACTACGGCATATTCGTTAGGCAAAATTATACGCACAGTAGCGCCCCCACCGGGAGTGTTTAGCATGGAGACTTTACCCCGGTGCATCTTAATAATGGTGGCTACAATCGCCAGGCCCAGGCCAGAACCGCCAGTATTGCGGTTACGTGAGGACTCAGTGCGGTAGAAACGGTCAAACACCTTCTTGGCGTCAGCCGGGTCAATACCCGGGCCGTGGTCGCGCACCTCAATGATGGTATGGGTGCCGTTAGTGCCCACCGCAATCTCTACCGGGGAGCCGTCAGGTGAGTAAGCCAAAACATTAGAAAGCAGGTTAGTGAGCACCTGACTTAGCCGCTCACGGTCGCCGTCGATAAAGAGCTCTTCTTCCAGCTCCTCACCCTCCAGCGTGAGCACCTGGGTGTCGCGGTCAGGGGCCAACACAATAAGGTCAGAGATAGCCTCACGGGCCAGCTGCGAAACATTGAAGTGGGTTACCTCCAGCGGGCGCCCCTCATCCATGCGTGCCAGCTGCAGCAGGTCCTCAACCAGGCGCGCCATGCGCTTAGCCTCAGACTCAATGCGGCCCATAACCTCATCGGTTTGCTCCGGGGGCACCCCGCCCATTTGGTACAGCTCACCCCAGCCGCGCACAGTAGCCAGCGGGGTACGTAGCTCATGGGAGGCATCAGAGATGAAACGCTGCATCCGCTCTTGGGAGTGGGTGCGCGCCTCAAAAGCATGCTCGTTTTGGGTGAGCATGGAGTTAAGCGAACGCTGCAGGGAGCCAATTTCTGTGTTGCTTGACTGGGTGACATTAATGCGGGCAGAGAGCTCACCCTTGGCGATTTTGCCTGCCACCGACTCGATTTCACGCAGCGGCCCCAGCGCGTGGCCCACAAACAGGGTGGCTACCGTGGCCGTCAGGCACAGCATGGCCACGCCGGTTAGGCCCAGCAGGAGGCGGGTGTGGTTGACGGCGTCTGCGGTGTCTTTAAGGGGTAGCGCAATTAGCACCCCACCGATGTATTCCTTACCGTCAGCGGAAGAAATTGGCAGGATGATGGCACGCCATTTGGCGCCGTCGATATTTGATTCAATGGTGAAGGGATTGGGTTTATATGAGGCTACAGCTTTGCGGGAAAAATCTATGCCTTTAATGTTTGGGATGCCGTAATGCTCGGCGGTAGAGCTAGAAACCAGCTGACCAGAAGTGCCGTCAAACCATTTGCCGTAAATGTAGTAAGTGGAGGGAATGGGGTTGGCTTGACCATTTTTAATTAGAGTCAGGGCTTGGTTACCAACTGTGCGGGTGGCGCCGGTATCTACCAGTTGCGAATCTACTTGTTCTTGCAGGGTGTTTTCCAGTAGCAGCGTGGTGGATATCGAAGTCACCGCCACCGATAACATCAGCAGCAAGGTGGTTATTATTGCCAGCTGATTAGTTAACGGTAGTTTGCTCCAAAATCTTTGGAACAAACTGCGTTTAGGCGGTGGTTGGGTGGGCTCGGCCGCGTTTAGTTTTACTGGTGGGACCGAGGGAAGCGGTTGCCCCTCACGCATTAGGAGTCCTTGGGTTCGCGCATCATATAGCCCACTCCACGTCGGGTCTGAATTAGCGGAGTTACCTTGCCGCCGTCGGGGCCCTTGAGCTGGTCGATCTTACGACGTAGATAGGAAATGTATGACTCGACGATAGCGGCGTCGCCATTCCAGTCATATTCCCATACGTGGTCAAGAATCTGGCTCTTAGACACCACGCGGCCAGAGTTAACCATTAGGTAGCGCAGTAGCTTGAACTCGGTGGGGGATAGCTCGATCTCCTGGCCGGCGCGGCGCACCTCGTAGGCATCCTCGTCTAGGATTAGGTCCGCCAGTTGTAAAATATGGGTACGCTCAGGCTCCACGTTTTGGGTACGACGCAAAATAGCGCGAATACGTGCCACTACTTCTTCAAGGCCAAAAGGTTTAGTTACGTAGTCGTCTCCGCCTACGGTTAATCCCTGGATCTTTGCTTCCATATCGTCGCGAGCAGTTAAGAACAAAATAGGTACTTTGATATTTCGTTCGCGCATTCGCCTGGCAACAGTGAATCCGTCCATATCGGGCATCATCACGTCAAGAATTATTAAATCAGGCCTTTGAGTCTCGACGGCGTGCATAGCGCCATTACCATCTTGAGCAGTTGACACGTCAAAACCCGCAAAGCGTAGCGAAGAAGCTAGTAAATCGCGGATATTGGGTTCATCGTCAACTACTAGTAGCTGAGCTTCGGGAGTGGTCTGATTCGGGGACATGCTTAAAGTATGAGGCATTGGCCTGAAGATTTCCTTAAAGCCCGTCCACTAAACGGACAGTAAGGTTAGCCACTTAGCGGATTAGATGAATTGCTGCGGATCGAATTCTTCTAGCGGGATGATGCGCACGCGCGGCAATGGGCTGGTAAATGCACGCACATCAAGTTCCAGATCGAATAGTTCCAATCCTTCGAGTTCCAGAGCAGCCAACTGTGTGTTCAGGAACTCTCTGAAGCAGAATACACCTACCTGTACCCCTGCCTGCAGTAGGCGCTCAATCTGTGGGATGTAATCGCCGTCGTGGCTAGCAAGCAGCACGCGGGCGGGGGCACCACGCTCTGCGATAGCGTCCAGGGTGCGCTGGATGCCAATGTCTACGACTTTTTCTTCAGCCGATGCAGAAAGCGGAACCGGGCGATAGTCCATTGCTAGTAAGGCTTGTACAAAGCCCATTGGCATATGTCCGGAAGAAGCATTTAAGAAAAAGAGTCCGCGAGTTAGTGTGTCTTGATCCCAAATAGAGTTGCAGTAGTGCAATACACGATCCCAGCGTGGCCGCTCATCTGGGTCTGGGCGGCGTCCTAAAACACTTGTGCCTAGTGTTGCATCGATGTTTTCGCCGTCGACTAGAAGATAAGTTGGAGTGCCCATATCCTCATACTAATTCAAAAGTCTTGAATTTGTTTCTTAAAATGAAAAAATACGCGCCCGATTTTGGTCAATGACTTGAATCGGGCGCGTACTTGTGCGTTGTTTTAGCTAAGGCCGTGCCTAGTAGGGCAACAATTTAGCGGCAAACTGCGGTTTTTACGGCTAGAGGCACTTTAGTGCCAAGGCGATAGCTAAGAACAGTCACCTTTGCACGAAAGCGTCTCAGTAGGAGGAGGTGTCGCCAGTGGGCTGGCTTTCAGCCTTCAGGGCAGCAAAGGCGGCGTCAATGTCGACGTCGGAAGTGCCGGCGGTGATCTGCGGGGCGCCAGAGGGGCGGTTACCAGACTTCAGGGCGGCCAGACGTGCCTCAGCCTCCATCTGGGCGGAGGAGGACTCTAGGGCGGCAAACTGGGACTCCAGGGAGGTGCCTGCCAGCTCAGCCTGGCCGGCAGCCTGGGCCTCGACGCGACGCACGCGGTCCTCGAAACGACCCAGCGAAGAGGTGGGGTCGGTGGTGTTGATCTGGTTGAGGGCGCTTTGCACCTTGACCTGAGCCTGGGCGGTACGCTGACGTGCCACCAGCTCATCACGCTTGGACTTGAGGTCACCAAGCTTGGCTTCCATCTGGGTCAGGCCAGTCTTTAGCTGCTCAACCACCTGACGCTGGGAGTCAATGGAAGGCTGGGCGGAGCTAACTTGCTGCTCGGCGGTGATCTGCTTGGTTAGCGCAATCTTGGCCAGGTTGTCGAACTTGTCAGCCGCAGCGGCGTCACCAGCGTTGCGTAGCTCATCGGCCTTACGGGAGGCGGCTAGGGCCTTGTTGCCCCAGTCAGTAGCCTCAGCGGTGTACTTGGCCTGGTCCTTTTCGGCCATGCGTAGGTTACCGATGGACTGGGCCACAGCCTGGCGGGCCTCCACAATAGAGTTGGAGTAGTCGCGTACCAGCTGGTCCAGCATCTTTTGCGGGTCTTCAGCGCGGTCAATAAGCGCGTTAATGTTAGCGCGGGTCAGCTGGGAAATTCGCCCCAGAATCGTTTGCTTCTCAGCCATGAGTTATACCTTTCGTTTTATTGTCTGCCAGGTTGGCGGGGCAGCACGGATATGACGATTAATTTTTAAAAAAAATCGCCGAAGTCTATGTCGGAATCGCCGAAATCCGGGCCGCCACCCCAGTCATGGTTACCAATACTACGGGTAACATTTCCGATTACGTCACCCAGCAAGATACCACCTAGCATCATGGTGCCCATATCGATTCCGCTGGAGCCAATAGCGCGTGGCTGATTGGCGTTAAAACGGTTAATGTCCCGCTGGGCCTGGCCCTGGGCGCGGCCAATAAGCTGCTCAGCATGACCAATAGCCTGCCCGGCCCGCACCGGATCATTCCTAAGGCTCTGCTTAGCTTCAGAAGCCAGGCGTGAAGCTTCAGCCAGGTCAGTGCGGGCGGCGATCCCTACCGCGCCACGGGCCGTAGAAATCATGTTGGTAACCGCATCAATAGAGGCGTTAAGACGCCCCAGGCGCTGGTCAAGGCCGGCGCGGGCACGGTTACGTACCTCTTCCTGGCTGCGGGCCTGCTCTAGGGCATTATCCAAAGCAGCCTCAGCGGCGGTGAGTTCATTAAGTGGAGCCACCGGGTCTAGCTGGCTTTGGCTCAGCACCCGCTGGCCGGCCGCAATGGCGCGCTGGGCGCGAGCCACTAGCGGGTCAAGCACGGCTGCGGGCACGGGCCCATTAGGTTGGCCTAGACGCTTAGCATCCTCAATGTCAGAGCTAATAGAGGTGATAGCCGCAGTTAGGTTAGCGGCAGCATTTTCCAGCAGGGAGCGCGTCGCCATCACCTGGTTAGCTAGTTCGCCCGCCTGAGTGACGGTAGAAGTAGCCAAACGGATCTGCTCTAGTGCCAGCACACTATTGCCAGCCTCATAGGTTTCTTTGGCCTGGGCTGCAGTCACTTGGGCGGCCTTGAGTAGTTTGGCGGCCCGCTCAGGGGCGTCAGCCACTGAAGCAAGCGATTCAGCCGGGTAGGTGGCAGATAGTGCAACCAGCAGCGAGCGGGCGTTTTCAATACTGACGCGCACCTCGCTTACCTGAATATTTAGCTGCGAGAGGCTGTCAGGAATATTAGCTAACACATCACGCTTAGAAGCGAACTGCTGCTCCTGGGACTTAATTGCGTTAGTGGCCCGCTGGCAGCGATCGAGCAGCTCATTAAGCATGTGGTGACGCTGCACCGGGGTCTCAGGGCGATCGTCGTCAAGTAGACGGCGCAACTCAAAAGCCCGGCTCAACTCCGCCTTGGCACTATCGATAGCCTTAGCAAAAGCTTGCGTTTCAGAACTAGAAAACTGTGCCTGCGCAAAAGCCAGCTCCTGATCGGCGGTGTGTACCAAATCGTCGGCGGCCATTAGTGCAGAGTTAGCCTGCGCATCGAGCTGGTTTAGATCCACCCCGGGCATTAAACCCGCAGTGGGAGCGGCCTCGATGCGTTTACGCATATTCGAATTGGAAGTGCTTAGCGCCACGATGGCGGCTAGCACAGCCCCAATTATGAAGATAAATAAAGCGGTTCCCATAGTCTTTCCTGCCTGCTGCGTCCCTCAGTAGTCTATGTCAGGAGCGAACCAGACGCGCCATGCATGAGAAAGTATTTCCCTTAGAGCCGCCAACATGTTTCTATAGGCACTATGTCCCAGGATTCCTCAATCACTGACGCGATTAATAAAACTCCGGTCCTCACTGTTTTCCAGCCCGCATCTACGGTTGGCGTTGCCCGGTTTGGACAGTGGCTAGCTTCTGAGGGAGCTATCCTTAACACCATTGACTTAGCTGCTCAGCCGGTCCCAGCTTACAGTGAGCTAAACAGCGATGGCATCATCATTTTGGGTGGTCCCATGGGTGCTAACGACGGCGCCGACTACCCCTGGATGGAGCCGCTCAGTCAGCTGGTGCGTGAGGCCCACGCCCACGCTATGCCGGTGTTTGGTATCTGCCTGGGCTCCCAGCTTTCCGCCCGCGCCCTGGGTGGGCAGGTAGCTAGCCCCGCCCCCGGACAAGGCGAGCGTGGCCTAGCTAGTGTCTTCCTCACCGAAGCAGGCCAGGAAGATGAAGCCATCGCAGAAATGTTCGCTCAAGGTGACGCCGCTAGTGCCCGCGTGGATGTAGCCACCAATGAGGGCACCCAACTGCCCGTGCCGGTAAACCACAACGACGCCGTCGTCACCCTACCCCCGCAAGCCAAACTGCTGGCCAGCTCTAAAGACTGCCCCATTGAGGCCTGGCGTCTGGGCAGCGTGCTGGGCTTGCAGTGGCACCCTGAAGTTGTGCCTGAGCGCCTATACCTGTGGGCTAAAGAAGACGGGGTTAAAGCCGGGCTGGATCAGGCCACTATCAAGCGCCAAGCCGACGACGTACTGGCCCAGGGGCGCCGCATTGACGCCATCACCTGCGCCATGGGTCGCGCAGCTGCACGTATGTTACTGCGCAAGGCCCGCGCCTATCGGGTACTGCAAAGCGTCGTAGACTAAACCATGTGACCGATCAACGTTTAGGGGCGGCACCCACCGCCACTCAGGCTGCGGCCGCCGCCAAAGACAAAGTGCTGTGTAGTGAGCAAGTTATTGAGGTAGCTCGCATGGCGCTAGCTGACATTACCGACCCGGCTAGCGTCGGTGACTATAGCGGGGCTATTCCCACCGGCAAGCGTATGGTCACCCACCTGTTTGACTGCAAGCTGCCCGGCTATCGCGGCTGGCGTTGGCAGGTGACCGTGGCGCGTCCTTCGCGAGCCCGCCAGGCCACCATCTGCGAGCTAGACCTGGCCCCCGGTGAGGATGCGCTGCTAGCTCCCGCCTGGGTGCCTTGGGAGCAGCGCTTGCAGCCCTCAGATGTGAACCGTGGTGACCGGCTACCCTTTCGAGAATTAGATGAGCGCCTCCAGCCTGGCTGGCAGGCCACCGACGACGCCGTAGCTGACGCCGTGGCTGTTGATGAGCTCTACTTGGGTCGCGCCCGGGTGCTTTCACCCCAGGGCCTGGCCGCCGCCGCCCAGCGCTGGTACGAGGGTGATCACGGCCCTGCTGCTGACGGTGTGCGTCGCGCTCACGCCAGCTGCTCTAGCTGCGGTTTCCTGATGCGTATTGATGGACCCATGCGCCGCCTGTTTGGGGTGTGCGCTAACGCCTGGTCTCCCGACGACGGCCAGGTGGTTTCCATGGATCACGGCTGTGGGGCTCACTCAGAGACTGACGTGCCCGAGCGAGAAACAGCTTGGCCCGCCAACGCACCTATCGTGGATGAAGGTGCGGTAGAGGTGGAGTCGGCTTAAATATCGCGGTAACGCAGGCTAAGGGCCTCGCCGGCAGCGACGTCGTCGACAGGGGTGCTGTTATCTTCACTTAACGGGCCGCGACCTAGGGCTTTGCGATACTCGTGCACGCCACCCCAAGCCATACCGATCACCCCAATAACAATTCCACACAGGCAAATTTCCAAAGCGGCCGAGCGTGAAGCCGTGGCGCCCAGCAAAATGGACAGCCCCACCGCCGCCAGGGCCCAAATGCTGGTGCCCACAGCCATTAGGTGCAGCGCGTCCACATTTTCGGGGCCAACAGTGGGCAGGGACTTATAGTGCGCCAGATTGTGCTCAGTGTTTTTATCTGCCGGCGCCGGGATAGGCGCCTTGGGTTTAGGGGTGCGCTTAATGGATAGGGATTTAAAGCGCTTAATAGCCGACGCCGGAGCGTCAGTCGGGGCTGCAGCTGCGGCTGCCGGGGCTGCCGGAAGCGGGGCCTGGGACTGCGCCGGGGCTGGAGCTGATGAGGCTGGGGCCGGAGCTGGCGGCTGTGGGGCACTTTGTTGAAGGCCTGGAGGGGAAGGCGGGGCCATTAAGGCCGGTTGGGCGGCATTAGCTACATTGCCGACGACGCGGTTTGCTAACTGGTTGGCATCAGCTTTGCGCTGGCGTCTTTTGGCGCCAAAGAGCTTGCTACGCAGGCGGCCAGCCTTGGGGGCAGACTGAGCCCGGGCGGCAGGCTGGGGGGCTGGCGGCGCAAACTGCGCGGGGTAGCCGGGCAATGGGTAGCCGGGTGCCGTCGGGCCAGGGGCTTGCTGGGGCACAAAGTTCTGGGCGAGGCCAGGGGCGTGCTGATAGCGCGGATCCTGATAGTGCGGGTATTGGCCAGCACGTGCGGCAGTGGCACGCTGGGCTGCAGCACGCTGAGTGGCGGCGTGGGTGGCAGCAGCGCGGGCGGCTGCATGCTGGGCCTGTGCTAGTTGCTCTTGTGCTAGTTGAGCCTGCTGGGCCTGCGCACGCATGGCGGCTTCACGCATGGCGGCTTCACGGGCAGCCATAGCGGCCATCTGCTGCGCGCGCTCACGCTGCGCACGCTCACGTTCGGCGTGCTCAGCAGCAAGCTGCTCGTAGATCCCCATAGCCTCTCCTTAAGCCGGTCACCAGGTAGTTCGGGGCGCTTAGGCGCTAACTGCATACTACTAAGCGGTTAGGTGGCAAAACTTTCTGTGATTTAGTTCTCTGATGGCGATATTGCCCTTTTCTGGACGTAAAAGTCAAAATGGGCTAGGTGAGTACTGCAAGCGCTACTAATGCGCAACTAAGTCCGCTAGATCGGTTCTTCAAGATCTCCCAAAGGGGTTCCACCGTCGCCCGCGAAGTACGTGGTGGCCTGGTTACCTTCTTCTCCATGAGCTACATTTTGGTGCTCAACCCGCTTATCCTTAGCACTCCCCACGACGGAATCGCTCCGCTGGGCACCTCCGCCCAGATCGCTTCCGGTACCGCATTTATTGCCGGTGTTATGACCATCCTGATGGGTGTAGTAGCCAACTACCCGCTAGCTTTGGCTGCTGGTCTAGGCATCAACGCCATGGTGGCCTACACCCTGGTTGGTATGCACGGCATGACCTATGCCGACGCTATGGGTCTAATCGTGATCGAGGGTCTAGTCATCCTCCTGCTAGTGCTAACCGGTTTCCGTGAAGCTGTGTTCCGCGCAGTTCCCGCCCAGCTCAAGACTGCTATCAGTGTTGGTCTGGGCCTTTTCATTGCGCTTATTGGCCTGATTGACTCTAAGGTGGTACGTCAAGGTGGCACCCCGCTAGAGCTCGGCCTGGGTGGCTCGCTACAGGGCTGGCCCACGCTGGTGTTCATGTTTGGCCTATTCCTAACCCTGATTTTGATGGTGCGTAAGGTTCGTGGCGCCATCCTGATCGGTATTCTTTCCTCCACCGTGCTAGCCGTCATCGTTGAAGCTGTCGCCAACCTGGGCGCTTTCGACGCTGAAAAGAACAAGACCGGCTGGTCCCTGACCGTGCCGCACCTAAACGGCTCACCTTTCGCCCTGCCTTCCTTCGAAACCCTAGGTAAGTTCTCCCTGCTGGGTTCTATCGATAAGGTAGGCATTGTTTCGGTAGTGCTGCTGGTGTTCACCCTGTTGCTGGCCGACTTCTTCGACACCATGGGCACCATGATCGCCGTCGGTGCTGAAGGTGACCTGCTGGACTCTGAGGGCAACCCGCCCAAGACCCGCGAAATCCTGGTAGTTGACTCTCTAGCCGCAGTTGCTGGTGGTATGGGTGGCGTTTCCTCCAACACTTCCTATATTGAGTCCGCCACCGGTGTTGGTGAAGGTGCCCGTACTGGTTTGGCCAGTGTGGTTACCGGCTGCCTGTTCTTCCTGTCGATGTTCATTGCCCCGCTGGTAGGTATGGTTCCCTACGAGGCGGCCACGCCTGCTCTGGTGATCGTTGGTTTCTTGATGATGACCCAGGTGGCTGAGATTGACTGGACTGACCTGGAAATTGCCATCCCGTCCTTCCTGACCATCGCCATGATGCCCTTCAGCTACTCCATTACTAACGGTATTGGTGCTGGCTTCTTGTCTTATGTGGTGCTGGCTGTGGCTCGCGGAAAGGTCAAGCAGATTCACCCGCTGATGTGGCTGACTGCCGTGCTGTTCCTGGTTTACTTCACCCTGGCCCCCATTAAGGCCATTTTGGGTGTCAGCTGATTCCTTATAAACCCGTAAGGGGGGTGCGGCTTTTAGCTGCGCCCCCCTTTTTTGCTGCCGTGTGAGCCTGGTTTTTAGGGCCGACGGCGCTCGCGGATTTGCCTGCTGCCTCCAGCTTTCAGGGGGCTTATGGTGCGTTGGGAGGGGCCGAGACGGCGTCGTCGTAACTTGACTTGCGGCGGGGGCGGCGCGGCTGGGACGAGTGGTGACGTGGCTGGGGCGGGGCAGGCGTAAAATTTAGAACCTTAAGGAGGCTAACTTTTACGTGAGAGAAACTTTCGCATCCCTGAAATATCCCGCTTACCGCATCTGGTTTTTTAGTGCCCTGATCGCCAATATCGGTACCTGGATGCAGCGCATCGCCCAAGACTGGTTGGTGCTGCGCACACTTACCAACGATTCCGCCTATGCGGTGGGTGTGGTTAGCGCCCTGCAATTTGGGCCCTCCCTGCTGTTCTCGCCCCATGCCGGGGTGGTGGCCGACCGGGTCAATCCACGTAAATTACTGGTATGCACCCAGGGTTTAATGAGTTTAATTAGTGCCCTGCTGGCAGCAGATGTGATCAGTGGTCAGGTGCAGCTGTGGCATGTGTATGTGGCGGCGGCACTGGCTGGGGTGGTGGCCGCCTATGACGCCCCGGTGCGCCAAACTTTTGTGGCTTCTATGGTGCCGGTTGACTCGCTATCTAATGCGGTGGGACTAAACGCCACCAGCTTTAACGCGGCCCGCTTAATTGGCCCCGCTTTTGCTGGTTTGGTTATTAACTGGGTTGGTGAAGGTTGGGTGTTTGGTATCAACGCACTGACCTTCTTAATGCCGATGGCGGCGCTGATCTTGACCCCCAGGCGTCACTTTCGCGAGGTGGAGCGCTCTAAACCCAAACCTGGACAGCTCCGTGAAGGCGTGGTCTACCTGCGTTCACGCAGCGACATCTTGGTGATTATGGTGGTGGTCGCCGTCGTTAGCGCCATGACCCTTAACTTCCCGGTCACCTTAGCTGCAATGGTACGTTCCACCTTCCATATGGAGGCTGACGCATACGGCAATGTTTCTAGTGCTTTTGCTATCGGCTCGCTTACCGGGGCGCTAGTGGCGGCCCGACGCCGTGACTCGCGGGTGAGGCTGGTGATTATTGGGGCCCTGGGGCTGGGGGTGGCCACCTGCATTTTGGCTTTGATGCCTAACTATTACACCTTTATGGCGGCTTCTATCCCGGTAGGTTTCTTTGTGCTTAGCCTGCTTACCGCCGCCAACCAGAGTGTGCAGCTAACCACCCCGGAGTCGGTGCGTGGGCGGGTAATGAGCCTATATGTAATGGTGTTGCTAGGGGCGACGCCGATCGGCTCGCCGGTGGTGGGTTGGCTGGCTGATGCTTTTGGGCCGCGCGCCGCCCTGATAGCTGGTGGAATTAGTTCAATTGCGGCGGCCGTGCTGGTTAGCCTGTGGGCTTTTAAAGCCTGGAATATTCGCCTTAGGTATTTGCGTCACGCGCCTTTTGTGGAAACCGTGCGATTGCGCCAGGGTGAGGCCGACAATGAAAACGGCCTTATTTCGCCACAAGATGACCAGTTAAAGCGTTGCTAGGCGGGTTAGGAGTGCCTCAGTAAACCTGGGAGTGATAGCCTGACCTCAGTTGGATGAGGTTTAGCCATAACGCTGCCTTAACTGCACCATCCCGAAGGGTCCCCGCGTTACACCATGAGCGACTTAATCGACACCACCGAAATGTACCTCAAGACGGTTTACGAGCTTGAAGAGGACGGCGTCACGCCGCTGCGCGCACGCATTGTGGAGCGCCTAGACCATTCTGGCCCCACGGTTAGTCAGACTGTGGCCCGTATGGAGCGCGACGGCCTAATTCATGTGGCCCCCGACCGTTCCCTTGAGCTAACTGACGCCGGTCGTCACCGCGCTACCGAGGTGGTACGCAAGCACCGCCTAGCTGAGCGACTGTTACTAGATGTGATCCGCCTGGACCGCAATCTGGTGCATCAGGAGGCTTGCCGCTGGGAGCACGTAATGAGCGACGACGTCGAGGCGCGTCTGCTGGCCGTACTAGATGACCCGGGTGTAGACCCCTTCGGTAACCCCATTCCTGAAGCGGGCGAGCAGCGCCCCGCCCCGGCAGCCGACGAGATGAGCGTAGAAGAGGCGCGGCGTCGGGGAGTGCAGCGCGGCGTAATCAAGCGCCTAGGTGAGCCGGTACAGGCCCGTGAAGAGGTCTTTACTGAGATCAACAAGGCCGGTATTGCCCCCGGAGTGTCAGTAAATATCAGCACTGATGCCCACGGCGTCATTGTCACCACCGATGCGGGCGCCCGTATCTTCCTAACCGACGCCATTGCGCGTCACGCCTTTATTTTCCGAGGCTGATAAATAATAGGGCAGGCCGGTGCTGCTAGTGAGCAGCTCAGCCACCGTCAGGCGACGACGTAGGTAGGGCTACGTCGTCGCCTTTTTGTTCCAAAAGTTGAATAAATCATGGTCACTGGCGGCAAATCACAAGAGCAATTTCTAAGCTGACAGTGCGAAACAAAATGGCGGTATGGCGCGGAAAAAACGGGAACCAAGTTTACTCTTGTGACTCGTGCTACATCAAGAAGTGTTACCTTACTGTGACAACCGGCTTGAATTTAGGCTACAGTCTTACCTGTCGCGAACCATACCGGTTTGCGATCGCGGAGGTCAGAGCCAAGTCCCGTTATGGCCGAAGTGGAACACAGATCCGGCTAACGGGACCGGAGTTACCTAGGCGCTGATGCGCATCTAGTGGAAATTTCCGCTAAGGTAACCCCGTAAGGCTCAAACAGGAGAAACCAATGTCTAAGACGTCCTCTGCGCGCCACCGTAAGGCAGCCCGCCCGCTTAACTCGCTGGTCGGTGCCTCCCCCATGGTGCGTCGCTCCCTAGCCGTCGCTGCATCCTCGGGTCTCGCTCTTACTGTGGTTGCTTCCGGTGCGGCCGCATCCGGCACCAGCACCCAGGCCGCGAACAGTGCAGGTACTCTTAAGAGCGCCTCTGTTACCACCGTGGCTCTTGATGCACGCGAAGCCGTAACTACTAACGCCGCTCTCGATGTCTCTGATGACGTCCAGTGGAGCGCTGACTCTTCGGCCCAGGCCGGTGTAAGTGTTGAGAAGAAGGCAGAGCCGGCCCCCGCCGCTACTGCCACCCCTGCCGCTGACACCACCAAGGACAAGGCTGAGGCCGAAGAGACCCCCGCTGCCACTCAGAATGAATCTGAGAGCGAGTCCTCTAGCTCTACTGCCACCCAGGCTGAAACCCCGGCTCCGGCCGCTAGCGCTAGCGCTTCCTCCGTGGCCGCCCTGGCCATGCAGTATGTAGGTGTTCCCTACGTATGGGGTGGCTCTAGCCCCTCCGGCTTTGACTGCTCCGGTCTGGTTTCCTACGTTTACGCCCAGTTCGGTGTAAGCCTGCCCCACCAGAGTGAAGGTATCCGCGCTGCTGGTACCGTCGTTAGCGCCTCCGAGGCTCGCCCCGGTGACGTTGTGTGGTGGCCTGGCCACGTAGGTATCTACATGGGTAACGGCATGATGGTTGATGCTGCCAACGAATCGCTCGGTGTGCAGTACGCCGCTGTCTACTCCGGCGCCACTTACCTGCGCATTTCCTGAATTTAGCTAAGGTAGGGAGGGTCCGCATGTGCGGGCCCTCTTTTTGTTTGTCTGCGTTGCCTGTGGGCAGCCCTGGTCTGTGGCTTTCGTGTCGCTCCGCTGTGGGTTCTTGTGGGGTCGACGGCGCCGCTGTGGTTACCTGGCGGCCGTAGGGCTTGGCGGTGCTGGGCTAATAGCGCCGGTAAGTAGCGCTGTGGATCTGGTCACGACGCTGAGGGTGGGCGGCGACGTCGGCCATAGGACTAAAGACACACTGAAGTGCAACCAAAAATGGGCACCCGCAAGAATGTGTTTGTCAACACATTAACGCTGACAGGCTATGTTATGAGCAACTGACTTAGTTGACCATTGATTGGTGTGTAAGCCGCGTAAATACTGCCAATAGTGCAAGTGGTACAAAGCTTGCTACATGCCACTAAGTCTGCTACAAAATGCTTTTGATCTGCATAGACGTCTGAAAATATGCAAACTCCATGGGTGCAAATAGCGAATAATTGCGATACAGTGTCGTATACCTCACTTAGGAGGCGTGTCGGTCCTCATGCCTTCAAGTGAACCGTAGTTAGGAAGGTGTCGACCAATGACCACAGACAATGTTGTCCTCGTGGGCGTAGACGGCTCGCTTGAGTCGCTGGAAGCTCTGCGGTGGGCAGTACAACACGCGGCGCACTCCGGTGCTCGTGTGCACTTAGTTTGTGCGTATTCTTTGCCTTCGTTCACGGCAGGTTCGCTAGATGGTGGATATGCCGGTATTGACGACAGTGCAATTCGGGCTGGTGCCCAAAAAGTTATTGAAGAGGCCGAAGCCATTGTGCGTGAGGCCAATGTGCCGGTAACCAGTGCGCTGGAGACCGGTGATCCCACTGGGGTGCTAGTGGAACTATCGCGCGAGGCTAGCCTTGCGGTAGTAGGTACTCGTGGTGGCGGCGGCTTCGCTGACCGCCTACTAGGTGCCGTCTCCTCAGCACTTCCTGCTCACGCCCACTGCCCGGTGGCGGTTGTGCCTCAACACAAAGAGGGATCGGCCTTCACGCCGGTAAGGCGCATCGTGGTGGGTGTTGACGGTTCTGACTCATCCCGCAAGGCCTTGACTGCTGCTGTAGTCGCTGCGCACCTGTGGAATGCAGAGCTCACCGCCATCGCTGCCGTACCCATCGCGGCTGGCTCAGGCGCACTGGCCTGGCTACCGGCCGCTGTAGACCATGAAGAAGTTGTTAACGATCTACGCGCAGGCTTAGATCGCACGATCGCTGCAGTTACCAAGGATTACCCGGATGTGCGCGTGCGCCGGCACGTGCTAGACGGGAACGCAGCAGAACTCATGGCTGAGTTCTCTACTGCGGTAGACCTGATAGTGGTGGGCTCTCGCGGTCGCGGCGGCTTCTCTGGAATCCTGCTCGGCTCCACCTCTCAAGCCGTCCTCAGCCACGCAAGCTGCCCAGTGCTGGTAGTACCTCAGCGTGTGCGTGAGGAGCCGGCTCGGCGAGGGAATACTCCCTGGCCGCGTGCATAGCATAGATAGCCGGTAGCGGTCGTCATCACCTTAACTCGGCGTCACCCGCCGCAAGGCGGGTGACGCCACTATGTCTGCAGCTGCTAAACTAGCTTGTGTAATGCCCTCGTAGCTCAGGGGATAGAGCACCGCTCTCCTAAAGCGGGTGTCGGACGTTCGAATCGTCTCGGGGGCACGCATTGAATGTAAAACTGGATATATCCTGACATTTACCCAATAAAGTCATGGGTTTTTGGCGTACTTGCACGCTTTGGGGTAACTCTTGCGCACAGCTCACGTAGGGTTAACACATGAAACACCAAGACACCGCTCATCGTCGCCTTGCCCTGGTTGCTACACCATTAGCTTTGCTATTTGCGCTTGGGGCTTGCGGCTCAGATACCAAGCCTGCTGCGGAAAGTTCCGCCAAAACCACCACGGTAGCCACTGCTAGCGCAAAATCTGCTGCTAGCGCCAGCTCAATGGCTACTGTGCCCGGCTTCAAGGCCGGTGAAATCCCGGCCGTACCGGTTTTCTCTATTCCCTCCATTGGCGTGTTCGCACAAAACTCGGACAAAGCCCTAATTGAAACCACTAAGGAACTAAGCACTGTTCCCGGCATTAGTGTCAGCCCCGCCAAGTGTGACGGCAATGGCGTGGTTTCCGGCAGCACCATCCTCAGTGGCTCTGGTGCGGGCGTAACCAGCAGCGACAGCGGCTCCGTAATTAACAGTGGTACCGGCGCCGGCGTCATCACTGACGGTCCAGTTAACATTACTTATAGTGGTGAAGGCTCAGGTACTTACACCAACTCTGAAACCGGTGAAAACATTACCGTTTCCTCCGATGGCTCAGGCACCTATAAGAGTAAGACCCTAAGCATTAACGTTTCCTCGGACGGCTCGGGTACTTACGACAACTCTGAAACCGGCGTTAAGATCAATATCTCCTCCAACGGCTCAGGCACCTACGAGGACACAAAAAACAACATTAAATACAACAACAACGGTAACGGCGGCGGAACTTACACCTCTTCCACGCTAAACATCATCAACAATGGTGATGGCACTGCCCTGGTAAACGGGCAAAAAATTAAAGCCGAAAAACTGCCCCCGGTAGCCAAGGTAGGTAAATTCCCCAAGGTTGAAAGCCTCAAGCCCGTCAAGAGCTGCGGTACGGTAATCACCCTGCAAGACGGTGTGCTGTTTGACTTCGGTAAATACGATCTGCGCCCCGAGGCTAAAGCCACTTTGGCTAAGCTGGCCACTGTGCTTAACCAGGCTAAGGTGCCCGCTGCACAGATCAACGGACACACCGACTCTATCGGTGACGACGCCTTCAACCAGGACCTGAGCGAAAAGCGCGCCTCCGCCGTCGCCACCCAGCTCAAGGCCGACGGCGTCAGTGCCAACCTGCAAACCCACGGTTACGGCAAAACCCAGCCGGTAGCTGACAACACCAACGCTGACGGCTCCGACAACCCGGCCGGGCGTCAAGCCAACCGCCGCGTCGAGATCTACATTCCGGCATTCTGAGCTTAGTGGCTACAGACAACCAGGGAGGTACCTGCGGGTATCTCCCTGGCGGTTTTTGCGGGTATCTCCCTGATGCTTTATGAGGGGGCTTGTTCTTGGGGATTGAGCGCCAATAACGAAAAAATTCGCGCCAGCGCCCCCAGTGTGAAATGATGGACATCAATAGATTTTGGAGGGTAGGCCATGAGTGCACAGCCGCAGGTCAACCAGGAGCGAGTGAGGACCTGGCTGGAAAATGCGGGCCTGGAATACACCGTCGACAGTGCGGGAATTATTTCAGTTAACTTTGCCGTGTGTACCGTAGTGATCGGGTTACAACACGATAATTTCATCTGGGTGCGTGCGGTTTGGAAAGCTAACTTAACCCGCACCGACGCCGCGCTGCTGCAAACCTATATAAACGAACTAAACGCCAAGCGTTTCATGCCGCAGCTGGGTATTTACGGACGCAACACCGACACCCCCGTGCTGCGGGCGGCAGTAGCCGGAATCATCATGGAAGGCATGAGTGACGCGCAGCTGGATGAATTCATGAACCTGGCAATTGCCGCCACAGAAGGTGCTTTGCGCGAATTAAGTATGGAGCATCCAGACCTGATGGGGGAGAGTGAATAATGGCTTGGTGGCAACATCCTGAAGATCAAGACACCCCGCCGGTAACGATAGAACGCCTCACCGAATGGTATGAGCAGCAAGGCTACAAATACGGCGTAGACGGCGACGACGAACGCCAGTATGTGGTTAGTGGTTTCGGTGGCTTTGGCGTGATTATGGAGATCACCCGTGCTGGACTGCTGCGCGTGCACGGCCTGTACGACGTCGACATGAGCGTTAGCGAAGAAAATCGCTCACGCCTAGACTCCGTGTGCTGCTACTACAACGAAAACGCCCTGTTTCCCACCCTCTACAGTGAGGCTGACGATACCGGGCTACAAATACGCTCAGACTTTGTAATTCCCGTGGGGCGTGGTGCCAACGGCAAACAGCTCAGCAGCTACATCTACACTATGCTCGACGCCACCCTAGACGCCCTGCGCACAGCCCGCCTCGACCTAGGGTTGGAACCCAACCAGGAAGCTGACTGATGTCCACATTCCAAGTAGACCTGCGCGGCATGGTAGATCTGCTTTCGCGCAATCTCTACTCTGGTCCGCGCGTGTATGTGCGCGAACTGCTACAAAACTGCGTGGATGCTATCTCTGCACGCCGCGAACTAGACCCGCAGGCTCCCGCCCGCATCTCTTTCACCATTGAAGGCAACACCCTTACCTGCGCCGACACCGGCATTGGCTTAACCGAGCAGGAGGCGGGCACGCTCCTATCCACTATTGGTGCCTCCTCTAAACGCGACGAGCTGGGCCTGGCCCGCTCAGACTTTTTGGGTCAATTCGGTATCGGGCTGCTGTCCTGCTTTATGGTCAGCCCCGAAATTGATGTGCGCTCACGTTCAGCCAAAGACCCCAACGCCCCCACCGTGCACTGGCAGGGACACACTGACGGCACCTACAGCGTAGACGTGCTCGACGCCGTCGACCCGGGGGTGCTGCGCCAAAGCGGCACCGTAATCACCCTGCACGCCCTGCCCGGCGAAGTGTGGATGGAGCCAGACACAGTGCGCTCGCTGATCGACGAGTTTGGCTCACTACTGCCGGTAGAGATTGAAGTGCGCTCCCAGGGGCGCACCACCCACCACGGCAACGCCAAGGCCCCCTGGGAACTGCCGCGTGAGCAGCAGGTGCGCTGGTGCCGTGAAAACCTAGGCTTTAACCCTTCCGAGATTCTCGAAATTGAGATTCCCGGCTCGGGGCTACACGGACTGGTGGCTATTAACCCTGATGGGGTGAGCACCAACGACTCGCGCCACACCGTCTACGTCAAGCGGATGCTGGTTTCGCGCTCCGCTCAGGGGCTGGCCCCCAAGTGGGCTTACTTTGCGCGGGTGGTGGCCGACGCCGATTACCTGCGGCTAACTGCCTCACGTGAGCAGCTAGCCGACGACGACCTACTGCACGACACCGCCAATGCGGTAGGTACCGGTATTCGCACCTGGCTGGAGCGCCTAGCTAAGCACGCCCCGGGGACGTTTAACGAGTTCGTGGCCAGTCACGCGGTAGGCCTGCGCTCAGTGGCCCTAACTGACGACTACATGCTGGATCTAGTGTCTAAGTACGTGCCCTACCAGACCACGCTGGGCCCGCGCACGCTGGTGGAGCTAGCCAAAATGGACAAGCCAGTGCGCTATACCCGCAGCGTGGATCAGTACCGGGCGCTGGCGGATGTGGCCGCTAGCCAGGAACTGGTGCTGGTAAACGCTGGCTACGCCTATGAGGATGAGGTGCTGGGTGCCTTCATGCGCAACCAGACAGTGTCTGGTAAGAGTGTGAACATCTCCCTGGTAGACCCCGGTGACCTGCTAGATGCCTTCCAGAATGCCTCCCCGGCAGAAGAAGCTGAAGCTTTAGACCTGATGCTGGTAGCTGCCCGGGCTATTAACCCGGCAGACTGCGAAGTGGTACTGCGCCGCTTTGAGCCGGCCACCATGCCAGCCCTGTACCTGCCAGACCCGGATCTGGCTGAACGCCAGGTAGCTAAAACTGCGCGCGAAAACGCCGACAGTATCTGGCAAGAACTACTGGGCGTAACTGACCCATTTGCTAATTCACGCCCCCCGCGACTAGTGCTTAACCGCGCCAACTCTTTGGTGGCGCGCCTAGTGGCGGTAGGCTCCAACGAGAAAATTGCTAGCCAAGTACTGCGCGGCCTATATGTGCAGTGCCTGCTAGCCGGGCGTCAGCCGCTGGGACCCAAAGAACGTGCCTGGGCGGCGCAAGCCCTGGGGGCTTTGCTAGATATGGCGTTGCAGGGCTAACACCAACTAGCAGGCTGGGAAGGAACACCATGACTACTGCCGACGACGTTCGTCAGCAACTTGACTATGTCTACGCTCTGGCTTACGGCCGGGCCCGCATCACTGCGGCGGCTGAAGCTGCCAATGCCTCACTGGGCATTGATGACACTGCCCTGCAGCTAGAAGCCCATCAGCTACTAGTTGAGGCCTATGTGCAAGGCAGTGAACGCTGGAAAGCCATGGCACCTTTCTCCTGGTGCTTGGCGCTGTACAAAAACCACCCCGAGTATTTCGATGAGGAGCGCTTGGACACGCTGCGCTGGCAGTACAAGTGGATCATTGAAATGGTGTGTAAAAACCCCGATATTAAACGCTCCCAGATAGAAGCGCTATTTAAGCAATTTAGCGACTTCTACCATGAGCAGGGGCTTAGCTCCCACACGGTGTACGGCATTGGGGTGTGGATGTACCAGAGCCTAGGTGAACTAGAGCTGGCCCATGAGCAGCTAACCTCCTGGCGTGCCACCCCCACCGACGAGTTTTCTGACTGCCCCGCCTGTGACCTGCAAATTCAAGTGGACTACGCCACCGCCGTCGAAGACTGGCAGCTGGCCCTTAGCGCCACTATCCCGGTGTTAGGCGGTACCGTGGGCTGCGCCGACCAGCCCCAAGCCACCCAGGCGCGGGCCCTGCTACCCATGCTGTACACCAACCGGCCCAAGGATGCCTGGGATGCACATCTACGCTCCTACCGGGTGTCGCGCCGCGACCCTGGCAACGCCGTAAAACTAGGTTTACACCTGCAATACCTGGCCCTATCTGGGCACCTTCCTCGGGGCCTGCGAGCCCTGCGCGAAACCCTGCCCCTAATCAAGGCGGTAGACAGTGCCTACGCCCTGTGGGAGCTACTAGTTGGCGCAGCTTTGGTAGCCCGCGAATCAGTGGCGGCCGGGCAGGGTCAGGGGCTAGTTAGCATCGACGTCGACACCAAAAACATGTGGTGCCCAGGGATGGAAATTACCTCCCAAACCACCATGGCCCAGCTTTACGAAGGCCTCACCCAGTGGGCCTACGATCTAGCCGCAAAATTCGACGCCCGCAACCAGAACAGCTTCTTCACCGACACCACCCGCACTCGCCTAGAGCGTGAAACCTTCAAAAACCTAGGCGACGCCGACGACAGCTTCGCCTCCCTAGGCGTAGACCTGCTAGAGATCGGCGAAGAACTGCCAGAGGGCGTCGCCCTTGGTGAAAAAGGCGGACTGGAAACCATTGAGGCCCCCGCGCGCCCCAACCAAAAACTCAGCCCCCTTAAAGATGACGAACTAGCTCCCTACCCAGCGGTAGACCTGAGCCGACCCAAGCCGGTAACCGACGTCAACCAGGCCATGGAGCGCTACATTGCCCAGTTCTTTGATATCGGCACCGACCTGGAATTTGAATACCTAATGGATCAGCTAATCACCCCTGGTTATGCTGAAGCCATTGAAGCCATGGACATTGATCCAGTGGTTAAGTACGTGTCCTTAGCCGGTATTCACAGTGCCCTGCTGGATCCCCAAGGAGCCATTACCTGGCGGGCACGGGCGCGTGAAGCAGTACTAGAGCGGTTGAACTCCCAGGAAGCCAGCCGGGGCCTGCTAGCCAAGCTCAAAAACAAGCGCGCCGGCCGGGTAGCTTTTGATGAGTCCTACCTGGTGGCCTTTGAAATCTCCGACATTGACTCTGAGCTGAGCCTAGAGCAGATGAGCGGGGATGAAGACTCCAATGTCGACAAGCGCACCAAACGCCAACAGAAACTTGAAAGCCTCTACCAGCTCACCGCTGACATGGTTGAGCGAGGCTGTGAAGAGCGCGAGCGGCAAAAGGACTTTGACAGTTTCCTGTTTTCCATTGCCGGCAGCCTGATTGGCACATCCCTGCAGCTAGAAGACAAAGACCTAGCCGCAAAGTGCCTAGAGCTACGACGCACCATTGCCCAGCGCCCACTAAACCTGGAGGCGGGGCAGGGCCAGTCAGTCATGCAGATCAAAGACATTTTGGATATTGATCTGGCTGAATATCAGCGCGCCACCGGCAAGGTGTATGACGCCTGCGCCCTAGCCGATGAGCTAATGCGCCGCTACGACCCCTGCCCGCCGCGCATTGTGCTAAACGCCCGCTTGGTGATTGCCAGGGCCAGTGTGTCTATGGGTGAATACCAAGAAGCTGTGCGCCAGTGCCGCGAAATGGTTAACGTGTGCCTGACGCTTGGGCAGATGGATCGGGCACTGACCTCCCTACTGTTCCTGGCCCAGGCCCTAGGTCAAGATGGGCGCTACCTAGAAAGCGCTGAAATCATTGAATCAGGTCTGAACCTGCTGGACTCGCGTGATCTGCCAGCTATCCGCCACCACTTTGTGCGCACCCTAGCCCAGGTGCAGATGGCCATGGGTGAGCTGGGGGAGGCCGCCGATAACTTCGAAAAAACCGCCGAATTTGAGGCTGCCCAAGGCAACACCAAAGCCTGGGAGAGTGCCTTGGAGTATGCGGCCAGCTGCTGCGAAGAAAACAACGAGTTTACGCGCGCCTTTGGGATTTTGATGCGCCTGGTTGACGGTTATGAGCTAAAAACCCCTGACGAGTGCATTGACTGTGAACGCACCTTACGCCGCGCCGCTGGCGACCTGGTGCAAAGCCCCACCCTGCCCCAGCGCCGCGCTAACTTTGACCGGGCCGCTGAGCTGATGGAGCGCGCCCGTAAGCTAGCCCAGGCCCAGCCGGCCAGTCCGCGTTACCTGCCCGAATACGAAATGGGTTCGTGGCATTACGACTTCGCGGTGATCTGCTGGAACTGCGAGGAAATTAGCCAGTGTCTAGAACACGCTCAGGCTTCCTATGAGAGCTTTATGAGCGACGAGGATCTGTACCAGGCCCCGCGCGCCATGGCCATGGTAGTGCGCTGCCACATGGCGCTAGGTCAGGTAGAGCAGGCCCGCGCCGCTATCGCCAAGATCCGCGCCATGCTGGACAGTCCCAAATATCGAGACCACCCGGCGTTAGAGTTCTGCGACGAACAAAGCGACCTGCTAGACAGCGAGTTTGGCCCAGAATAAAGCGGTTTGTAAAGCCTAGTTGTGCCCCGCAGGCAAGCCCTGCGGGGCACATTTTTACCGGTAAACCACCGGGTTTAATCTGTGAGTAGCGACACTAAAAGCAATAGGTGGGTTGTCAGCATGTTTTAGCACAGGCTAACGTTATTCACAGTTCAACAACTTAGTCAGATTTTAATGACTAACCACTTAAAGGAGACGGTCTAGTGACCCAGGTTTGCGGGATGTGTATGTGCTGTTGCCGTTGATGGCCACAGTCAATTTTCCAACCCTAAAACCTTTAAGTGAGGTGCCAAGTGCACACAGAAGAAGCCGTCCGACCGCAACGTCAATTTGGTGCCAGCTATGTCTGGAGCGGACTTAAACGCGACAAATGGGGCCTATTTGGTGGGCTGATCGTCGTCGTCGCCACGCTAGTAACCCTGACGGCCACGTGGATCACCAAAGCCCTAGGCATTTCCGCTACCGAATACCACCTACAGCTGCTGGATGATTCTGGCGTGCCCAAGGGGTTCATGGGCGGTGTCAGCCTGGCCCACCCGCTAGGAGTTGAGCCCCAAACTGGGCGCGACCTGCTAGCCATTGTGGTGGAAGGGACACGCACCTCCTACACTATTGGCCTGGGAGCCACCATTGTTTCGGTGCTTATCGCCATTATTTTAGGGGTTAGCGCCGGTTACCTAGGCGGTTGGTGGGATGGGCTCATCTCACGCTTAACCGACGTCACCATGGGGTTTCCGCACCTGGTGTTCATGATTGCGGTTTCCGCCCTGATCCCCTCCAATGTGCCGCGCGTGCCCGTAATGATTGCCATCATTGGCATCCTGGGGTGGACCTCCACCGCCCGCGTGCTGCGCTCACACGCCCTGAGCCTGCGCAACCGCACCTTCGTGCAAGCCGCCCGGGCCATGGGGGCCAGCAACTGGCGCATCCTTAGCCGCGAGATCATGCCTAACCTGGTCTCCACCCTGATTGTTTTCACCACCATTTCTATCCCCGGCAAGATTGGTGCGGAGGCTGCCCTGTCCTTCCTGGGGGTAGGGGTTAGTCCGCCGACGCCGTCGTGGGGACGCACTATCGGCTCGGCAGTGGCCTGGGTAAACACTGACCCCTGGTATCTGCTATGGCCAGGCGCCGCCCTGTTCCTAGTAACACTGGGTTTCAACATGTTCGGTGACGCGCTACGCGACGCACTGGACCCCAAGACGGGAGAGCAGTGATGGGACGGACTCGTTTCTTAGTTTCCCGCACCTTCCAATCCATCTTGGTGCTGGTAATCGTCACCCTAATTACTTTCGCAATCTTCTCACTGTGGCCCTCAAACCCGGCCCTGCTGGTTTGCGGTAAGCCCTGTACTGCTGAGAACCTAGCCCGCGCCCAGGCCTATATGGGTCTAGATGAGCCCTGGTATGTTCAGTTTTGGCAGTACCTGTCCGGGATTTTCACTGGCCGTACTTTCGGTAGCGGGGCAGACATGATTGTTTGCAACGCGCCCTGCTTGGGTTACTCCTTCCGCCTCAACGCCCAGGTGAGCGAACTAATCACCAGCCGCCTGCCAGTGACAGTGTCTATTGCTGTAGGCGCCGCCGTGCTCTGGCTGGTAGTAGGGGTGGGCGCCGGGATTATTTCCGCGCTACGCCGAGGCTCACGCATTGACCGTTTCATCATGGCCGGAACAGTTTTTGGGGTTAGCGCCCCCACCTACCTGATTGGCTTGCTGGGCATCTTAATCTTTGGTTTCACCCTGGATATGGTGCCGGTGGCCGGGTATGTGCCGCTAACTGAGGACTTCGTGGGCTGGCTGTGGCACCTGGTACTACCCTGGACCGTACTGGCGATTATCTCTGCCGCCATGTATGCGCGCCTGGTGCGCTCAGACATGCTAGATAACCTACAAGAAGACTATGTGCGTACCCTACGCGCCCAGGGCCTACCTGAGCCGGTAGTGATTGGCCGCCACGTTATGCGCAATATTGCCCTACCCATCATTACCTTCTTCGCTCTGGATTTTGGGTCTATGTTGGGTGGCGCAGTGATCACCGAACGCGTATTTTCCATGCAGGGACTGGGAGCCTTACTAATGGATGCCGTAGGCACCACAGATATCCCGGTCATTATGGGAGTTACCCTAGTAGCAGCGGCATTCGTGGTGGTCGCGAACTTAATTGCCGACGCCGTCGCTACTTTAGTTGATCCGCGTATCTGAACCTGGAACTTACTTTCACAACCGGCGCGCAGCTACAGCTACCGTCTACTTTCCATAACACACAGATTTCTCGCCTGAGCGAGTAGAACCTAGTAGAAACAACTACAGGTTTAAGCACCATAAGAAAGGACTCGAAATGTCCCAGAACCTATCGGCTCCGGCTTGGGTTAAAGCTAATATTTCTCGTCGTGGTCTGCTAAGCGCATCCGGTATGGGCGCTATGGGTTTGGTGCTAGCCGCATGTGGCGCCAATTCCGAAAATGTAGGAGCTGCGGCGTCGGCAACTGCTAAGAAGGGCGGCACTCTGACGGTGCTCAGCTCCTCCACCGACATTAACTGGGACCCGGCCAAGAGCCAGTCCCTGCCCATCACCTCCCTGCCGCTGGTACACCGCCGCCTCGTGGGCCTGCGCCTGGTTGAGGGTAAGCCGGTTGAACTTGTTGGTGATCTAGCCAACGACACCGGTAAGGTCTCTGAAGATGGCCTGACCTGGACCTTCACCATTAAGAAGGGCCTAAAGATGCAAAACGGCCAGGAGATCACCACCAAGCTGATCAAGTACGGCATTGAGCGTTCCTTTGCCCCCTCGCTTTCTGGTGGTCTGGGCTACCACAAGACCCTGCTAGAGGGTGGTAAGAACTACCAGGGCCCTTACAACGGCAAGCACCTGGACTCGATCGGCACCCCCGACGACTACACCATTACCTTCAAGCTAGTGCGCCCCTACGGTGACTGGCCGTGGGTAGTGTCCACCCCCACCTTCTCGCCTGTGCCCACCGGTGACGACCCGTCCACCTACACTCGCAAGCCGGTAGCTTCCGGCCCCTACCAGGTAGCGGACTATAAGCAGGGCGTCTCGGTAACCCTGGAACGCAACCCCAAGTGGGAGGCCAAGAGCGACCCGCTGCGTAGCGCCCTACCCGACAAGGTGGTGTTCAAGCTGGGTCAGGATGAATCGGTAGCTAACAAGTCCATCATTGCTGACGCCGGTGAGGCTGCCACCTCCATGAGCTCCTCGCGCGTGGCCGCCGCCCAGCTAGCGGAAATCACCGCCAACCCCAAGGCTAAGGCCCGCCTGGCTACCTCCAGCGCCGGCCCGCTGCTGTACCTGGCCATCAACACTGAGCGCGTAAAGGACCTGGCTGTGCGTCAGGCCATCAACTACGCGGTCAACAAGGACGCCGTGGTGCAGGCCCTGGGTGGTCAGCTAGGTGGCCTCAAGGCCACCACCTACATCACCCCCGGCATTGAGGGACGTAAGGAATACGACCTGTACCCCTACAACGTGAATAAGGCCAAGCAGCTGATCGCCGGCAAGAACGTGCCTGAACTGGTGCTGCTCACCCCCAACGGCCAGGCCCAGGTGGCCGTGGCTGAGGCAGTGCAGCAGTCGCTAACCAAGGCCGGTTTCAAGGTGCGCATTGACCCGGTTGAGACCGACACCGCCAGTGAGCGCTCCACTAACTCTGACGGTTCCTCCTATGACCTGACGCTAATGTCTTGGAACCCGGACTACCCCAGCCCGGCCGCTAACCTGCAGCCGCTGTTTGCCTCCAGCGAGATCGGTAACGGTGGCATCAACGCCTCACGTTTCAAAGACGACGCCGTCGACAAGGCTATCGACGCAGCCTCAGCTGAGCTGGACCCGGCCAAGGCCAAGGTTGCCTGGGCCGCCGTCGACAAGCAGATTGCCCAGCACGCCCCCGCAGTGCCGCTGGCCTACCGTCGCAACTCCTTCCTGCGCGGCTCGAAGGTTACCGGCTTCTACGTGGAGCCCTACCCGGCATACCCGAACTACCTGGTACTAGGGGTCGAATAGAGATGAGCATCGAAAGTAGTTCCCAACGCTCTAGTGGCCAGGCTGCAGACGCCGAGCTGCTGCCCGGTGGCGAGGCTGACGGCCAGGCTGCTGACGCTCAGGACACGTCTGTAGACACTGTCTGCGACGGCGCCCAGGAGGCTGCCACTCAGGTGGACGCCGTCGGCACTCAAAAGCCGGCGCCTGGAACGGTGCTTTGCCTGCGCGAATTTGGCGTAACCTTCCCCGCCCAAGGCGGCGAGGACGTCGTCGCCAGCCAGCAGATCAACCTTGACCTAATTAAGGGCCAAGTCTTGGCGCTGGTGGGCGAGTCGGGCTCAGGTAAATCCGTGACCGCCATGGGGGCGTTGGGGCTACTTTCAGCTAACGCGCTAGTTAGCGGCAGTGCCGTACTGGACTGCTGCCACCAAAACCAGGAACTGGTGGGGGCTGCGCGTGAAATTTTGGATCAGGTGCGCGGCGAACACGTGGGCGTGATCTTCCAAGAACCCACCACCGCCCTGGACCCGCTGTTCACCATCGGCGACCAGATCGCCGAAGCCATTGCCATCCACGGCGAGGGTAAACGCAAACGTACTACGGCTCGCCAGCGCCGCGCCGTACGCACCCAGGTGCTTAACGCCCTTAGCCGCGCCGGGCTGGGTGGGGATCAGCGTGAAACTGAGCGGATCGCTGACTCCTACCCGCACCAGCTTTCCGGTGGCCAGCTGCAACGTGCCTGCATTGCCCTGGCCACCGCCAATCACCCCAGCGTACTGATCGCTGACGAGCCCACCACCGCCCTGGATGTAACCGTGCAGGCCGAGATCTTGGATCTGCTGCGCCAGCTAGCTAGTGAAGGCGTGGCGGTACTGCTAATCACCCACGACATGGGGGTGGTGGCCGATGTGGCCGACGCGGTGGCGGTAATGCGTCATGGGCGAATCATTGAGCGCGGCGATGTGCGCACTATTTTTGCTTCTCCTAGCCATGACTACACCCGTCAGCTGTTGGCTGCGGTGCCGCGTCTAAATAGCTTGCGTGGCGGCGCGGGTAGCGGCGCTGACACTGGTGCTGATGTGTCTGGTGCCGGCCTCGCTAAGGTGGCCGCAGTTAACAGCGACGACGCCGCTAGTGAGGGCGATGGCGTTGCCTCTCGGGCGGGCGATAGTGCCCAACCACTGGTGCATATCGAAAATCTAGACGTTGTCTACCGCAATGGGCGTCGCCAGGTGCACGCGGTGCGCGGGGTTAGCTTCGATATTGCGCGCGGCCAAGTTCTAGGCCTGGTGGGTGAATCTGGTTCAGGCAAATCCACCATTGCTGGCACGCTCACCGGCCTGGTGCCTATCCACTCCGGCTCAGTGCAGGTAGATGGCCTGGAAGTAGCTGGGGCTAGTGGGCGCAAGCTACGGGGAGTGCGCAGCCAAACCGGCATCGTGTTCCAAAACCCGGCCTCCTCGCTAAACCCGCGCCGCTCAGTGGGAGCCTCCATTGGCCAGCCGCTACAGTTACACACCAACCTGACTAACGCCCAGCGGCGCCAGCGGGTGAATGAGCTGCTTGAGGCGGTGCGCCTGCCGGCGTCGATGGCTCAACGCTACCCCCATGAAATGAGTGGTGGACAGCGTCAACGGGTGGCTATTGCGCGTGCCCTGGCACTGCAGCCGCAGCTACTGATCGCCGATGAACCCACTAGTGCCCTGGACGTATCGGTGCAGGCTGTAGTGCTAGAGCTGCTAGCTAGCTTGCAGCACGAACTTGGCTTTGCCTGCCTGTTTGTCTCCCACGACCTAGCCGTGGTGGAGCAGGTCGCCTCCCAGGTGGTGGTGCTGCGTCAAGGCCAGGTGGTGGAAGCCGGCAAAACCACCAAGGTACTCTCCGCCCCCAGTGATCCTTACACCCAGGCGCTGGTGGCTGCTGTACCAGTTCCTGACCCAATTATTCAGGCTCAGCGCCGCGCTAAGCGCGCGACTGCTTTACGAGCCGCCTAAACCCTAGCCACAACAGGTCTGCCACCGTAACATTGGTTTTAGTGGGCAGCGCCACGTTCTTGCGCTGTATGGCTGTTGGGTCAGGTCAAGTTGACCTTTGGGATAAGGAGAGTGGGATGCCGATTAGTACCCATAAACGTTTTGGTTCTGAACTTGTGCCTGGACCGGGGCGATACCGACTGGTTGCTAGCGGCGCCTGCCCTTACTGCCGCCGCGTACTAATTGCCCGTCGACTACTAGGCCTAACCAACGCTCTGCGTGTGGCCTGGAGCTACGGTCGTGGCGAGGATGGCTACTGGCAGCTAACTGATGGCTCTGGTCTACCCGGCGAGGACCCAGTACTACAGGCCACCTCGGTGGCTGAGGTTTACGCCAGCACTCCCGGCTACACCCCGCCGCCCACCATTCCCGCCCTGGTTGAACTGGCCAGTGGGGAAGTGGTTATGGACTCTTCCGCTGACCTGCTCTTTGACCTGGCTACGGCCTGGAAGCCGTTCCATATTGCCGGTGCCCCTGAGCTCTACCCTGAGCCCTACCACCTGGCCATTGACGCCTGGCAGCGCTGGCTAGATGAGCATGTGGCCGCCCCTCAGGGCAAGATTATTCACGCCGACGGCGACACTGAACTAGTTGACGCCGGGGTGCTGACCCTATTCACCGCTTTTGACGTGATTGACACGCTGCTGGCGCGTGCCACCGGCATGGAGGCTGCCCGTGAGGACGTCATGACCTTCTCTGAGATGCCCTACCTGGCTGCTGTGACCGCCGTGGGCCAGTACCTGTGCGGCAACCAGCCCACCGCTGCTGACATCTTGCTGTTCACCCAGATCCAGTCCTACGAGTACTCCACCCGTGAAAAGCTAGGCTCACCCTCAATCAGCTTCTGGCCGGCACTGGCCCGCTGGTTCCGCGCCCTGGAGAACACCCGCTACTGGGTGGGTAGCGAAGAACGCGCCGCCCTGGGCCTGTAAAGCAGCCCAAGCCACCTGGGCCTGTAAGCCGCCCAAGCCGCCCGGGCCTGTAAAAGTGTGTTGTGGCGCCGTAGGGTAGTGCGCTAGTTACGCCAGGCGTTAGGCTTAAAGCCAGCCAAAGTAAATTTGAAAGGCAAATATGAGCGTCGAACTGATCGAGCAGTCTTCCCCCGAGCTAGTAGCTGCCATGGAGCGCCTAATCCCGCAGCTAAGCCGCAGCGCCAAGCCCCTCACCGCCCAGCAGACCCAGGCCCTGGTAGACCAGGACAGTGTCTACCTGTTCGTTTTCCGCACGGACAAGCCCGTCATCGCTGCCGACGGCAACGAGGTTGAGGCAGGCACCATCCTAGGTATGCTCTCCCTGGCCACCTTCGCTATCCCCACCGGCGTGCGCGCCTGGGTTGAGGACGTGGTGGTCGACGCCGGCACGCGCGGTATGGGCGCAGGCCAGCAGCTGGTTGAGGCCGCCGTGGCACACGCCCAGAAGATCGGCGCGCGCACCGTTGACCTAACCAGCCGCCCCAGCCGTGAAGCCGCCAACCGTCTCTACCGACGCTGCGGCTTCGAGCTGCGCGAAACCAACGTTTACCGCTACGCCAGCAACTGATCGATATAGGCTGCCACGCTAGGCACGCTGTGACCACCGGCCGCTTCGCGCAGGCCGTCCACAGAGTTTTCCATGGCGGCAGCCGTATCGGCGCTAGCTAGTAGCTGTAAGTCATTCCAAGAATCACCCACCGCCGCAGTGCGGGCCACCGGCCTGCCTGCGGCGGCCAGGTATTGCACCAGCCACTGCAAAGCAGTGGCTTTAGTGACCCCATGTGGGACCACATCAAGGTAGTTGGTCGAACGCGGGGCATCTAGCTGCCCCGCGAACTCCTGGCTGATTTGGGCAGATAGCGCGTCGGCAGTTTGCGGGTTGGGGATATAAACCGGTACTGAGGAAACCTCTAAGCCTCGCTCCAACACCTCATCCAGGCTGGAGCGCACAAAACCGTTTTCGGGCCGGTCAGTGCTGAATTTAGCCAGGTGGCCGGTAGCGTCATGAACAATGTAGTCCGCCTGCGGCGTGGTGCAGTAAAAGCTGCAATCTTCACGCTCCAACAATGGCCGCAGCACCGCCTCCAGCTGAGCTGGAGCAATAGTGCGGTTATAGAGCACGTTAGCCTCGCCGTCGGCAACCACGCAGCCAGAAGCGCAAATGGTGTAGTCATAAACCAGCTGCTGCATCCCCAGCGGGCGTGAAACCAGGCTCAAACTGCGCCCGCTGGCTGGCACCAGCACGTTGCCAGCAGCCCGCCAACGCGCACAGGCCGTAGCGTTTTGCTCCCCCACAGTGTTAGGGGCGCTAAATAAAGTGCCATCCAAATCAGTTGCCAGTAACTGCACCACTTACTCCTTGGGGACGTTGCACTCTAGCTCGGATAGCCAAGCCGCCCCAGAAGCATCCGAAGGCATACGCCAGTCGCCGCGCGGTGAGAGAGTGCCGCCAGCTACCACCTTAGGTCCGTTAGGCAGGGTGGAGCGCTTGAACTGGTTAGCGAAGAAACGCTTAATGAACAGCTCCAGCCACTTGCGAATCTCGGGCAGCTGGTAAGCTACCTGCTCATTTTCGGGAATCCCCACCGGCCAGTGGCCCGTGGAGGCGTCATGCCAGGCCTTCTCAGCCAGGAACGCAATACGGCTGGGGCGCGCCCCACGTCGCAGCACCTGGAACAGGGTGAAGTCCTGCAGCGGGTAGGGGCCAATCTTAGCCTGGGTGGACTGGATCGGCTCACCCTCCTTGCTGGGAACCAGTTCAGGGCTGATCTCAGTGTCCAGCACTGAAAGCAAAGTGGCACCCACGGCGTCGTCGAAAATCTTTTCCGCCACCACCCAGCGAATCAGGTGCTGAATCAAGGTCTTGGGGATGCCCGCGTTGACGCCATAGTGGGCCATCTGGTCGCCCACGCCGAAAGTGCACCAACCCAGCGCCAACTCGCTTAGGTCACCGGTGCCAAGCACAATCCCGCCGCGCTCATTGGCAATACGGAACAGGAAGTCAGTGCGCAGGCCGGCCTGGACGTTTTCGAAGGTGACGTCGTAGACCTCCTCGCCGCGCCCGAAGGGGTGACCCATGTCTTTAAGCATTTGCGTGGCCACGGGGCGAATGTCGATTTCTTCAAAGCTGCAGCCCAGGCGGGTGGCTAGGTCGATAGCGTTGCGTTTAGTGCCGGCGGTGGTGGCAAAACCGGGCATGGTGATGGCGATTATGTCGCTGCGCGGGCGGCCTAGACGGTCCATGGCGCGCGCGGCCACAATCAATGCGTGGGTTGAGTCCAGGCCGCCAGAAACCCCGATCACTAGCTTGGGGTTGCCGATAGCGCGCAGGCGCTGCTCCAGCCCGGCCACCTGGATCGAGTAGGCCTCGTAGCAGTCTTGGGCTAGGCGCGCGGGGTCGTCTGGCACGAACGGGAAGCGGTCTAGCGGGCGGCGCAAACCAATGTCGGCGCGGGTGGGCACGAGCGGCACCGAAATAGTGCGGTAGTCGCTGGCAGCGCCCTGCTGCTCAATGCGGTTATCGTCAAAGCTGCCTTGGCGTAGTCGCTCTGAGGCCAGGGTACGGATATCGACGTCGGCCACCGCCATACGTGGACCTTGCGGGAAACGCTCAGTTTCAGCCAGTTTCTCACCCAGCTCATAGATCATGGTCTGCCCATCCCACGACAGGTCCGTGGAGGATTCGCCCTCACCGGCGGCGGCGTATACGTAGGCGGCGTTGCAGCGCAGCGAGGCTGAGCGGGCCAGTAGCTCACGGTCGTCGGCGCGCCCCACAGTAATGGGCGAGCCCGACAGGTTCACCAGCACATTGGCGCCCGCCAGGGCAGCCTGGGCGGAAGGCGCCACCGGTACCCACAGGTCCTCGCACACCTCCATGTGCAACACCATGCCCGGGATGTGGGGGAAGTCTAGGAGCAGCTTGTTACCAAAAGGCACGACGGCGCCGCTCGGGCTCACCTGGGCAGCTGCGGGGCCGTCACCCACCCCGGGCAGGGTGATAGAGGTGGCGCTGGCACTAGCCCCCGAGGCGAAGTGGCGCTTTTCGTAAAACTCGCGGTAGTTGGGCAGGAAAGTTTTGGGGGCGACGGCGTAAACGCGACCACCCTGGATGGCTAGTGCGCAGTTGTATAGGCGGTTGCCCTGGCGTAGCGGGGCGCCCACCACTGCCATGACGGTTAGCTCACTGGTGGCCTGACGCACCGACTCGATAGCGGCCAGAGTCTGCTCTAGCAGTACTTCCTGCAGGAAAAGATCATCGATGGCGTAACCGGTGAGGTTGAGTTCCGGGAACACGGCCACAGCCACGCCCTGAGTCTGAGCTTCCTGGAGCAAATCGATAGTGGTTTGCGCATTCTTAGCTGGATTAGCAGGCGCTACGGGGGCGGTTACGGCCGCGATACGGGCAAAGCCTTGATCATAAACTGAGCGGAACTCCATATGCGTATTGTGTCACGGCCAAGGGGAGCTGGTTAAGTAGTGAGTGGAGCGGGTTAAGTGACGCCGGGGCGGTAAAACTACAAAAACTGCGCCACCAGGTGGTGACGCAGTTTTGTGTGGGCAGTTTTTGCATGTGCAGCCGGCTAAGCCGGCTGGGGAGCCAAGGCCCGCCCTGCGCTAGCTGCGAGCGCCCGCAACCGGGCTAGCCGCAACGGCGTCGTCGGCAGTTACCGAAGCGGCAGGCGCAGCGTCACCAGCAGACGCAATCTCACCAGCAGACGCAACCTCACCAGCGGCGGCCTCCTCTTCTTCCAGCAGCTGCAAGGCGGCCTTAATGCCCAGCTCCTTCTTGCGGAAGAGCGCGCCCAACACGGCGGCCAGCAGCAGGGTGGGCACCAAATAGGCGAAGATCGGAATCAAAGCATCGGCGTAAGATTCCACCACCACGTTACGCAACGGCGTCGGCAATGTCTTAACAATGGCGGGGGTGAGGCCAGAAGTACCCTTGCCGCCACCAACGTTAGAGAAAGCCGCCATCTGCTTAAGCGTGGCCGGGTCGGCGTTAGCCAGCAAGGCACGCATCTTCTCGCTCAGGTTGTCCTTCAGGCCACTGGAGAAGGCAGTACCCATCGCGGCCACACCCAAAGACAAACCAATCTCACGGAAGAAGTTATTACCGCTGGTGGCAGTGCCAATGTGGCGGGGGTTGACGTCATTTTGCACCAGGGTGGTGATCAGCTGGAAGAAGAAGCCGATACCCGCACCCATAACCGTGGCATACAGGGAAATAAACCAAACCGAGCTGTGCACATCCAGCTGGGACATCCCCAAAGCGCCGGCGGCCGCAATGATTGGGCCAATGATCAAATAGATCTTGTAGTGCCCGGTGCGGCTCATGGCTATGCCGGATAAAACACCGGTAGCCAACATGCCCAGCGTCATCGGCACCAGCAAAAGCCCTGAAACCGTGGCCGAATAGCCGTAACCCATTTGCAGGTAAGTGGGCAGGTACAAGGTGGCGCCAAACATGGCCCCCATGTACAGCATGGACATTAGTGTGGCTAGTACGAAGGTGCGGTTAGTCATCACCTCATAGGGCAAAATCGGTTCAACCGCGCGCCGCTCTGCGAACACAAAAGCCACCAGGCAGACCACGCCCGCCACGCCCATGCCAATAATCACCGGGCTAGACCAGGCGTACTCACTGCCGCCCCACGTGGCCACCAAAACAATCGCCACCGCCGCAACATCCATAAGCACTAAACCTAGCCAGTCAATGGGGGCGGTCAGCTTGTGCTTAGGTAGCTTCAAGGTCAGTGCCATGGCACTGAAAGCAATTACACCCAGGGGTAGGTTGATCCAGAAAGTCCAGCGCCAAGACACCGAGTCGGTTAGCCAGCCACCAATGATTGGGCCCAGTACCGAGGCGATACCGAACATGGCACCAATGGGGGCGCCATAGCTACCACGGTAACGCGGCGGGATCAGGTCAGCCATAACCGCCTGGGCGGAAATGATCAGGCCACCGCCACCCACGCCCTGTAGGGCGCGGAAAATAATTAGCTGGGTCATGTCGGTAGAAAAACCACACAAGGTAGAGCCCAGCAGGAAGCTGCCGATAGCCACCAAGAACAGGTTCTTGCGCCCCACCAGGTCACCTAGCTTGCCGTAAAGCGGCATCACCACAGTGATCGCTAGGGTGTAGGCGGTGATAATCCACGACATGTGCTCGGCGCCGCCCAGCTCGCCCACGATTGTGGGTAGGGCTGTGCCTACGATGGTCTGGTCCATGGCGGACAGGAACATCACCAGCAGCAAAGCCACATACACTGCCCAGAAACGCCGGTCTGGCTTAAAGCTGGTATCTGTTTGTGTTGCTGCGCCTGTTTGTACCGGGGTCTGTGTGGGCGCACCAGTTTGTGTTGCTGCGCCTGTTTGTGTGGACGCAGCCGTTTGCGCGGGCGCGCTTGTGTGCTTTTGTGTGCTCATTTTCCTTCCCCTGTTCCTTGTGTTTGGCTTGGTTAATCTTTTTAGGCTCGACGGCGGGGCTCGGCTTGGCTGCGGAGGTTGCGGCTGAGGCCGGCTTGGCTGCTGGGGGGAGGCCAGTCCCTGAGCCAACAAGGGAGAGCGTCAGAGCCAAGGTGTGATCAATGGCCTCTTCTAAAGTGGCAGAGCTGAAAGCGTCGTTTTCTAGCCACTCATCGAAAGCCGCGCGCTCAACGGCCAACATCAGGTAGATAGCCATTCGTAGGCGAGCGTCATCTTCGCTGAGCTGGGCGCGCTGAGCTAAGGCTGGGCGCAGTGACTCAAAAGAATTGCGAATTGCTGCGTCGATGCGGTTGTGAACTTCCGGGTCGGTTGCGGCAATTTCGCGCAGTAACAAAAATTCTGCCCGGTCGCCGTCAAGGCGCCTGGCGCGTTCAAGCAGCAGTTGGCGTATATCTGCTAGGAAATTTTCGCTATTGATAGCAATGTGAGCGAAGGCTTTAGCATCGAGGGCGGGCCAGACTTTAATTAGATCGAATTTGGTGGGGAAATAATTAAAAACGGTCCGACGTGAGACCCCGGCGCGCTCAGCTACGGCGTCGTAAGTCATGGCCTCATAGCCACGCTCGCGAACCAACTCGGCGGCAGCCTGGCGAATCGCCCTATAGCGACGCCGTTTGTGAGGCGGCATTTCAGTGTCCAACACTACCGGACAGTGAAGTTGTTTCACAGAATGTTTCACGGGAAACAATTTTGCACCCAATGCATATTTGCATCAAGTGCAAAAAAGGTGTTAACAAACACAGACGGGCGCCCGCTGCGTTAGCGAACGCCCGTAAGGGCCCAAAAGGGGGATTCCCTGCTTCCCAGCGCTTGATACTTTTCGACGTTGTTTCCGTGTGGGTGCGGTCTGGGTGCAGTTGGCTTTGACGATGTCGAAAATCTCGTACCACAACACATTCGCCTGCTTCTGAAAACTCTGCGACATGGCCACAAACGGGGACGCGATCGCAGCACCCGTTGTCGGGTGCTTACCCAACAGCCCGAAATCGGAAATGGCTTTCTCGCATTGGATGAACCGCACGAACGACTGCGCATAGGCCTCCAGCAGACGCTTTGAAACGAACTGCGCGCAGCCTTTGTCGGTGTCGGTACTGGTGAAGTCATAGGGCTCGGGCATCTCATCGGTAGCCAGGATTCTGTCGGTGCGGCCGTCAGCCAGGCGGTCTGCCAAGGGCTCGGGTTTGGTGCCTGCGCGGACGCGGCGTCCGCCCCGGTTTGTGCCATCACGAGCCATGCTTTTTCCCGGGTGTTGTGGTCCAATAGAAGTATGGAACAGGTACGGCAACTCCTGCGAGAAGCTTTAGGGGCGCTCGAGAAGGCTTTGTCGCCTCAGGGCGTCCAGGTGCTGAAGTTTGGGCTGCTTTTCGCTGTGCTGGTGGCTATCGACTGTTGGCTTATCGCAAACCAGCACGCAGTTTTTATCGAGAGTGGAAAAAACGTCGGGCCACTGCGTGAGATAACGTGGTTTGGTCTAGTGCTGCTCGATATTAGTGGAGTCTTGAATGTTCTTGGCTACGCAGCGATTGCTAACCGCAAGCTTTTCACGACATTGAGGCTGCCCTCCATTATCGTCTTGACGGTGCTCACGGCAGTGGCGAGTACTGGGCCCGTAGTACAAGGCCGGATCGCGTACTACCTCCACGACGGCAGAATTGGCTACTTGGCTTATCCCATAATCGTGTCAGTCGCAACGGTGCTTACGCGGTATTTCTGGTTCCGAAGGAAGGGGCAGTTGGGTGCGGTGCGGGGGCTATAGCGTCCGTAGAGGAGGATGGCTAGGTGTTCGAGGGCTTTGCTCCGGCGTTTGGAGGTAGCGGCGCTGGCGGTTATCAATCCGCTCCAGGTGCGCCATGATCCTCTCCTCTGCCCCCCTGGGGGTTGGAACCCACCACCAGGCATCCCATCCAGCTTGGGTGAGCTGACGGTGGGGATATCTTCGGCGATGGCTTTGAGGTCGTCGTCGGTGGTGTCGATGATGGTTTGCATCGTCGAGTAGTCGCGCAAAGCATTGATGGCTGCTGCCCTGCGGTCTACCCCACGCCACGACCCCACAGTGTCTAGCCTGCTGCTATGTAATCAGCCCTCGACGCGAGCGCCTGGGCCGGCCGGAGCCTGCGGATCTACGGGGCGATCGTAACCACCAGCTGCGCGGTCATCGGCGTCGGCGTCAGTCTCAAAGAGCATGTTAGCCAAGCGCACGTGCACAGCCTCGATCTTGGGGATGTCCTCTAGGCGCACCGGCTTTTCGGCGCTGGTTTCCAAAATCAGGGTGCCGCAACCGAAAATGCGGTCGGTCCAGCCGCGCTCGTAACGGATGTCAGAGATGCGCGAGAGGGGGATGTCGTGACCACCCTTGTTGAAGATGCCCTTGCGGGTGATGATGCGGCGGTTGGTGACGGTGAAGGTTTTATTTAGCCACTGCAGCCAAGGCGTAATAAATAGTGGGAAAGCCACAATAAGTGTCAGGATCCAGATTGCGTAAAGCCCCCAAGGCTGCCACGACTGTGGGGCAATTACGCTGGCGATGATGGCAACGGTAATGAGCAGTATGGTGCCCAAGATGCGCCAGCCCAATACTTTGGGGTGGGTGCGCATGTAGTCGACTACGTACTCGCCGTCGGATAGATGTCTTTTAGGAAACGCCATAGCTTCATCTTTGCAGACACTCGCCTTAGTGTCACTTGCTTAGGCCGGAAAATTTTAGGTGCGGGCGCGGCTTTTGGGTCGGCGGGTCTTGACGGTGGGGTTTGGCGACGGCGCCGGGCTGGTGGTCGCGCGGGTCGGCGGCGTGCGTGGGCTGTGAGCGCTGAGGGGAGTGTGCTCTGGTGGGTGCTTCGGTGCGCGTTGAGGTGTTGGTAGCACCTGTGGGTCAGCGGCACGCGGCGTACGGCGAGTGTGGACTAGTGGCGTGAGGGCTGACATTGCGCGGCGGGGGAGCTGGGGGAGTGGATAGAGAGGTAGAGGTTAGAGGGCTGCAAAGTTAGATGGTTACAAATACTGACAAATCGTCCCTTGCCTATAAAACCCCATGAATTTTTTATAGGCGAGGGACGATTTTGTATGTACCTGTATGTACCTGTGTGTACTTGTATGTATGCGAAGAGAAGATCAGTTCTGCTTGGCCAGCAGGTCGCGGATCTCGCTGAGCAGCTCGGTCTCGGTGGGAACGGCCGGAGCTGCGGCTTCCTTGGCAGCCTTGCGCTCGCGCATCTTGTTCATGGGCAGCACGATGCAGAAGTAAACAGCGGCGGCCACCAGCAGGAAGTTGATGCCCTGGGTCAGGATGGCGCCGGGCTGGATGTATTCCTTGGAGCTGGGGTCAATCTTGAACTGCAGTACGGAGTCGAAGTTCGGGGAACCGATTAGCTGAGCCAGGATGCCCATGATGAAAGCGGTTACCTTGTCAACGATCGGCTTGAAAGCGTTACCGATAATAACGGCGACGGCTAGGTCGACCACGTTGCCCTGAGAAATAAAGTCGCGGAAGCCCTTAAGCATGGTTTTCCCCCTGAAGTTTTAAGTGAAGTGGGTGTGCCTACCCCGTTTCAGGGTCTGAGCACTATTGAAAGCGGGCCCTGGGAGGCCGCGCCGCATAAAAGCGTAGCCTCAGTTTCCTTAACTGCAAACGTTATTAGTCTCATAGTCCCTTGTGTTTGGGTGAGATTCGCTTTGTTTGGCGGCTCTACATCAACAATTGTGACTTTCTGCGCCAATACCTGCGCCCCGGCCTGGGAGTATGCGCCGTCACTAGAAACCACTCCGCTATTAGTGGTGCTGGCCACTGTGCCCACAATGTCCACCTGCTGGCCTATACGCGCCAGCTGCGAGCCGGTTTGTATCTGCAACTGCACCACCCGCTGCTGCTTGCCTAGATGTGAGAGCGCCGGCCCGGTAAGCATTGATTCAATCAGTGCGGTGCCTTTGGGTAGGTCAATGCTCAGTTTTCGGCCCACTGGGGAGGTGCGTACCGCTTGTGGTGGCGAGGTTGGCAGGTTGCTTAGGACGACGTCGCTGCTGGTGATCACTTGGCCTAAGGACATATCCGTGCGCATTACCCATACCTTTACCTGCCCGGGGTTAGTCAGCGCCTGAACTGCCAGTAGTGCGCATAAAAGCACGGCTAAGGCGGTGATCAGCCGCCGGTGCAGCCATAGTTGGCCGCGCCAAGAGGCCCTAAATAATTGGCGTCTTTGATTGATCTGCCCGGCTGCTGGCTGAGTCCTTTGCTGGAGGCTGTCACGGAGCTGATCACTACTGGTCTGCCCGGGTGTGAGCTGGGGTCCTTGGCCATTAAGCAGGTTGGGCCGTGCCGCCTCATTAAACCCTGAGTTAAAGCGCAGGCTAAAGCTGCGCTGGGGTTCGTCGAGTTCCTGGTTGAGCCACTCCTGGTTGAGCCCCTGGCAGTGAACGGCAGAGCCGGTTTTGCGTTGCATGAATCAAGTGTTTAGCTTTTAGTCCAGTGCCTGCTGGGCGGCTGTGGATGGGCAGCATTTAGGAAATTTTTTATCCACAGGTGCGTAAAACCGCCCCGCACCAAACTTGAACTGCAGCCCGCAGCGGCGCCGTCGTCGGCAAAAAACACCCCGCGCCCAAGAACTTACGTTCCAAGGACGCGGGGATAGTGTGCGGGCCCGCTGTTAACGGGGGAGCTCTCAGCGCTGGCCGGGACCCAGGCAAGAGCAGCCCGCAGGCGAGGGCCAACATAAGAGCAGCCCGCAGGCGAGGCCCACTAGAAGCGGGTGATGCCTTCCGTGGTGATAATGCCGCTAACCGGGCGGTCAAACTCGGCAGTGGGTAGGGTCGTGTCGGTCAGATACTCGTTGGGGTGCAGCAGTGCGAAAGTTTCCACACCAGGGTTAACCAGTGGCAGCATTCGGTCATACCAGCCGCCGCCTTGACCTAGGCGGTTGCCGTGCGCGTCAACTGCCAGCGCCGGCACCAATACGCTTTGCACCAGCGTGATAGCGGCAGGCCCCAGCACCAGGCCAGAAGGCTCGGGGGGACGGCCGGGAGCGCGGGTAGCCAGATCATCGCTACCACGGAACCAGCCCCAGCTGCGCGATAAGTGGGGCCCAAGCACAGGTAGGAGCACCTGCACACCGGCGGCATGCAGCTCATCAATGAGTAGGCGAGTACAGGGCTCGTCTCCTACAGACACATAGGCTGCCACGGCCTGAGCGCCGTTTAAAGCCTGAAAGACGTTTTCGGCTAAAGCCGCACAACGGGCGTCGTGGCGGCGGGACGGGTGGCTGTACGCAGCGCGCGTGCGGCGAAGCTTGTAACGCAGGTGGTCCTTAAGATCGTCAACGTCCAATCCGACTACGGTGTCGGTCATTGAGTTCCCTTCACTTGATCCGGTTTCTCGTACTTCCAGGGTACCCTAAAAGTATCCCTAAGTGTCGCGCCACTGACCCCACAGGAGTTTCAAATGCGTACCGTCGCTGAACATTTATCGGCCTGCCTTGAGGTCGCCCACGCTGCTGAGCCGCTTGACGTGGTACTTTCCGACGCCGTGGGCACGGTGCTAGCTGCAGATATCGTTTCTGACGTGGATATGCCCCCCGCGAACCTGGCCGGTTTGGACGGTTACGCGGTGCGCGCCAAGGACTGCGTCAGCGCCTCCCCGGCCACGCCGGTGGTGCTGGATGTGATCGACGCCGTCCGCGCGGGGGATGTGCGCCGCACTCATCTTGTGCCCGGCACTGCGGTGCTGATTGACTCTGGTGCGCCCATGCCGATTGGGGCCGACGCCGTGGTTCCCTGGCAGTTCACCGACCGGGGTGAGGCGCAGGTGACCATTAACCGTAAGGTCAATGCTGGTCAGCGGGTGCGCATGTTGGGTGAGGACGTTGAGGCTGGCGCTACCGTGCTTTCTAAGGGCAGCCGAATTGGGGCGCGTCAGGTGGCGTTGCTGGCTTCGCTGGGTCACCAGCGCGTGGCGGTGCACCCGGTGCCGCGCGTGGTGGTGGTTTCTATTGGCGACGAGCTGATTGAGCCCGGCCAGCGCGCTGAGCCGGGGGACGTGTATGACGCTAACGGTCACGCCCTGTCCACAGCGGTGGCCGACGCCGGCGGGCAGCCTTTCCGAGTAAGTGCCGTCCCCGACGAGTACCACGCCCTTACCGAAACCCTGGAGGACCAGCTGGTGCGCTCTGACCTGCTGATCACCACCGGTGGTTTGAGTGTGGGTCAGGGTGACACGGTGAAAGAGGTGCTCTCGCCGCTGGGCACGGTGCGGTTTGACACGGTGGCGATGAGCCCGGGGCGCCAGTTGGGTGTGGGCACGCTAGGTGACGGTATTCCGGTGTTTTGTCTTCCCGGTGACCCGGTCAGTGCTCAGATGGCTTTTGAAGTGTTTGTGCGCCCGGTGCTGCGTTCGATTGCTGGCTGGCAGGATATCCACCGTCCCTCGCTGCCGGCGGCGGTTTCTACATCCTGGTCTAGCCCGGCGGGGATGCGTGAATTTGTGCCGGTTCAGCTAGCTGGTGCCCCCAGCACTGGCTATCAGGCCCACCCCACGCAGGCGCCAGGTGTGCAAACTATTTCTGGCCTGGCCTATGCAAATGCTATTGCGGTGGTGCCCGAAGAAGTTACGCAAGTTAATGCTGGGACGCAATTGCATTGCCTACTTTTAGATATGTAACGCAATAGTAACGACACGCCGCGAAACTTCCGGATGCCTCCTGTGTAAACCCTTACTTTTAGTCGTATGGTGTTTCAGGCGGTTCTTGGTTTTGCGCTGGCGGTTGCAATCTCGTTCTATTTGCTGCCACATTTGCGCAGGCGCGATAGGCTTGCAGTCTACTCGCATGACCAGGATCGCTACTCGCCCCACCTGCGTGTGTTAAATACGGCTATGGTGGCAGGTAAAACTCCAGGTCACGCGAATAATAATGATATTGCTAGGCTGATTTTTAGCCCGGAGGTGAAGGTCATGAATCGACCTGCCGTGAGGAACGTGCGTGCCGCGCGCCTGGAGCGTGATTTAGCGAAGGCAAAGCGGGCTCAGGCTGCTCACCAGGCCAAAGCTTCAGCTGCTGCCAAAACTCGCCGTATCCTGATGGGGTCTTTAGCTGGCGTAACTGTGCTTTTAGGGGTTTTAGCGGGGGTCTTTACTTGGCCTTGGTTTGTGGTTTTGCCGACGGCGGCCCTGCTTGCGGCCGCTATGGTCGGTGACGTGCGCGTACGTCGCGTAAGCTCCAAAAATGATGCTGCTCTGGCTGTGCGGGTGAGCCAGCTAGAGGAGCAACTTGAAGGTGTAGGACGATCCGCCAAGAGCGTCAAGGAAGCTAAAGCTAAGCGTGAGGCTGAGATTGCCGCCCGTAAGGCAAAAGCGGAAGCAGCCCGCCGCGAGGCGGCTCGCCTGCGTGAGCAGGAGGTTGCTGCGGCCCGTAAGGAGCTGGCTGAGCAGGAGCGTCAGGCCCGCGAAACCGCCGAGGAAACCGATGTGCGTCAGCGTGAGCAGGTAGCTAAGGCTAAAGATCAGCTGGTGCGGGAAGCTAAAACCGCCACTGAAGCCAAGTATTTGGCACGCCTAAACAAGCAAGCTGAAGCTAAGCGAGCTGAGGAAGTGGCTAAGCCGGCCGCCCAGGTTGAGCCGGCCGCCAAGTCTGCCCCGACTGTTGCCAAGCCGGCCGCCTCGGCTACTGCGTCTGCTTCGGCTGTCGCCAAGCCGGTCTCTGCCGCTAAGCCGGTCTCTGCCGCTAAGGCGACTTCCGCTGACAGCGCTGGCGACGTCGTCGAGACCACTAAGGCAGCCCCCAAGGCCGCTAGCTCCACCAAGTGGGAGCCGGTGAACGTACCCGCCCCCAGCTACACCATGGCTGCGCGTGGGCCGCGTCGCCGGGTTGTAGAGGCCGAGGCGGACTTCAACTCCGCCAAGGAAGTAACCGGCGTGGTTAACCCGGTACGTCCCTCCAGCGCTCCGGCTAACGTGTCGCTGGATGTGGAGTCTGTGGCTGGGGACTTCAAGCCGATCGACCTCGATGCTGTCTTGGAGCGGCGTCGCGCGGCGGGTGAATAAGCAAGCGGGGGTGAATAAGCAGCCAGGGTGTGGCTTGCAGAATTTACCCGGGCCGCGCGCTGTGCTAAGCTAAATCCGCCCATGGGGCTATGGCGCAGTTGGTAGCGCGTCTCGTTCGCAATGAGAAGGTCAGGGGTTCGAATCCCCTTAGCTCCACAAGTTGGGCCGGGTTTAAAACCCGGCCCTTTTTGTATGTGCTGCGCAGGCTGGCCGGGCTGTTGATCAAGATGCTGCTGGCTTACTTCGTACTGAAAAAAGTCTCGGCCGCCTCCTGAGGAAGCGGCCGAGACCCTGACTAATTTCGAGAGCGTGGAATCAGTCCTGCCAGTAATCCAACTTCTGGGTGATTCCAATGGTGGAAGCCCGGAAGCTGGGGTTAAGTCCCTGCTTGCGCTGCATCTGGTAGTCCTTTGCGCATCGGATGGCCTTATTGCCCAAGATCACGATGACGGGCAGGTTAATGAGGGCCATCAACCCCATGAGGATGTCGCCGATGTTCCATGCGACCGAGAACTCCAGTAGTGCGCCAGCGAAAACCAGCAACGAGGCCACCGCGCGGAAGATCGTCAGGACCCAGTGCGGGGTGGGCTTGTCGCCAAAGAGGAAGCGCAGGTTCACCTCGGCGTAGTAGAAGTTGCCGACCAGGGTGGTGAAGCCGAAGAGTAAGAGGGCGAAGGTCGTGAAGGGGCCTGCGAAGGAACCGATTGTCGTCGCCATTGCGTTTTGGACCAGCGGTGCGCCCGTGACGTCTCCTGTGAGTTCGATATTCGAGGAGAGGATGACGAATGCGGTGATGGTGCAGATGATCATCGTGTCGATGAAGACCGAGAGCATCTGGACGAGGCCCTGTTTGACGGGGTG
>ERZ773013.115-NODE-115-length-49987-cov-4.922174_pt1 | contig 49987 bp, 38 predicted proteins | sample MGYA00511670_ERZ773013 | MGnify/ENA primary metagenome ERZ773013 (study PRJEB29015, sample SAMEA2738120) | human oral metagenome | biome: human oral; feature: human-associated habitat; material: saliva | place: China | collected 2257 ... | reverse complement strand
CCTTCTCTGGGTGCAAATATAGTAATTTATCCGAAAAACACCCTAGTGTTAAGACGGAAAAATACACAGATGGGAAGGGAGATGGTGAAATTGGGGTGAGTTTGAGGGGCAGAAATGTACGCTAGAGGGGCGAACTTAGTGCAGTTGCTCAAGAAAGCGGACGAGAGGCGTGGGGAGAGCGTAATCGCCTAGTTCGCACTCCCTTACCCATTGGTACTTGGTGCTCCCCAAGGTGTCGGACTCGAGTTCGGAAGTGTAGATGGTGATATGAAGTATTTGGTGGGAGAGTCGGTGCTCGAGGGTGAAAGTAGTGGGCGCAAGGCGCAACTCCCCCGAGTAGGAGAGCTCGTCCTCTACCCAATGGGCTACCGCTTCGGGGGTTTGGGGGCTGTCACTCTCAAGTAAAGGGAATTGATACAGCCCTCGCCAGATGTCGGTTCGCCCTCGCTTCTCTAGTAGGACTTGCTGCCGGCTTGTGGTGTAGATGTAGCTAAAGTAGCGATCTCTAAGGGTTAGCTTTTTCCCCTTTATGGGGAGGAGACGAGCGAGAGGGAGCTCCGCTACACGGCACCACGATGAGGCAGGGCAGGCGGAGCATTGGGGAGATTGAGGGGTGCAGACCAGTGCGCCTAGCTCTATAAGGGCTTGCCCCAACTTGCTAGGGGGGAGTTGGGTGGCGAGTAGCTCCTCCACCGCTTGGGTGCAGAGTCGCTTCCCGCTTAGGGTGTCTATGGGGAGTTCGCTTGCCAGAAGTCGGCTGATCACGCGCAGTACGTTGCCATCTACGGCAGGGTAAGGCAGATCGAATGCAAACGAGGCAATGGCTCCGGCTGTGTAGTCGCCCACCCCGGGGAGAGCACGTATCGAATCAAAATCTTTGGGGAATATTCCTTGATGCTCTGTGGCTATTACTTGAGCCGCACGATGGAGGTTGTGCGCTCTGCTGTAGTAGCCAAGTCCCTGCCACAGGCTGAGCACCTGATCTTCGGAGGCTTGCGCCAGGTCGGTAACGGAGGGGAAGGCTTCCACAAAGCGAAGAAAGTAGTCATATCCTTGGTTTACGCGCGTTTGTTGCAGGATGACCTCCGAGAGCCAAATGTGGTAGGGGTCGCGAGTGGTGCGCCACGGGAGCTCTCGGGCATTTTCTTCGAACCAATCGACGAGGGCTCGGGCTAGCTGTTGGGGGTGGGTAAAGAGGGTTTCGCTCATTTCTTCGCAAAGGTACAATTCGTGGGGCGAGGGAGAGCGGTCTCTTACTTCTTTTGTGAAACCTTAAAATTTCGCTGCCTGATATTTTTTCCGCCACAGGGCAAAAAGAAAATATTTCACGGGCAGGATTTTTTCTAAAATCACCCGGAAAGGGGAGGAGAAATCAGCCTATGCCGAAATTGCTTTTGCCTGATAGCGGTTTTGTTTGTGGGGAGGGAGGTGCCTACCCATAGGGTTTTTCTTAGAATTTGGCTGAGATTTATTTTAGTAGTACCTTTGGTGTAAGTGGATCCTCTTGGGAGGAGATACGCTTCCTATTTGAGGTTCTTTTAAAAACAAGGTATGGGTATGGCAAGAAGAAAGAAAGCATGTATCGGAGCCGTGGTGGCAGTTGCATTCGCCTCTTTATCGGCTTTTTTGCTGTCGGGTTGTGCCCTTTTTGGAGGAAAAAAGGGAGGAACGAAAACGGACTCCGATTCGGTTCGAGGTCAAAATCCCCTACAGCAAGACTCCATTCGCAGGGAGGAAGAAAGGATAGAGGATATGCCTAGAGTGATGTATGGCGTCCCCTATCAGAGGTATGAGGAGATGAGAAAAGTACCCTCTTCTCCCCAAGGAAAAGAAGAAAGAGACTCTCTAATGCAGGAGGACTCCGAAGCCTAGAGACGTAAAGCATTGGGGGCCTCTCTTGCGAGTTTATAACACACCAAAAACAACACACCAGAAACAATGAAGAAAATTTTTCAACTCAAATTCTCTCTCTTGCCGGCGATGCTTGTGCTATTGCTGGCAGGGTGCAATCTTATTGAGACTCCTCTTGTGGAGACTCCGATCCAGGCTCCGGGTCGCCCCGATGGCACACTGGAGATTGTAGTAACCGTGCTAGACTCCCAAAACAAACCCCTCGAAGGGATGGTGCTCGAACTAATAGAGATGCCCTTAGAGCGGGAGGTAAGTGCCTCGGCTGAGACCAATGTGCGAGGGGTGGCTAAGCTAAGTAAAGATGTCTATATTGCGAATGTGATGCAGCCTATCCACCTGCGCGTGCGGGATGCTAAAGCCTCTGGCAGGGATTATATGTATCGTCCTTGGTATGGAACCATCCAGCTGAGCAAAGGGGACTTTGTGCGTAAAAAGGCTCGTAAGGAGCTTGTGGTGCACCTGGAAAGAATGGGCGTCTCTCACGCTTTGGGTTCTCTAGAGCCTAATGTCTGATAGGCAGGATAGTCACGATGGATGTATTGATGGAAGTGAACACCTATAGACGACCAACACAATGAAAAAACTAACCAAACGAGTAGGCGCCCTCCTCAGCATCGGATGTGCCGCCTTCTTGGGTCTATTCCTCCCCTCTTGTGGAAAATCAGAAGAGGAAGGAGAAGACGAAGAAGATATCAGCTTGGCGTATGGATGCCCTTACGTTGACTTCGATGTGAAAGCCAGGGTGCTGACCCCCGATGGGAAACCTATCGAAGGCATAGAAGTTACCATTCTTGAGAGATCGTATGAGTCGGATGGAGATTTTGTGTCCCTGAGTGTAATCGGACGAACCGATGCCAACGGCGTTGCTCAGATATCGGATTCCCAAACAGGCGTTGACGTAGAGAAGATCTATGTGCAGGCCGAAGATGGAGACGGAGCTGAGAACGGCGAGTGGGCTACCAAGGTGGACTCGGTAGCGATAACCCCTGATGATAGACGCAATGCCGAGACGAAGGGGGATTGGTATCAAGGAATAATCAAAAAAGAGATCACCCTGACGATGGAGCCGGCCTCCAACAAAAAGTCTTCGAAATAAGCGTCCGTTTTCGCCCACCCCACTCCGAGATGTTTGATAAGAAGAGCCATCACAATGGATTTAATCTAGTAAAGTGAAACCCTATAAACAACCAACACAATGAAAAAACTAACCAAACGCGTAGCAAGCCTCCTCAGTATCGGGAGTGCAGCTTTCCTAGGACTATTTCACACCTCTTGCGACAGATTAGGAGGCGGAGGTAGAGAAGAGTATGGATGCCCCTATGTGGAGTACGAAGTCAAAGCCAAGGTGCAGACCCCCGAGGGTAAGCCTATCGAGGGCATAGAAGTTACTCTTCTTGAGAAATCAGATTACTCAGATAGAGATCTTGTACCATGGAGTAGAATCGAACGAACCAATGCCGCCGGCGTCGCTCAAATATTTGATAATGCATCGGGCTTTGCTAGAAATATGCTCTACGTGCGAGCTGTGGACGTGGATGGGGTTAAGAACGGCCGTTGGGAAACTAAGGTGGATTCGGTAGCGATAACCCCTGCTGATATCCACAAAGACAAGTCGAAGGGGCATTGGTATGAAGGGACTATTAAAAAAGAGGTAACCCTCACCATGGCGCCGGTACCTAAAGAAAATACTCCGAAATGAGCGGGAGCAAAATCTCTTTTCGCCAGCGCATTTCGCTAGAGGCATATCGTTCTTACCGCCGTAAGTGCGTGGCCGAGCACAAACTCAACACGCTCTTTTGGGAGTGTACGCTCAAATGCAACTTGGCGTGCAAGCACTGTGGTAGCGATTGTCACGTAGATAGTGATGCAAAAGAGCTCTCCGGAGAGGAATTCCTCTGCGTGGTCGATAGCATAACGCCTCATGTAGATCCGCATAAGGTCCTCGTCATCTTTACGGGAGGCGAGGCCTTGGTGCGTCAAGATCTTGATGCCATTGGGCTAGAGCTCTACCGCCGAGGTTACCCTTGGGGTCTTGTAACCAATGGAATGCTTCTCAACGAAGAGCGTCTCGAGAGTCTATTGCGCAGCGGCTTGCATTCCCTCACAATTAGTCTGGATGGCTTCGAAGAAGTGCACAATTACCTCCGTGGGCATCATTTGAGTTTTGCCCGAGCCTCTCACGCCGTTGAGCTTATGGCAAAGACGGAGCAGGTGCGCTGGGATGTGGTTACCTGCGTCAATCCGATGAACTTTGGTTACCTCGCGGAGTTTCGAGACTACTTGATTGGCCTAGGGCTTAAAGAGTGGAGGCTTTTTACCATTTTCCCCGTGGGGAGAGCGGCTGAGGACCCTAATTTGCAGCTTAGCGATGTGGATTTTTACCGCCTTATGGAGTTTATCCGCGACACCAATAGGGAGGGGCGCATTGCGGCTTCCTATGGGTGCGAGGGCTTTTTGGGCGGTTTTGAAGGCGAGGTACGTCCCCATCCCTATACTTGCTACGCAGGTGTGGAGGTGGCTTCTATCCTCTGCGATGGAACGATCAGTGCCTGCCCGAGTATCCGCTTCGACTATAAGCAGGGCAATGTACGTGAAGATGACTTCTGGACCGTATGGCAAAATCGTTTCCTCCCCTATCGCGATCGGAGCTGGGCTCGCCAAGGGCAGTGTGCCGAGTGCCTCCAGTGGCGCTACTGCGAGGGGAATGGAATGCACCTGCACGACGATGAGGGAAAGCTCCTCTTCTGCCATCATCAGCGACTTTTGCGCGCCGAAGCATCACTAAAAAAGAAATAATACACAATACTGTATAGACTATCCCTTCTCCCCATCCATAATTATGAATAGAAAGACCATTAACGAGTATATCCTATCCAATCGCTTTTACGAAGCTATTTCTCTACTCAAACAAGTCATCGAAGAGCATGCTCTGTATAGCTTGGGAGATAGCTTGAGCCGAGAGGAGAGCATCTACGGAATGATGTTGGGTTACCTCGATAAAGGCATTGTAGACCCCGATAGAGCGCATATTATAGAGGAACTAAAAGAGAAATTGCTGAAGCTGAGCGATAGAGTCTATCGGGCTGTGCGAAGCAAAGACTCGGGTTCGCTCTACTTCCGCCGTTGGGCAGTGGTGGAGGCTCGTAAGGGATTGTCGGTAGAGAATTTGCTCGAAGATCTATCACGCCCTGCCTTCAAAGAGGCGGAGCGCGATAGCTTCGATACGCTTGTCGATCTTCTGTTTGAGACGCTGTGGGTATCCGAGTCGCTCACAGAGGCGGAGCAAGATCGCCTCTCTGCTTCGAGTGAATATGTGCGCTTGGTCGCCTCTTCTGCTATTACCCTGGGCTTGATGTCGTATTGGGATGAGAGTAAGATGGCGTTCCTCCTGCGTGAGGCTGCTTCCTCCTCTACGAGCGAAGCCTATATGGTGCGGCTTGCCATGGGCGTTTTTGTCAGCCTCTACCTCTATCGCGATAGGTTGCCTCTCTTTATGTCGTGGCTAGAGCCGCTCCTAAAAGATGCCCTCCAAAATCCGTTGTTTGTAGCGGCTTTTATCCATCTCTGGACGCGCTACACGCACGCCACAGAGACGGAGCAACTCTCCCAAAAGATAGGGGAGCTCATGCCCAATATGCTGCAAGAGATGAAGGCGAAATGGAGCTCCATAGAAGAGGATACGGATGAGAACCTAACCGAGGATAAACTGGATCAGCTCTTCGACAAAGTGTCGGGCTCGGAGGAGATGAGTACCTTCTTCCAAGAGTTTGGAACGCTGGAGCAGGAGGGCGAAGACCTCTTGTTTAGTAGCTTCAAAGAGAACAAAAGCGACTACTTTTTCAACTCCATTTCTTCGTGGTTCCTACCTTTTGACGAGGAGCATAGCCGCATTGCGGGAGTTTTGACTAGGAACGAAAATCTCCGAAAGCTCTACCCCCTACTCAAAGGGAAACTCTGTGATTCGGATCTATACTCCCTCTTTATCACCTTCGATAGGATGGGGATGGGAATAAAAGTGATGGGGATAGAGATGCCGGAAGAGCTCAACGGAGCCATGCTGGATGAGCTATCGGCAGAGTCTTTGATGCCTAAGTGTGCGAAAGTATACGTCGAAGATTTCTACAGATTCACTAAGCTATTCCCTCTGCATGAGCAGTTTGTGGATATATTCCGGCAAGATATCATGGTAGCAAGGCTCCCTATCCTAAAGGAGGCTCTCCCCATCGAGTCTATGGTGCGTGGGGCGGCTCTATTTTTCTACTCGCGTAGGAATTATGCCAAGGTGAGGATGCAAATCGGCTCGATCCCTCAGCTCTTTGATACCGATGCCAACACCCTGAATATTTGGGCTAATAGCTGCTTCTTTATGGGAGATTACCGAGAGGCAATTAGGCATTACCGCCATGCCGACCTCGTGGAAGACGCATCCCCCAAAGAGTTGTCGCGCCTTGCTGTTTGCTATCAGCACGTAAACATGCCCGAGAAGGCAATAGAGACACTTGAGGAGCTTCTCAAGAAAAATCCCGAAAATCTAACCCCATTGCTAAAGATTGCAGGGGTCTATATGGAGATGAAAGCCTTCGATGAAGCTCTTTCTTATCTCTATAAATATGAGTTCTCGGCACCCGATGGCGAGAGACAGGTAGCTCGTTTGGTGGCCTGGTGCCTTCTCTCCAAAGGAGATTACGAGCGTGCAAAAGGGTACTATCGTACCCTCCTCTCCCTCCCCGACGCAAAGGCTAGCGACTACCTCAATAGTGCCTATGTGCACATTGCCCAAGGAGAGGAGCGAGAGGCTTTGGCGGCTATGCGTATGGCGCTGGAGTATTACGACGAGCCTAGTGAGCTATTCCGCGAGATGCAAGAGGATAGCAGGAACCTAGATAGGAGCGCGATAAGTTTTGATCGTCTTCGCTTTTTGGCGGATGGAGCCATCGCCCTCCAGAACCAAGATTTTGTACAGAATCTAAAACCCAATTATACTATTCCAAAGAGAATGAACATCAAGGATTTTAATTTCAAAGGACTGAGAGCCTTTGTGCGAGTGGACTTCAATGTACCCCTCGACGACAACCTGCAAATTACAGACGACACGCGCATGCGTGCTGCTTTGCCCACGCTCAACAAGATTATTGCAGACGGAGGTCGCCTGATCATTGCTTCGCATCTAGGTCGCCCCAAAGGGGTAAGCGACAAACTTTCGCTCCGCCATCTAGTACCCCATCTTGCCGAATTGCTAGGTCGCCCTGTGACCTTTGTGCCCGATAGTGTAGGTGCTGAGGTAGAGACGGCTATTGCCGGGATGAAGGATGGAGATGTACTTCTCTTAGAAAATCTTCGCTTCTACGAAGAAGAGGAGGGTAAGCCTAGAGGTCTTGCCGAAGATGCCACAGCCGAAGAAAAGAAAGAGGCTAAGAAAGCCCTCAAACCGCGTCAAGCCGAGTTTGCCAAGAGACTTGCCGCCCTTGCCGATTGCTACGTAAACGATGCCTTTGGTACCGCTCACCGTGCGCACGCTTCTACGGCTCTTATCGCCGATAGCTTCCCTGCCGATCGCAAAATGTTTGGCTTCTTGATGGAGCAAGAAGTAAATGCCGTACAGCGAGTTTTGGGCGACATCCATCGTCCGTTTGTGGCCATCATGGGAGGTTCTAAGGTCTCTTCTAAGATTGATATTATCGACAACCTGCTCGACAAAGTGGATACTCTTATTATAACGGGTGGTATGTGCTTTACCTTTGCCAAGGCCTATGGTGGCAAGGTGGGTAGCTCTTTGTGCGAAGATGATAAGATGGACGTGGCTCGTGCCATTGTGGAGAAGGCTAAGGCAAAAGGGGTGCATCTCGTTTTGCCCGTGGATGCAAAGGTGGCCGATGCCTTTAGTAATGATGCCAATACCCAGGTGGCTCCCGTTGACAATATACCCGATGGATGGATGGGGCTTGACGTAGGTCCTAAGACAATGGCTCTCTACGACGAGGCTATCCGTGGGGCTAAAACAATTCTGTGGAATGGCCCTGCCGGTGTCTTCGAGATGAGCAACTTCCGCGATGGCTCTAAGGCTTTGGCGCAGTCCATTGTGGCAGCAACAGAGGCCGGAGCTTACTCTCTGGTAGGCGGCGGCGACAGTGTGGCCTGTGTGCATCTCTTCGAGGTAGCCGATAAGGTTTCGTACGTTTCTACCGGAGGTGGTGCCCTACTCGAAGCCATCGAGGGCAAAGATCTCCCCGGTATTGTAGCTATCAATAAATAATTATTCCCCCCTTATGGGAATTGTTTTAACTCCCTTTCGATGGGCGGATGATGGTGATAAACTCGCTTTCGTTCACCAATTGATGGAGGAGGCTTTCCCTGCCGCCGAGCGGCGATCTAGGCGAGACTTCGAGGCCCTGTTGGCTTCGGAGCCTCGCTTTCTGCTGCATCTGATTTATCGTGATGAGGCCCTTGTGGGTTTCCTCTCTACGTGGCATTTGGAGGGCTTTTACTACGGAGAGCATTTTGCGATACTCCCCACCGAGCGCAATCGGGGCATAGGGCGAGAGGTGCTGCACTCGCTAAAGAGAGGCGCAGCATCGGGTATCCCCTTTGTTTTTGAGATCGAACCTCCTCTCGATGAGTGGAGTAGGAGACGCCTTGCCTTCTACGAATCAATGGGTATGCAGGTGCTCTCTTGCTCCTATATACAGCCCTCTTATGGCGAGGATCGCCCGGCTATCCCTCTCTACCTGATGGGGAATGAATGGGCAGCAAAGGGGCAAGATAGCGAACACTACGCGCAAGAGCTTTACCGGCACGTCTACCGTAAAACTCCGGGAGAGGAGAAAATGCACGGGTCATAGTCCTTTTGTTGTTGATGAAACGACTCTCCCTCTTTATCCTCCTAGTCCTCTTTTGGAGTTTTATGGCTCAGGCTGAGACCGATTCGCTCCGCACGGAGGATTCTACTCTTCGCCGGCAGCCTTGGGAGTGGGGCGTATCCACTTTACCCTTTATGGGGGTGGCTGCGGCAGTCGCTCCGTCACTGGATGGGGCTATTCGGGGGATTCGTATGCAATCTCTCCCCTCATTTCGCTCCCACTACGACGATTATTTGCAGTACTCGCCCTTGGCTTTGCAACTATCGGCAGCGTTGTTTGGGCTTAAAGGAAGCCATTCTTCGCCCTACGAACTCCTCACGACTGATGCCCTGTCGGTAGCGAGTACGTTGATTTTGGTGAACACAACAAAATGGCTTACCCATCGTCTTCGCCCCGATGGTTCGAGTGCTAATTCTTTTCCTTCGGGGCATACGGCTACCGCATTTATGGGGGCGGAATTGCTAGATATAGAGTATGGGGCGCGTTATCCGTGGCTATCGGCGTTGGGCTACTCGGCTGCTTACGCTACGGGGGTGGGGCGTATCCTCAACAATCGCCACTGGGCGAGTGATGTATGGGCAGGGGCTGGCGTGGGGATTCTGTCTGCACAGATCGGTTCTATCCTAAGTGATCTCCTTTGGGGGAAGAAGGGAACCTTCCTCTACGAAATCCCCTCAAGCGAAGATCTCCCCCACACATTATCTATCCACTACGGCACCTCGCAGCTTACGCAACACTACTATAAAGCCTCCATTCGCCAAGCTATTCGCAACGAAGTTGCACTTCTCTTTCCTGTTTCTTCTGAGGAAGAAGTCCTCCTTGATTGCGGCGTAGTGGGAGGGAACTTGCTACAAATCTCGGGTTATGATGTCTCCAACAATACGGATTGGTACTTCGGTTTTAAGGGAGATATTTGCTACTATCCTGCCCCTCGTATTGCCTTGGGGGCGGCTCCTTTTTACTATGTCTATCCTGCGGCTCCCTCTGCTCCCGGGTCTGTACTACTCGGAGAGTTAGGCTTGCGTGCCCTCTTAGATTACGACATTCGACCCCATAGGAGCTTCCGTTTTTTTGTAGGGGCATCGCACTCTACCGCCTATTATCCCAAAGAGGAGGGGGCGTCAAGTTCCGAAGACAACGTCGTAGCTACTCCGCTTCGTCTCTCTTTTGAGGTGGGGGTTGCTCTCTTGTTGCACCTCTAGCCCCCCTCGTTCTACCTTTCGCCTTTTGGGGGCTCTCTCCCGAAATATTCCCCTTTGCTTCTTGAGAGGCTGGCCTGCTTCCTCCTAAAAAAGAGGAGGGTAGATCTATCTGACCTATCCTCCTCTACTCTGCTAGTATAGAGATGATTTAATGAGGATTTACCTCCAAGAATTGCTATGCATAACTAGAAGTGGTGTGCCGGCATGGAAGAGCATGCGACGCGCCATCCCGGGATTGAAGAAGCGAGCAAAGAGACTGCGTCGGTACGTATTAACCACGATAAGACCAATATGCTTGCTGATGACAAATTTCTCCAGCGCAAGGGAGAAGTCGCCCGGATCCAGCGTTGTAAACTCGATGTTGCTATCGGGGTAGTGTTGCTTGTGGTACTCCATCATGGCGCGCAACTCAATCTCACTCCAGTCTTCCGTAATTCTAGAGACGTTGAAGAGCATGTAATTGGGCTTATTAGGCTTTGTGAGCTGCATCATGCGGTCGAAGAGCACGAGGTCTCGTTGGTCAAACCCTGTGGCTACCCCTACATTTTCTACATCCGCAAGGTCTACCACCTTGGCATCTTCTGGTACGACGAGTACAGGTACCTTGGCGCGGTCAATAACCTCAGCGGCAACGGATCCGATGAGATCTTCGTTGCGTCGGCTCTTTCCTCTCGTACCCATGATGATGGCGATGGGAGGACGGTTGCGTGCTGTTGATAGCACTACGTCCTCGGGGATACCATCAATGAGCTGGGTCTCGAAGGGTGCCTTCGGGATTTCCCCCTTCTCCATTTTCTCTTTGAGTTCCTTCTCTAGAGCGTTCATTTTGCGCTCGGCACGCTCATGTTCCCGACGAATATTAAGTTCTTTATTGGCTTGATAAACGGAGATGTCGGGGGATAGCATGGGGGCAACAGAGTAGAATTGCGAGAAGTAGACATGGAGCAACTTCACGTGCAGGCCTCTGCGCTGAGCAAAGTGGAACCCAATCTGTAGCACATTGGGCATGAAGTCGCTAAAGTCTACAGGTATGAGTACGTAGGGTGTTGCTTCTGTCGACTTCCCCTCTTTGTTGTAACCATCTACCTGATTAAGCTCGGCATATAGCTCGGGACGATTCCAATTATTGTTCTCGATCACGTCTAGCGCATGGGGTAAGTCGCTCTCTTTGATGCGCACTCGCACCCCTGCCGAGACTACGGGAAGTATCTGATTAACATTTTGCAGGGTAGCCTCTATTCCCTCGCTTTGTAGCAGTGTTTGTAGTATCTGAGCCTTTTCGAAGGTGTGAATAGCTACGGTAACGAGTTTTTCTTGTTGTTCTGGATTGTTTTTGCTCATGGATTTCTTAGTTTAATGCCACTTCCTATTCTATTGTGCACGTAAGAGCAGAGAATGTATCCGGAGTGTGGTAGCACACAACCCCTCCATCCCTGCTTTTGAGACCCTCCCCGAGGGAGAGCCTCTCAAGGTAACCGGCCGAAATTCCTCAAAACCCCAGCCCTATGCTAAAGAGGCACGGAGCGGTAAACTCACCCTCTCGCGGGAGCGATGCCTGTTTTGCCCCTCCCATGCCTTCTGTATGCTTCGCTCTACTAGAGTTAAGCTTCTTCTTTCTCTGGCTCGGAGACTTCTTCCATCTCTCCAATCAGTGCAAGAGCCTTCTCTAGTATCGTTGTATCGTCAATCTCTACAATACCTCCGTCGGGACCCGGCTCGATGTGAATACCCGCACTTCTTCCATTTTCGTAATTGGCACCACCGAAATAGTTGCGTACTGTTTCTACTTTAAGCCCCAACTCATCAGCGATGCGTTGCGTGGCTCCATCGGGAAGGCTATCTTTGATCCTTCTCAGTTCGTTGAAAGTGATCGTTTTAGTCATGGGTCAATCCGTTTAGTTGTTAGTACTCGTTGTCTTTACTTACGCCACTAAGTTACAACTTTATTTTCTACTTTGCAACCTTTTCTGTAACTTCTTTTGCATAATGCTTTTTACTGTGGAGATTAGATTTTTCGCTCTCCCATGCAGGAGGATTTTACACATTCAAAAAGAAGAACAAAGGAAATCATAATAGAGGAGCCACCGAAACGACACTGCGTTGCGATGGCTCCCTAAGGCGCTACAATTCCTGTTTTATACGTTCTTTTGTCCTATGAGTTTGGACTTCTTCCTTATTGCTTCATCACCTTCTCGCCATTGACGATGTAGATACCGGCCGGTAGGCGGTCGAAGTCGTTGCCCAGACGCATGCCCTCTAGGGTGTAGATGCCCTTGTACGCAGTCTCGGCTTTGTTATTAGCTACCGGTGTATCAATGGCGATGGACTTTTTCTTTGTGAAGTAACCCGTTGTGGGGTTTGCCATCATTATATCAATTCTCTCATCGTCGTAGGTAACGGTGCCGTCTGTTCCTCCCTTTATGTTCTTGCAGTTTTTGAACATATTGATAGACATTTCGGTCGTCCAGGTCTCATCGCAGTAGATGGTGGTCAAGGATTCGCAGTCATGGAACATATCGCTCACGTCCTCCACAGCTTCGGTATTGAAGCTCGAGACGTCGAGTGTAGTCAAGCCTTTGCAGTTATAGAACATAAAGCTCATTTTGGTTACCTTCTGGGTGTCGAAGCCCGATACGTCAAGTTCGGTCAAGAGTTCGCAGTTATCGAACATATAGTCCATAAAGGTCACATCTTGAGTTTTGAATGCCGATACGTCAAGTTGCTTCAAGGCTTTGCAGCCGGAGAACATACCTCCCATGTTGGTTACTTTGTCGGTATTGAGGTTCTCTATATTGTTGATGGTGGTAAGCTCCTCGAAGCCGTCAAACCACATTCTCGTGGTGGTAGGGTGGCAGTTCGCCATCGAATTGTCAAATGTCACGGTGGTAATTATCTTTCTGTTATACACCAAACACCATTCGGGGTAGCCGGTGTTGGAGTCGGGGAAATCGTACACGGTACCCTCGGTGTGCGTGGCCTTGTTGGCATCGTAATAGAAAGTCATGGATTTGTCTGCGACGTTCATCACTGTGTAGCCTTCTACGGTTTGCGCCTGTGCCATAGCGGGCAACGCGATGCTTGCAAATAGAGCGGCGATGCCCATGAGTGCATTGTGGAGTAATTGTCTCTTCATAACTTTTTAATGATTATATGTTGAATATATGTTTGTTAATTAGAGGATGTGATGCCGTGGAGGGTAACTCCATAATGCTAAAAGACTCTGCCCGAATCTCTTTGACGCAGAGATTCGGGCAGAGCCTTCCGTATGTGGTTTTCGTCGGAGAAGTACGTTCCGTAAATGGCACAGGAACGCCTGAAATGTCCCCTCCCTCGAACGAATGAGAACGACGCATGGCGAGCATGTAAAACGCACTAGCGCCGGAGTCTCGCAGGGCTGTGCGGAGGCTTGCTGTATAGTGCTTTACTAATGTCTTCATCGTCGTTCGAACTTTAGGACTTATCGTCGCCTTGACTGTTTGTTTGCAAACTTAAGCATTTGTGTTGAGAAGTACAAGAATTTACGCAAGAAATACGACAAATCGAAATGGCTTTACCTGTTTTTGAGTCAAGGGGATGCGGTTCGATGTCCGAATTAGACGGTAGGGTATTTGCGTCCATCAACCAGGGCTGTATGCATGTCCCATGCACGGCTGTCCATGAGAAGGAGTAACTCGGCTTGGCGAACAAACCGACGATACTCGTTCTCAAAGCTTCTTTTTAGCGGATAATGCGCTGTGTGATGCGCCCCGTCTCGGTCTCTAGTACTACGACATAGGGGGCTGGAGCTATCCCCTCTAGCGATAGGGTGGCGGAGGGGTGAAGCCACGTTTGTACCAATTCCCCTTCAAGAGTATAAAGGCTAAAGCGTATTACACGGCTGGGAGCTGTGAGATGGAGTAGACCATCTTCGCCCACTTGGGAGGGATACACTCCGGGCTGCTCGTCGTTTGCCACCCTTTCTGTGGGGAGCACTTCGCCATTTTCGTACACTACCTCTATCGTGTAGACGTCGTTTTCGCCTCCTTCTTGATCGGTATAGCTAATGGCATCACCAACGCGCGCTACCTCTTGTCCGTTCCGTTTAACAATGTACCCTTTAATTGTAGGAAAGGGCACGGGTCGTTTCCCTCCGGCATATATATGGGTATCGTCTTCCGGGGCCGTCTTTTGAGGATTATCGCTCACATGGAGGCGAATGGCTAGATATCCGTCTGTTGCGCACCTACCAAAGAAATGGTTCCCGAGGTCGCGAGAGAAAAGAGCGTCTACATATTGCTGAATACTGTCGCCGGTCCCTTTTACCGAATAGATAGAAGCAACATCTGTCTTTTCGTTGCGAGTTGAGAAGCCAACCCAAAGGGAGCGTTGCGCATCCACCTTAAAGGGCTTCTTGAGATAGACGGTATGCCAAGTTTTTTCTTGCCATCCCTCGGGTACATCGAATAGTTGGGTTACGGTGGTTGAGGCGTTGCACAAATTGCCGTAGCGCAAGAAGGTTTTGTAGTTGCCCATGGCGCTGCGTGTGGGCATGTAGCTAATGGCGTGGATATAGACCTCTTTGTTGTGTGAAGTGAAGTATTCGCTCGGGAATTTGCTCGCAATAGTTTGATATTGAGGGTCTATAGCCTCAGGGGCTATTTTGCTGATGTAGGGCAGATCTAGCTTGCTATACTGAGGGTCTTGGGGGTAGCCAAAGAGTGAAATCTCTTGCATATTGTAGGGGCGATGCCACGAGAGGGTAACCCCTTGAGAAGTCTTCTTTTTCTCGGGAGATAGGGTGCGAGTGGCATCGCCTACATAGATGCCCTCTTCGACGCAATCGGCAAAAGCCTCTCTCTCGTCGCTGGGGTCTATTACCTCTCCATGGTAGGTGTAGTGGGCTTGTACGCCGTAGACAACAGAGCCGTGAGCCCCTTCAAGGGCTGTTGGGTAGGATTCGGTGAATTCGGTCGTCTCTATCCCTTTGGCAATTTCGAGTCCATTGCGGTACAGATTGTAGTCGAGGCTCCAGCCTGAGGGAATATGCTCCCGAGAGGGGGCTGCCCAAGTAACTTTGAGGAGGTTGCCCTCTTTGCGAATGTTGAGATCGTGGATGGGCGTAAGAGGGCGCAGGTAGCCTGCTTCGTCGCCCCAACGTCCCCTGAGGGTTTCGGCACTCCCATTTCCCTTGGGGTCGAGGTAGGTTGCCATTTGGGTAGTAGGGTCTCCCTCTTTTTTATACTTATCCCAATGATAGGCGAGTTTCCCATAGAGGTTTTCACTTTCTAGGGCGCATCCGGGCGTCCCTCCCGAGAGGGTTCCCACCACGAGGTGGTTTTCGTTCCAAAGAGAAGAGCCGGAAGAACCTCCCTCTGTGGCGCCTTTGGAAAAGCTAAAGCGAATGTGTGCGTCGTCATCTCCCTTGATGTTTTCGATGATGGATCCGCTGTACCACGTGCCATCCATTACGGGCGATTGCGCGTGGTCGTACACCGAGATTTTCTTGGCATCTCCTCTAGGATGATGTAAGCTTACCCCTTTGGTGGGCAATACTTTGCGCCTATCCCAACCATTGTAGTACACTCGGTAGCTCGCAGGGATGGCTTGGTTGAGTTCGAGTAGAAGTCCGTCGGATTGTCCGGCAATGGGGAGGAAAGAAAGCAGTTTGCACCCTACCATGCTCTTGCCACGGAACAGGGAGAGCCGGCCATTGCTGCATCCCGGCTTTTCGTAGTGGAAGGTGAAAATCCATTGATCGCGATCCGTTGGAGTATTTTGCACTTTGTTAGTCGAACTCTCGCAGTGGGCTGCCGAGAGGATAAGGGGGCGAAAGTCTTCGTTGGTATTGTTGAGAAGGTTGCCGGTACAGAAGCTGGCACCCTCTTTGCTGATTATGTACATTTGTACTACTCCTGCCTTTTCGGCTTGCCACTCGGCACCCTCTTCACAATTGATATTGATCTGGCAAAATTCGTCCGAAGCCTCGTCGCGATGGAGAGCTCCGGGATCGGGTAGTCCCATTGTAGCGAAGAGGTGGATTACACTAGAGAGTAGGAGGCTGGGGAGTTCTCCTGATACAGGAGGGGTATACTCTAAGATAACGCTACTACCCGAGAGGGGCTCGGTGGCGAATCTCCCGTGTGTTGGGTGTGTTTCGTGGGTGTAAGCCCCAAGTAGTTGGCTCCGATCGGGGGTGTAAATGAATAGTTCTCCCCCTTGAGGGATGAAGAAATCGTCGTAGGTTAGGAGCACCCCTCTAGCACCCTTTAGCTCAATTTGCAAGCGATAGACTATGCGTCCATCATTGAGCCGTGTGTGTGCGGCATCGCGAGCAAAGTCGATATGGGAGGCAAGTCTGCGCCCAATAGTGAGGGGTTTCCCTGTTAGATTAGTATGCGTGCGGAGATGTAGCGCGCGTTCGTCATCGGGGTTGAAGTTGGGGCGGATGGTGACAACCTTGGCAAGGGCACTCGCACGAAGTGTTTCTGCATTATCTTGGAAAGAGGCAGGAGTGCCGCCGAATGAGATTTGCGCCGAGCCTGTAAGCGTAGCAATTACCACTAAAAAGCTGCCGATGAGGAGCCTAGAGGTCGCAGGTTTTTTCCTTTTCATAAAAGACTTCTTCGATAGGATCTACGCCTTTGTCTTTGACAAAGGCGGCGATCAAAAGAAAAGAAACAAAAGAAATTGTATGGGTCTCTCTTTTCCTATAAACAATCAGTCCGCACTAAAACTTTTACTTCTTCGTCAAATACACTTATCGCTTGCGTGTTACTAATAGGTAAAAGAGGGAGAACTTCTTCATATTTAGAGATAATCCTCTCTACAGCCTTCTTAAATGGGAAATTAGTATGATGCGGAACAGGATAAAAATTAATGAGGCTCAAGGCTTCAAAAGAGGTGAGTTCAGGAGCTTTTTGACAATCATCCATATCCTTTACGTACTCAATGTTGGGTGCTAAAATCATAGATCCAGCAGATTCTCCTATGTACAACTTCCCTTTTTGCACCTGTTCTACAATAATTTTGTCTGCGCCCGATTTTCTCAATTCTTGTAAGAGAAAAAATGTATTTCCCCCAGTAATATAGATGTAGTCATTCTTTTTTAGTTTGTCATGCACTTCTTGAACCGATGCGTGGGTTAGTTCTAAGGGATCAACTATTAGCCCCAAACCTTCAAGGGCTTTTTTTCCGGCATTTACATAGAATGTAACTGTCTCTGTTAAACTTGCGGTAGGGATGAAGGTTACTGTTTTCCCCTTCAACTCTTCATTCAAAAATGTTCTTAGCATATCTGCAACATCTTTGAAAGAGGATGTCAAGAATATTTTTTTCATACAGGAACAATCTTAATACGACAATTTTCTTCGAGAGACTTCTCAAAGAAGCCTCCTTATAACACCGCAAAGTTAGAAATAATGAGGATTATACTTTGATAGAAGCCTATAGATTTTAGTGCCCAGTGCATGGATGAGAGTTCAAGTTGTTGTATTTGAACCCTATAAGCCTGATGAGTGCCCTCTCGTGAAACGAAAGAAAAACCCTACCCTGAATTTTTTCTGGTATAGGGTAGAATAAAAAGTTTCATGGGCAGGAGCAAAAAATATTTAGGCCTGCAACTCAAAAAGTCTCGGGTAGAAGGGAGGAAGAGTGTAGGCTGCTCCTTTTCAGTACCCTACTAAATAACTCTGGAAACGTTTGGGGCACTGATTCCCTATTCCCTCCTTGGGTGTTTATAAGATAGTAATAGAGAAATAGTGTAAAAGGTCTTTTGCTGCTATTGTAGTAGCCGTATAAAAAGAAGAGAGGGGAGACCCTTTGTTTCGAGCCTCCCCTCTCTCAAGAGAATCTTATGTCAAAAGACTTACCGATTCTTATCGGATAATGCGTTGCGTTTTGCGTCCACAAGAGCCGTCGAGTACCACGATGTAGTTGCCGGAAGGCACGTCTTCTATAGAAACGGTACTCGCTGGCTGATGAACCGACTTCACTAGCTGACCATCCATTGTATAGATCGTGAGGCTTGAGAGTGCTTCGCTCCCATTTACATGCAAGAGTCCATCTGTACCAATTGTTGTGGGGTATACACTGGGATTTTCCGAGTCTGTAGGAATATCTTTGCAACCTGTGTATATACCGTCTTCGTATTTTACTTCTACGGTGTACGTGTCATTTTCGTTACCCCCTTGGTCTACATATTCGCGCACAGCTTCTACAGTGGCGATCTCTGTGCCATTACGCTTGATGGTGAAGCCCTTTACTTTTGGGAAAGCAACTATGTTCTTCCCTGTTACATAGATGCGTTGATCGTCTACGCTGGTAATGGGTTTCTTTACATTGCTTACGAGGAGGCTGATGGCAGCATAGCCGCTATATTTATCAACAATCCGCAAGTAGGATACAGCATCGTTATAGGAGAAAATATCCTGACCATTCTCTAGCACAATGTTCCCATCTATATACTCGCGTACAGCATCGCTCGTGTACTTAACAAAGCTGATGGATGGATATGAGGTGGTATTCTTATTAGGAACAGTTACACCGGCATATAAGACCTTCTCTAGGTCAATGGCGATAGGTTTTTGGAACAGTACTGTGACCCATTGTCCCGGAGTCCAATCCGCAGGTACATCAAAGGGTTGATTCACATAGTACTGTGAGTTTACCATTTTGCTAGAGTGTACATAAGCCTTGTACACTCCCGAGACTTTTTGGGTCGGTATTACACGAATCCCATGTACATAGAGAGCAGAACCATTCGCATCAAAAGAGCCGGTAGGGAATTTACTTGCAAGTGTAATCTCCGAAGGAATAAAACCATTGGGATGGCTGTTTGTGTAAACTGCGCCTACATAGCGGAGAGTAATATCTTCATATTCCGATGTCTCTTTGGGAGCACCAAAGAGGGTAACCTCTTGGAGGTTATGGGGTTGATTCCAGGAGATGCGCACTCCATTAGTCTCTTTCTTTACAGAAACGACAGGTACCGTCTTGCTCTTCTCTCCAATGTAGATACCTTGCTCAACCCAATCGGTAACAGCGTATCGCTCAGGCCTATCCGGATTTTCTGTGGGGATGCCTGTCCCGTACTCGTAGCGAGCTTGTACGCCATAGGTGATGGAGCCATGGTTGTCTTTTTCTGCTTCAGTAATGGGTTCTATAAACTCAGTAGCTTCCGTTCGCTTGTCCAGATCTTTGCCATTGCGGCTGATGTTGTACTTCACTTTCCACCCATCGGCGAGGTGCGTACGGGGGATGGGATCCCAGGTAACCTTAATGTTATCTCCCTCACGGCTAATCTTGACCCCTGTAACAATGGGGAGAGGACGAAGTGTACCTGCTTCATCTTTCCATCTACCACGTAGCTTTGTTGCTTGCCCATTAGTCTTGGGGTCGAGGAAGGAGGCCATTTGTGTGGTGGCGTCTCCATCCTTTTTGTACTTATCCCAGTGGTATTGTAGTCTTCCGTAGAAGTTTGTGCCGCTTTGGCAACGTCCACCACCACCGGTGAGCGTACCTACCACAAGTTTATCTTCGTTCCAAAGAGAAGAGCCGGAAGAACCTCCCTCTGTCTCCCCCTTGGTGAAGTGGAAGAAGAAGTGAGCATCCGGTCCGCCTACAGCCTCTTGGGTGCGCCAAGTACTGGTCATAACATTGCCATTATAGACGGAGAGTTTTTTAGCATCTCCGGCAGGGTGGTGGATGCTTACACCGCTGTTGGGGATGGCGTCTGAGCGATCCCACCCGTTATAGTAGACGCGATAAGAGTCCGGGATCATCTGATCTAGCTTGAGGAGGAGCCCATCCGACTGCCCTTTTATGGGAAGGAAAGCCATAAGATCGCAACCGACCATGGTTTTAGCACGCCCCAAAGCAAAGGAGCCACTGCTACAGCCCAACTTTTCGTAGTGGAAGGTGAAAATCCATTGGTTGAGGTCGTCCTCTGATGCCTTCCTATCAGTAGTTACACTCTCACAGTGCGCTGCCGAGATAATGTAGGGGGTAAAATCTTCGTTGGTATTGTTGAGGAGGTCGCCCGAGCATAGCCCCATGTATCTACCATGGAGCATTAGCATCTGTACAACTCCCGCCTTTTGTTCTTGCCACTCGGCACCCTCTTGGCAGTTGATGTTTACAGAACAATCGTCGCTTCCTTGGTCTTCTCCGGGGTCTACAGTAGCTGCAGCCTTGGAGAATATGTGCCCTACGGAAGAGATCAGAAGAGTGGGCATCTCTTTACTATTGAGAGCCGGTCTATACTCAAGTACAGCCGTAGTACCGGGGAGGGGTTCCGTAGCGAAAACCCCGTGAGTGGGGTGTGTTTCGTAGGTGTACTTACCGAGTACCTTTTTACGATCGGGGGTGTAGATATAGAGTTCCCCTGCATTCTGGGGAATAAAGAAATCGTCGTAATAGAGAACGTTTGCCTTAGCTCCTTTTACATCAACAGTGAGACGATACACAAGGGTGCCATCATCAAGAGTTACACGCTTGGCGTCGCGAGCAAAATTGATGTCTGTGGCAATGGTACGTCCAATAATCAACGGTTTTACGTGTACTTGTTGAGCATCCCACACTTGCACACTCTGCATGTCATCCGGATTGAAGTCGGGTCGTACTTCTATTACCTTGTTAGCTCCCGTAGAACGTAGGGAGTTAGTTGGCTGACGGAAGCTTGCAGGCTCTCCTCCAAACGATATTTGCGCCGCGGCAAACAGCGTAGAAGAGGCTATTAGCGTAGTGCTCAGCAGAGCTTTCGTTAATAGGTGTTTGTTACATCTCATTGTTAGTATGATTGTCTGAGTCTTCTAGATTAGTTTTTCTACCTCGCGCAAAGATACGATTTTCTTTCTGTGTAATGTGCTATTTGTTGTGGAATTTCTTTCTTTAGTGAGACTATGATAGTTTATACGGCTGTATACTATCTCTTATTTAGGGCACAAGAAAAGTTTGTAGGCTTGTGATTCCAAAAGAAATACCCTGTCCTCTATAAAAAAGAGGGCAGGGTTTTCTCTGAGATTTTAGCCGGCTTATTATGCCGGTATAACTAGAGCATTATCGGAAGATGCGGTGTACACTGCGTCCTGCATTACCATCAAGGACAACAATGTAGGTATTACCGGCGGCAAGGTCTTCTACTGAGATACTTGCTGATGGATGCTCTACCTTCTTGAGGAGTACACCATCTACCGTGTAGATAGAGACGGCTGTGACAGAAGAGCTATTGGTTAGGTGCAAAAGAGCATCATTGCCAATCTTGGTCGGATATACACCGGGAGCCTCCTTTTCGTAGGGTATCTTTTGGTTGCCTGTGTATACACCCTCTTCGTATGCTACCTCAATATCGTATTTATCGCTTTCCTTCCCGTCCTTATCTAAGTACTCACGAGTGTTTACACGAGCGATCTCTTGTCCATTACGTTTTACGATAAACTCTTTTACAACAGGGAAGGGGGCAAGCGATTTATTCGTTGCAAAGACGCTAAGATTGTCTTCAGATGAGGATTTTTTATTATTGGTACTTAGCAAAAGACCAATGGCATAGTAACCAGCTGGTGACTCAGCGTAGAGAGTGCTTGCCTGAGAAGGAGACATGTAGAAAAGCTCTCCTTCCTTTAGGTCGAAAGCAAAAGATCCGTCAGAGTAATCACGATAAGCATCGCTGGAGTATTCGTAGTAGCTCAAGAGTTTGGCTCCTATGACATTGGGTACACTTACTCCTGCAAAGAGCACCTTCTCATTGTTGATTTGTACGGGTTTGTCGAACATGACGGTAACCCAATCCCCCGACTTCCAGCTAGAGGGTACATCAAAAGATTTGGTTACAATATCATTGGAGCTTTTGGATGTTTGTAAGAATGCTTTATATGAACCTCCGGCTGTGGCGGGCATGAGGCGCAAGCCATGTACATATACCGATTTGCCATCGGAGCGGAGTGCATCCGAGGGGAACTTGCTGAAGAGCGTGATCTCTCTGGGAACAGGGTACCCTTGGAATGCGACTTTAATTCTTGTAGAGGTGGGTTTGTAGGTTGCATCGCTTTTGGGAGCCCCAAAAAGAGTTACTTCTTGGAAGTTGTAAGGCTGATTCCAAGAGATACGCATGCCGCCAGAGTTCTCTTTACTCTTGCCAATTACCGGTACCCACTTGGAGCGTTCGCCCACGAAAATACTTTGTTCGATCCAGTCTGTCTCTGCATAACGCTCGGGTTTAGAAGGGTTGAGGGTTGTCAGGTCATTACCTGTTCCATATTCGTAGCGAGCTTGTACAGCATAAGTAATGGTTTGGCAGAATCCCTTCTCGTCTTTGCTTGAGTTCTCAGCATCTTTTGCGGGCTCGGAGAAAGAGGTCGCTTCTGTACGCTTGTCTTCTAACACCTTTCCATTGCGTTGGATATTGTACTTCACTTTCCATCCGGGAGCAAGGTGTGTTGTGGGCACGGGATCCCAGCTCACTTTCAGGTTTTCTCCATCTTTTTCTATTTTGAGACCTGTTACATGAGGTAAGGGGCGTAGCTCTACGCCATCTTTGTTCTTTCTCCAAGCCCCTTGAAGAGAAGTCGCAGTTCCATTTGTTTTGGGGTCGAGGAAGGTCGACATCTTCTCGGAGAACTTATCCCAGTGGTACGAGAGTTTGCCGTAATAGTTGGTCCCCGTTGTACAGCGACCGGCCCCACCGGTGAGCGTACCTACTACAAGTTTATTTTCGTTCCAAAGAGAAGAACCCGAAGAACCTCCCTCTGTCTCTCCCTTGGTGAAGTGGAAGAAGAGGTGTGCGTTGTCTGCACCTTTGCTCCCTTCTCCGTTATACCGGTTGTCCCAAGTTTTGCTGACAACTCCTCCGTTGTACACCGAAATTTTCTTTGCGTCACCGGCAGGATGGTGCATCCCTACACCACTATTGGGGAGTACATCCGATCTATCCCAACCATTGTAATACACTCGGTACGACTCGGGAACTTCTTGTTTTAGCTCTAGAAGAAGACCATCCGACTGACCATCGATGGGTAGGAATGCTTTAATGTCGCAGCCTACCATCGACTTAGCTTGATTTCTAACGATGGCGATGGCACCGTTACTGCTATTGGGCTTTTCGTAGTGGAAGGTGAAGATCCATTGGGCGAGATCTGCTTCGCTAGATTTCCTGTTTTTTGTCTCGCTCTCGCAGTGTGCTGCAGAGAGAATATAGGGTTTGAAGTCTTCGTTGGTGTTGTTGAGGAGGTTTCCTGAGCATACGCTAATCCGTCCCCCATGTACCATCATTATTTGTACAACACCCGCTTTTTGGTCCTGCCACTCGGCTCCTTCGGCTGCATTTACGTTGAAAGCACAATCATCGTGTGCGCTGTCTTCACCGGGATCCCTAAGTCCGGCTTCGCGTGTGGAGAAGATATGCCCCACCGAGGAAATCAAGATTGAGGGCATCTCTTGGCTATTGATATAGGGATAGTACTCAAGCACGACTGTCGCACCGGGGAGCATTTCTGTGGCAAAAGCTCCATGTGTGGGGTGCGTTTCGTGCGTGTACTTCCCAAGTACCCTCTGACGGTTTGGCGTATAAATATATAGCTCACCCCCATTTTGGGGAATGAAGAAGTCGTCGTAGTAGAGCAGGCTCGCCTTGGCATTTTTTATGTCTATGGTAAGGCGGTACATTGTGGTACCATTGTCTAGCGTAATGCGCTCAGCATCACGAGCAAAGTCAATATTGGTATCAATGGTTTTGCCTATCGTCAAGGGCTTTACATGCAGTCTGTTTACATCCCATCCGTTCGTGCTCTTTACGTCGTCCGGATTAAAATTGGGAAGTACCTTTATCACCTTAGGAGCCGCAGTGGAGCGGAGTACGCTAGAGCTTGCGGAGTGGTTAAAACTTGCAGGAGTACCTCCATACGATATTTGCGCCGTGGCAAATAGGGTAGACGAGGCTACTACTAGCACAGGAGCCAATAGGGCCTTTACTAATAGGGGGGTGTTACCTTTCATTGTCGTTTTGGTTGTTTGAATTATTTATTTTGCCGATTGCAAAAGTACAATTTTCTTGTTCTGGAGAAATAAATGTCGTCGAAAAATTTGCGACTTGGCAGCAAAAGAGAGTCGAGTATCTCGTTTTTTATTCCTTCTGTGCAGGTTGTACTTGTATCTAGGAGGTCTTTATTCCCTTTTTGCTAGGTGAATAGACTGAGGAGTTAGCTCTATGAGTCTCTGTTTGTAGAGTACACCGATTGCCATCTTAAAGGCTTTCTTGGAGAGCTTGGTGAGGGCTGCAATTTCCTCAGCACTGCTCTTATCCCCAACAGGAAGGCTCCCTCCTTGCTCTGTTAGTAGTTGGAGGATATAGTCGCTATTGGTTTTAAGTCGTGCCACCCCTATCGGGTTGGGAGCGAGATCTAGCTTGCCGTCCTCTCGTGTGCGCACTATATAGGAAGTCGTGCGAGAGCCTACTGTGAGGGGAACTTCGAGGTCGCTATGGTAGAGCATACCCCAATAGCGATGATCAACCACTGCCCGATATCCCCTCTCGTGATTCTCCACAATGAGAACCTCTACGGCCTGCCCTGGGGTGTAGCTCGGAAGCTCGTTCCCAATATGTTTTCGCAATTCTCCGGAGCCGGTGAGTCTGCCACTAACGTGGTCTACATAGACAACAATAGGGTAGCTGGCATCTTGGACAAAGCGTGTAGGCTGCTCGGCAAAGGGTGCGAAGAGGTCACGATGAATCCCCCATGCCATAAAAGCCCCTTCTTTGGTCACCGCCTTTGTTTCTAAAAAAGCGACTTCGCCTAAGAGAGCATAGGGGTGGAGTGTAGTAGCAATGAGCCTTCCCTCATTGTCATGATAGATGAATACTTCGATGAGATCCCCCTCTTGTAGCCCCTCTTCCGGGAAATACCGACGAGGCAATAGTACCTCCTCGGTATCAACGGCAAGGTAAGCCCCGGGAGGCGTGATACGCAATACCTCTAGAGCCGCCCACTTTCCCAAATAGGGATTTTGGGAGGAAAGAGGGGGCTGAGCAGGGAGGCGAGATGGCGGAGATGCAACTTCATCTTCGTGTAGAAAGGTGATTTTGCGAAGACCTGCACCGAACTGGCGAGCAGGCTCTCGATCTCCCTTTTTTGTATTCTTGGGGTGTGACATTCGTGTCTCTTCCGAGGTTAATCGAGCGTGATATAGCTATTGTCGTGTAGCTCCGGCATCACATTGAGGCGTTGAGTTACTCCCTCGCTTAGTACGTCGAAAGTATAGTAGGGGGTAGAACGCTCTCCAAGGATATAGGGACGGAAGCCAAAGAGGTAGGAGAAGATGGATAGGTATTTCTCCTTTGCGATCTGTTTCTGGATAGACGAGTAGCTGTCTTTGCGCCAATAGCGGCAGTATTTTACTCCACTACGATCCGTAAACATGCTACTTTCGTCTCGGTATTGTAGCGTGTTCTCTACGAAGAGACGATAAGCGGCATTGAGCTGATCCACCATGGCCATAGGCTTTTCGTTGATGGCTACTATCACATCGTTTGCGCGTATCCCGGCTTTGGCGGCAGGAGAGTTAGGTGCTACGTAGGCAACGTCTCCGAGATCGGAGGTGCGTAGGTAAAGCCCTGTGTAGTTGTGTCGATGCGTGGCAATGCGCCATTTGGGGTTGATATTGTAGCGAACGAAGGGGAATTGTCCCATCATCATGGGGATGGAAAGACGAGCATACTCCTCGATAGAAAATTCTTCGGTAAGGTGCTCTACGGCTTCGCAGCTCCAGAGCAAAATACTGAGATTGCGCCCATTAAAGATCCGTATTCCTATGGTAAGCACATAGTCGGCAAGCTGTTTGTCGGCCCCTACGGCTAGGAAGGGAACTTGTACAAGGCTCTTTTGGTCGGGGTCTATACGTACATCCCAGAGCTTATCTGCATTCTTTGCCTTTTTGGCGTCGAAATAGGGATTGCGTGCCAACGTGTAATAGGTGTCGATAACGATGTCGGGGTCGGAAGCGTCATAGCGTAGACCTTTGGCTTCTAGTTGCTTGCGGATTACTTCGTTTAGGGCAATATCGGTGCTAGAGAGGGCTTTGCTCTCGTCTGCAAAAGCAAAGTTGCCAAAGTTTTCGAAGCTCGTTTTTCCCTCACGTCCCGTGTCGAAGGGATAAACGATGGCACGTTCGCTTTCGTCTTCGAGGCTATAAAAGGCAAAGGCTTGCGCGAGTAGTCGCTCGTCGAGTAGGGAGCGGTCGTGGCACTCGGGTTGGAGGGTACGGCTCTTTTTCTTGTAAGAGAAATTGCTAACCTCCAGCTGTATGGCAGCGTCTCCTCCCTGCAAGATTTCCACAAACTCCTGCTCGGAGAGATCTTTGAGAGACCGACCATTGATACTCTCCACTATATCCCCCACTTTGAGTCCGGCAAGAGCTGCAGGAGAATTGGGCTCGATAGAGAGGATGATAGGGCGATTGGCTCCCCAATTTTCGTTGTAACTCATCTGATACTCCAGCCCAATGCGGCAGATTTGGCTCTTAGACTTGGAGGTTTGAGCTTCTGCACTACCGAATCCCAAAAGGAGTGTAGCCAAAGTTAGAGGAAGAAGGTGTTTAAGTTTCATCGTATGCTTCTCTAGAGTTATTTCTTCGTTGTATAGTGATGGATAAAGAGCTGTAGAGCTTCACGGCAGACCTCCGAGATGAGAGCCTCTCGCCCTTTTTGTATTCTGAGTTTGTGTGCATAAAGTTGGCTCCCGAGGGCTATCCCAATCCAAACAGTGCCAATAGGCGACTCGGGAGTGCCTCCTAGAGGTCCGGCAAATCCTGTTGTTGCCAAGGCATGGTTTGCGCCAAAGCGCGCTTGTGCGCCCCGAGCCATGGCAAGGGCCACCTCCCGACTTACTACGCCATGCCGGGCAATGAGCGAGGGATCGACCCCCAATAGCTCCACCTTTTGCTTTTCACTATAGGTGATAGCTCCGCTTGCGTACCAATTACTAGCCCCTGCTTGGGCGGTAAGGTAAGAGGCAAGTCGCCCCCCCGTACAGCTCTCGGCCGTCGCTATTGTCTCCTGCCGAGCAAGGAGTAGTCGTGCTATTTGTACTACAAGGGGGTGGAGCGTTGTCATTCGGATCTCTCTATTTATAGGTTCTCTTTGAGCGTAGTGCGTACAAAGGGAACGAGGTCTCGTGAGGCAAAATCTCCAGCTAGATACGAAAAGTATCCGGCGGCGGCTACCATGGCGGCGTTGTCTGTAGTGTAGGCAAACTTGGGGATAAAGATCTGCCATCCGTAGCGAGAGGCATAATCGGCAAAGGCATCTCTAAGCCCCGTATTGGCAGAAACGCCTCCGGCTACAGCCACCCGATTGATTTGATATTGTTTGGTTGCCTTTAGGAGCTTACCCATAAGAATGTCGATAACCGTCTTTTGGAGGGAAGCGCAAAGGTCCGCTTTGTTCTCTTCTATAAAGTTGGGGTTCGTCTTTAGTTCGTCTCTAAGTGTGTAGAGGAATGAGGTCTTGAGCCCGCTAAAACTATAATCGAGTCCTTTGATCTGGGGCTTGCTAAATTGGAAACGGAGGGGATTCCCCTCATTGGCTAGCTTATTTACGATAGGGCCTCCCGGGTAACCTAGCCCCATTACTTTGGCGCATTTGTCGAAGGCTTCGCCTGCCGCATCGTCTATTGTTTGCCCCACAACCTCCATGTCGTAAGGGCTATTTACCTTGATGATCTGCGAGTTCCCTCCCGAGACCAATAGACACAAAAAGGGAAATTCGGGGCTTTGATGCTCCTCTCCGGGTTCGTAGATAAAGTGAGCCAGCACATGGGCTCTCAAGTGGTTGACCGAGATGAGGGGCGTACCCAGTGCGAGGTGTAGTCCTTTGGTAAAGTTGACCCCAACCAACAGAGACCCTAGCAATCCGGGGCCTGCCGTAAAGGCAATGCCATCCAAGTCGTGCACCGATACTCCGGCACGCTTGAGGGCTTCGCTTACTACAGGTACTATGTTTTGTTGATGTGCTCGCGATGCCATCTCAGGTACTACTCCTCCGTAGGCACTGTGCACTGCTTGACTTGCAATTACGTTGCTGAGTAGCTCGCACCCACGTACTACGGCGGCACTGGTATCATCGCAAGAACTCTCAATCCCTAGTAGAAGTGGATACTTCTTTTCTTGTGTCATTTGCTGTTGCACCATTCTGTTTGGCGCAAAGGTAGGGATAAAATGGAGATTAGATATAGATAAAGAGTGGATTGTAAAAGATAAAACGCCGAAGAGGAAAGGAACAACTTTCGTATTGTATTGCCCTCTCTCTTCGGCGTCTTATCTTATTATGGAGTGTCTAGTATTAACGTCTGATATCTACTAAAACACTTGATGAACCGATCCGTACAAGGTAGTGACCTGTGGGGAGGGTAGCAACGGGGAGGGTAACCTCTCCCTCAGCGTTGGTGGTCGCCTGTTGGAGGAGCAGACCATCCATATTGTAGAGAGATACTTCGCTATTGGGGTTAGCATTGCTGATTTGTACCTTATGACTGGCAGGGTTGGGATAGACCAAGATGCTTGGGGAGTCTATAGCCGAGAGGGCAGTCGTTGCGATAAATTCCGCAGAGATTTCAACCGAAGCTTCTACCACGAATGTACCGGTGTAAACCTGTCCTTCACGAGTCAGTGCTAGTTCTTTATCCCCCAAAAGTACTTTGCCATTTTTCAGCTCATAGCCTTGGTTGGCAGTCGCTACGACAGTAAGTTGGGTTCCTTTCTCTACCGAGGTGCCGGATGCTAGGGTGTTCGCTCCCTGTTTTACGATGAGGTTGCCGTTGGTCGCCGGCTTGTAAGTAATGGTTACCTTCTCAATCTTTCGCTTGAAGGTAGCGGAGATGGTCGTCGCCTTTTCAGCGATAAAGTTTGCTTTGTAGGTGCGGAGTGTAGGGTCAAAGGTTGGGTTTACCTTCTTATTGTTGATCATCAACGCCTCGAGTTCGTAGCCTTGGTTGGCAGTTGCCACGACAGTAAGTTGGGTTCCTATCTCAACAGAAGATTGAGATGCTATTGTGCTAACTCCCTTCTTTACCGTAAGAACTCCATTTGAGGGTTGAGCGTACGTGATCAAAAACGTAGCAGGAGTGTATTCTATCCAAGTCTTTGTGTCTCTGTTGTACGTATAGGGAAGCCAACCACGCTCCTTGGCTGCAGCGGTTTGTGCCGATGTGCAGGTGTTGTGCTCACTATCGTTGCTGTTATCATAGATGGCAAGGACTCCGGGGTTCTCAGGGTTGTTGAGTTTGGGAAGAGAGGCGATGAGAGCATCCATGGATGCCCCTTGAATCTGATTTTGTGTGCAGCGAATTTCTATAAGTTCTGTAGCTTGCTTGGATACAATTAAGGAGGAAAGTTGATTATTGTCACAATGCACTTCCTGCAATCTGTTATGCTTTGAGAGGTCCAGAGATGTGAGCTTATTGTTGGAGCATCTCAGCTCAAATAAACCTGTGTTCTTCGAGAGATCCAAAGAGGCGATCCTATTATCCGAGCATTTGAGGATGCTTAGAACAGTATTCTTTGATATGCTCAATGAGGAGAGATTGTTATTGGAGCAATTAAGCGTTCCAATATTTGTATTCTTCGACACATCTAGAGATGTGAGACTGTTTTGGGAGCAGTCTAGCACTTTTAGCTGCGAGTTCTTAGAAATGTCTAGAGAGGTTATATTTTCGCCACTGCATTCAAAGAAGAGTACTGGCCCACTTATTGAGATTTTTCCGTCTTCGGAGTCAAGAATATAAATCTGCTTATTTGTTTCTGGGTCTATCCCGTTGGCTTTAACACCCTCTATTGTGAAGGAGGTCTTAGGATAGATGTTAAAAAGGAGTTTTTCTCCCTTTGCCTTGGAGGTCTTTAGTGTAATGACAGGGTTTTGTGCGTTAAGTTGTGGTAGGGCGGTGGTTACGAGTGCGAGGGACAAGGCCCAAGCCACTAAACTTTGTAATCGAAGTCCTAATTTCATATCGTTTTATATTTATGGGTGAATATCCTAGTGGAGCCTCCCTATGTATGGGAGGAGTTAAAGCATACAAGAACAGCGAACGATGAGCTTTTTCTGTCCTCTTGTCCACAAAGATACTACTTTTTTCTATATGTTCTTGCAGCGAGATGGAATTCGCTGCTCAAGAATTAGCTTTTTGTCTCGTCTGTTTTTGAGTATTCTTGTCCGCCTTTTGCTTCGCATGACGCTTATCGCTGAAGTAGAGGATAGCAATAAATACGAAAAAGGAGACAAGAATGAGAGTCATCTCAAGGGCATACTCCAAGGGGTGTACCCAGATCTCTTTGAAAAGATTCCACCGTCCTAAGATCTCTACCGTATTCCATAGGATAATCACCGTGGGTATAGCATAGCGGATGGCGGCTCCAATGTTTTTGATACGGATGAGACGAGAGAAGAGATACATAGCCCAAACAAGAGAGCCAAAGGCTATGATGTAGGCAACGGGGTGCCTATCTCCGATAAAGGCTTCGTCGTAGACAAAGAGAAGGAGAAGGTAGCAAGTCCAGATGACAGCGTTAAACTCCATAAAGGTGGTAACGGCCACGTTGTGTACCGGAGCACGGAATGTTCTCACTTTTTCTTTGGGGAGGAAGTGGCGCTGTATCCAATTGAATAGGTTGCAGCCCGTGCGGGAGTTAAGGATATAGCCGAGCATCATCATCGCCCAAAAGCTAATGCTTGAGGGCATAATTAGGTACTCAGGTTTGGTTATAACTTCTTTGGTTACAGGGTCTAGCAGAGGTTCTATACCATAGCGTCTAGCATAGTAGACGAAGGCAAATTCCACCCAACCGGTCCAGAAAAGCACCCCTCCGAGGAAGCCTAATATAGTCTGCTGTGTAGCGTTTCGTGCTATAAATCCCCAGAGAAGAAGTGCTACTCCGATGAATCCCATGACTAGTGCAGCGTGAAATACATAGGCATCACCGGCAAATTTTTCGCTCAAAATCATGAGGGCATGCCCTAGGGGCATACTAAAAAGCACGATAAGAAAGGCCCAAACGCCCTTCATGCTAAAACGAGAGAGGCTCTCGCTAGAGGGTGAGCTAGGTGAATTGGTTGTAGTCATTTCGGTCTATCTGTTTATTTACTCGAGGCAAAGATAGTACAATATAGTTGTATTTTGCTAAGGAAATGCTGGAAATGAAACTAACCCGCGGCAGAAATGGAGCCTTAGTCTCACTCCTACGATCCTATAAATTGCGGATAATAGTCCAAGCTATGGTGATGAGAATGAGGACTCCAATGAAGAGAGGGCTATTGCAGCGGAGGTAGATACGCTCCGCCCAAGCGTGGCGATGGCGTAGACGCTCAATCGCAAGAAGGAAAAAGACTAGGGGCATCCCAAGGAAAAGAATCGGGTTGTAGTGCCAGGCTTGTAGCAGGCGACCATGTAATAATGCGTGGGTCGCTCTAAGGCTCCCGCAACCGGCGCATTGGTAGCCCGTGAGTAGACGTGAGGGACAACGTGGGTAAATGGGCGTTGTCTCAGGGTTGAAAAAGAAAAGGAGTAGGAGGGCAACCACAATTGCCACCCCTACACCTATGCTTAGAATACGAGTGAAGGAGTATTTCATCCTACCTCCTGTTTTGGGATCTCTGTTGGGCTATTTTTGTTTACGGATAGCGTCGAAGCCCTCGCCATACACACCATGTACAATGCCTTCGGACACGAAAGCGTTGGGGTCAATCTCGCGCACAATCTGCATAAGAGGGGTGCGCATATTCTTACGCATAACGACCATCAATACTTTGGTGGGTTGCTGACTATACCCTCCTGTAGCCTCTAAGATGGTGCAACCTCGGTGCAAGCGATGGACAATAGCTTCGTTGATCTCGGAATACTTGAGGCTGCTGATAAAGAATTGTACACTCTGTTTGTTGCTGTTGAGGTAGAAGTCCATAGCCTGGGCTACCACCACGATTTCTACAAACGAGAAGGCTAGCTTACCAAAAGCCACAGTCCAGTCGTATTGGGGGCCCATGTAGTGGCTTACGATACATCCCGTACCTACGATAACGCTATCGACCATGATCATGGCGCGACCGAGCGATACATTTTTGTACTTATTGATGATGGCAACAATTACGTCCGTACCTCCGGTAGATCCATTAACAGAGAACACAAATCCCAATCCCAATCCACAGAATACCGAACCCAAGAGCAATGCCACAAAGGGCTCGTCGTTTGCAAGTAGAGGACCTACGTTGGGTACGAGATTGCGGATAAATGGGGAGATATTGTTGAGTACCTCTGCTTGCTCTACGGGGTCTGTGAAGAGGGCTTGACCAAAGGGGAGTACAAGCAAAATCATCCCTACCCCGATAAGAGTATTAAGGGTGAAGCGCCACCCTAAGAAGAGGATTGCGAGCACCAAGAGGAACACATTGATGATGTAGTAGGGGACAGTAGCCGGGATATTAGTGGCTAGCTGGATGATGGTAGTGATACCGGCTAAACCTCCGGAGGTAATGTTCTGAGAAAGAATGAAGGCTGTCCACCCAAAGGCATAGCTCACTACGCCGATAAACATGATCAGAAGATCGTGCGCAATGCGCAATTTTGCCCCTCGTTGCTTGGGGAGCTGCAACTTAGATTCGGTCATCTTGAGAGATATTTTCTTGTTTTTAATTTCGTTCTTTAGAGTACAATATTTACGATGCGTCCGGGTACCACAATCACCTTTTTGGGTTGCCTCCCTTCGAGCCATTTGGCGGCTTCCGGGGCACTGAGGGCAGCAGTCTCTACCTCTTGGGGTGTTGAAGAGGCTGCTATCTCAAGGGTGAAACGGACTTTTCCGTTAAAGCTTACCGGGTACTTAGTGACGCTTTCTACCAAATATTTTTCTTCAAATTGAGGCCACTCTGCATCCACGATAGAGCCTGAGTTACCGAGAGCTCGGTAGAGATAATCGGTGATGTGTGGTGCAAAGGGACTAAGCACAACGAGTAGAGGCTCGAGGATGGCACGTGAGGTGGTCTTGAGGTGCTGTAGGTCTCCTACACAAATCATAAAGGCAGAGACAGAGGTATTGAATGAGAATTGTTCGATGTCTTGCCCCACTTTGCGGATGAGTTTGTGCAGAGCTTTGAGTTCTTCGGGGGTAGGTTCCGTATCCGTTACGGCTAGATTCTCCTCCTTATAGAAGAGTCCGAAGAGTTTTTTGAGGAAGCGGTGCACCCCATCAATCCCCTTGGTGTCCCAAGGTTTGCTCTGCTCGAGGGGCCCTAGGAACATCTCGTAGAGACGGAGGGTGTCTGCCCCATAGGATGCGATGATGTCATCGGGATTGACCACGTTGTACATCGATTTACTCATCTTCTCTACGGCCCAGCCACATTGGTAGCTACCATCTTCTTCGGTGATGAACTCGGCGGTGTTGTATTCGGGGCGCCATGTACGGAAAGCCTCTAGGTCTAGTTTGTCGTTGTGTACGATGTTTACATCCACATGTATTTCTGTGGTGTCGTACTGATCTTTCTTGCCCAGAGTGACAAACGTATTGCTGTTTTTGATGCGATATACGAAGTTGGAACGCCCTTGTATCATCCCCTGATTCACCAGTTTGCGGAAGGGTTCGTCTTCGCACACAACGCCTAGGTCGAAGAGGAATTTGTTCCAGAATCGGCTGTAGATCAAGTGCCCTGTGGCGTGCTCGGTACCGCCGATGTAGAGATCAACGTGCCGCCAATAGCGGTTGGCTTCTTCGCCCACGAGAGCATGATCGTTATGTGGATCCATATAGCGGAGGTAGTAGGCACTACTCCCAGCAAAGCCCGGCATTGTGCTGAGTTCGTAGGGGTATCCCTCGGGTGTATGCCAGTTGGCTGCACGGCCTAGAGGGGGCTCGCCTGTCTCGGTGGGGAGGAAGGCATCTACCTCGGGGAGCTTGAGGGGGAGCTGATCGTCGGCAACAAGGGTTGGGATTCCCTCCTTATAATAGATGGGGAAAGGCTCTCCCCAGTAGCGTTGGCGGCTAAAGATGGCATCGCGCAGGCGGTAGTTTACTTTTACTTTGCCCAGCCCCTCTTTTTCGATGTGGCTGTTCATTGTCTTGATGGCATCGGCAACAGACAATCCGTTTAGTATGCCACTATTGATAAGGGTACCCTCTTTGCTGGCCTTGGCATCTTCCCAAGAGTCTGTCTCAGAAGGCTCTTCGCCATTGGGGAGCACTACCTGAGTGATGGGGAGCCCAAAGTGACGAGCAAAAGCGAAGTCGCGCGTATCGTGGGCAGGTACCGCCATAATGGCCCCTGTTCCATAGCCGGCGAGTACATAGTCGCTGATCCAAATGGGGATAACTGCACCCGTGAGAGGATTGCGAGCATAAGCTCCGGAGAATACCCCCGTTACACGCCGATCGGCAATGCGTTCACGCTCTGTTTTGCGTTTGGTGGCAGCGAGATATTCTTCTACGGCGGCTTTTTGTTCGGGGGTGGTAATCTCCCTTACCAAATCGCTTTCGGGCGCAAGTACCATAAACGAAACTCCGTAGATGGTATCAGGGCGAGTGGTGAAAACCGTAAAGCGAGTATGGGTGCCCTCTACCTCGAAGTCTACCTCGGCGCCTTCTGACCGCCCAATCCAATTCCGTTGCGTCTCTTTGAGGGCATCGGTCCATTCTAGGGTCTCAAGAGAAGTGAGAAGTCGTTCTGCATAGGCCGAAACTCGTAGGCACCATTGTTTCATCTTGCGTTGCTCTACGGGGTGACCGCCTCGGATGCTGACTCCTTCGCTCACCTCATCGTTGGCAAGCACGGTGCCCAGCTCTGCACACCAGTTTACTACGGACTCGCCTAGGTAGGCAAGGCGGTAGTTCATGAGCACCTCGCTTTTTTCTTGTGGGGTATAGGCGAGCCACTCTTCGCGAGAGAAGCTGCAGGGAGTATGGGTATAGGCATGAATCCCTTCGGATCCGTGCTCTTCGAAGTGGGCAACGAGCGACTCAATAGGGCGAGCCGAGTTGCTCTTCGTATCGTAGTAGCTCTCAAAAAGGCGTGCGAAGACCCATTGTGTCCATTTGTAGTAGGCAGGGTCGCTTGTGCGCACCTCGCGGCTCCAATCGTAGCTGAAGCCGATCTTCTCGAGTTGCTCTCGGTAGCGTTTGATATTTATCTCGGTGGTAACCTCGGGATGTTGCCCCGTTTGGATGGCATACTGCTCAGCAGGCAACCCAAAGGCATCGTAGCCCATAGGGTGTAGCACCGAAAAGCCTTTCGATCTCTTATATCGGGAGAATATGTCTGACGCAATGTAGCCCAATGGGTGCCCCACATGCAGCCCAGCCCCCGAGGGGTAGGGGAACATATCGAGGACGTAGAAGGGAGGGCGATTGGGGTTTTCGGTTACCTTATAAACATCATGCTCACGCCAAAAGGCTTGTACCTGAGCCTCTATTTCCGAGAAATTATACTCCATAGCTATCTCAATTTGACCGCAAAATTACTATAAACAAATGGATTCTTTGCAATGGAGGCGTGGCTACTCTCCCCGCGGATCATAGCCTCGGGAGCTTGCCAATTTCTCTCCCGTATTGAGGGCAATGGCTAGGTACTCTGCTTGCTTTGGGGAGGGCAGGGCAGTCTCTAGAGGGAGAGTTTGTAGGAGGCTCTGCCTATGCGTAGTAAGTATATCCCGGGAGAGAGCGTGTAACTACCGCTAGAGGTCCATTGCGTAATCAGGTTGCCCTCGTGATCGTAGAGCCGAGCCGTTGTAACCCCTTGAGGTAGGGAGAGCATTAGGGTATTGCCCACAAGTCGGTAGGGTCGCTCCTCATTCTCCAGTACCTGTGCTTGCTCTTCCAAAGCATTGATAGACTCTATTTGGCGCACTATTTTCTGCCAAAAGGGAGATTGAGCGTAGAGCGCGATGGACTCTTCAGGGACATAGAGATAGAGAGGATCTCCGCGGTAAGAGGAGGTTGAGCCTGTAATCTCGGGAGGGAATGCACTACGGATAATGAGAGTATCTAGGGGGGAGTCAATCCAAGGGATCCCCTCCATTTGGGAGAGAGTACCGGGGAGATCGAGGGTGGTGAGGGAGGTACACCTTCGGAACGCCTCTTGCCCGACACTCGTAACCCCTTCGGGTATCTCTAGATGTGTTACGTAGGGGCTCATGGCAAAGGCGAATCGCCCGATGCGGACTATCTCTTCGGGCAGGAGGGGGCGAGCGTAGAGGCTGCCCGCGGGGTAGAGTAGCAGCGTGCGGCTTGTGAGATCCACAAGGCATCCTTGTTGTACGGCAAGGTAGGGCGACCCCTCCTCTACCTCTATGGTTTCTAGATAACGCCCCATGATGGCGCCCTCTTCGTAGTGCCGGAGAGAGGCCGGCAGGCGAATCTCGGAAAAAGCCCCATCCACAAAAGCCCATTGCTCCATGCTTCTAAGCCCTTTGTTGAGGAGTACATGCCGTAGATAGGGGCAGTAGAACGCTTGGGAAGAAATGTGCCGGAGAGGGAAGGGGAGAATCAGCTCTTGCAGAAAGGGTTGACCTGCGACTTGCCCCAAAGAATCGACGTAGTACGTAGCTTGGGGAGCAATGGTATCAATCCATTTTAGTACGGGATCTATGGCCATATTGAGGTAGGCTTCTTGTCCTTTCCAATGCAGCAGGGTACGTCCGTCGGGGCTTAGAGAGTATTCCTCGGGAGGTATAGAGGGGAGGTTTTGTGCCCTAAGGGGGAGGAGGAAGGCGAGTAGGGCGAGGGCGAAAGTAAGAGGGTGTCGTTTCATAGAGGTAGGAATTGTTGAGGTGGTATGTGCGCTAGGTTTTTCTTTTCCAGAGCCTGGAAGAATAGGTCTAGTAGCCGGGCTAGATAGGTATCATAGGGGAGGCTCTTGAGGGCTTCGAGGGCTGGGGATTGCTTCGAGTGACGGAAGTCCCAAGCCGAGAGTAGGAGATGGTCCCTGCCGCCAAAACGTGAGAATAATTCGGGAGCTAGGGCTAGGGCCCGCAGCGAGAGGGCGATCACGGCTAAAGCAAAGTCGCTGGCGTGTAGGTTAAAGTCGCTAGGGGAGCAGAGGGGATGTGTATAGTCGGGGTTGCCCTCCTCTCGTGGTAGCTCGCCCTGCATGGAGGGCAGATAGATGCCATCGTAGTCGAGAAGCACGATGGAGCCATCGGGGCGAATACGTAGATTGTCGCTCTTGAGGTCGCCGTGTGCAAAGGGCTGACTGCGCAGCCAGTAGGCAAAGTGCCCAAAGTCTTGGGATAGCTGTAGCAGTCGTTCGGGGCTATGGAGGTGGCAATCGACCTCACGAACGAGGCTTTTCCCCTCCACCCAAGGTAGTAGCACTAGAGGATAGTACGTATGGCCAATCCGCAACTCCTCTTCGCATAATCGCATGGGGAGGAGGTAGGGGGAGGTAATACTATTGAGCTGTTGTGCGATGGCTCGGCAGCTGGGGATACGCCGCTCTTGTTCGGCTACGTAGCATTTGACGGCCCATTCTTCGCGTTCGTTCCCCTTGCTATGCGCCTTAAATACGACAGAGTAGCTCCCCCGGGAGTAGATGGGCTCCCCCTCATCATCAAGCGAGAGCGCAAGGCGCAAGTTTCGGAATGTGCCACTCTCTGCGTGGCGCAATGCCGAGGTGTATTCTGCAATAGAGGGGAACATTTTTGCCTTTTGTTATCAGTCTCCCTTGGGAGAGGAAAAAAGCTAATGAGCTTTTGCGAAATTGCTAATTAGCTTTTCTCAGATTCCTCATTAGCTTTTTCTCCCAACGTAATAAGTATTCTCCTTCTTAGGGCTGAACGGCGTGCAGCATATCGATAACTTTCATCAGGTTATCAATGAAGAATTTGATGGAGACGGCAAGTAGGATAACTCCGAAGAACTTACGGAGTACGAAGATCCCGCCCTTGCCCAGCCAGCGCTCTAGCGGATCTACAAACTTGAGCATCAAGAAAATGAGTGCCGAGACAGCCAGCACGGCTACAAATATGTTGGAGTAAGCAACCCCCTGAGCTACCAAGGTGAGCAAAGCGGTAAAGGAGGCGGCTCCTGCAAACAAGGGGAATACGAGGGGAACGATGTTGGCATTGCCATTAGGACCATCGTCTTTGAATACTTGTACACCAAAGAGCATCTCCACGGCCAGCACAAAGAGCACGATAGACCCTGCTACGGCAAAACTCTGTGTATCTACCCCAAAAATATTGAGCATAGGCTCCCCGATAAAGAGGAAAGCGAGCAACATTACCCACGACCAGAGCGTAACGGTGGAGGGGCTTATCTTCTGCCCCTTGTCTTTGAGGCTAAGCACAACAGGGATGGCTCCCACTATGTCTACTGCAATAAAAAGAGTCATAAAGGCGCGACCTGCCTCCGCAAAATTGAATGCCGATAAGTCGGCTAAGATTTTATCCCACATACTAATCTACTATTTTATACTAAGCCCCACCATACATACTCTCTGGCGATCTCCCTACTTATCCCCAATTGGCGAAGCGAATTCCCAAAATCTGCTGTCCCCCTAGTGTGGAGGGTATCTCTCTTTTCTAGAGCCTGCGAGTGAGTTCGGGTAAGATCCCGGCTTTCCACTCCGTGAATCGATCCTCTTCGAGAGCTTTGCGCGCCTCACCCACGAGCCATAGATAGAAGGCTACATTGTGGAGCGATGCGAGGGTTAGCCCTGTTAGCTCTTCAGCCTTGAAGAGGTGGTGCAGGTACGCAAGCGTGTAACGCTCATCGATAGGGTGTGCCCCTCCGCGGTCAATCGGCTCGAAGCAATCGCGCCACTTGGCATTCTTTATATTGATCGTACCATGCCGAGTAAAGAGCATACCATTGCGCCCATTGCGTGTAGGCATAATGCAATCGAACATATCCACCCCGCGCTCAATACCCTCCAAGAGATTGGCAGGAGTGCCCACGCCCATCAGATAGCGAGGCTTGTCAAGAGGCAAGATGGAGTTGGTGAGTTCGATCATCTCGTACATCTTCTCGGTCGGTTCGCCCACGGCAAGCCCTCCGATAGCATTACCGTCCGCACCCAGAGCCGCAATGTTTTCGGCTGCTCTACGCCTAAGGTCGGGGTAAACGCATCCCTGTACGATGGGGAAAAGGGACTGTTGGTACCCATAGAGGGGCTCAGTCTCGGCGAGTAGCTTGCAGCAACGCTCCAGCCAACGCTCGGTAATGTCGAGCGACTGACGTGCGTACTCGTAGGAGGCATCTCCGGGGCAACACTCGTCAAAAGCCATGATAATATCTGCCCCGATGGTGCGCTCTATATCCATCACCCTCTCGGGGGAGAATAGGTGCTTGGAGCCGTCGATATGGGACGAAAATGTTACCCCTTCTTCTGTGATTTTGCGGCGGTGGGCTAGCGAAAACACTTGGAATCCTCCGCTATCCGTGAGGATCGGTCTTTGCCAAGTACCGAACTTATGCAACCCGCCTGCGCTACGCAGTACCTCCAGCCCCGGGCGGAGGTAGAGGTGATAGGTATTGCCCAAGATAATCTGTGCGCCCGTTGTTTCCATCTGTTCCATGGTGAGGGCTTTGACAGCTCCTGCCGTACCTACCGGCATAAAAATAGGAGTCTCAATAACTCCGTGGTCGGTCGTAATCCTCCCCAATCGAGCTGCACTCTTGGGATCGTTGCGTAGTACTTCGTATTTCATTCTGCCGCAAAAGTACAAAAAGATAGGCACTCCTCCCTAGGGCAAGGCTTGTGTATACCGCCTTTTGGGCTATGAGTACAAGAGCCTATTCCGTAGTATGGGGGAAGGTTTGGATAAACGAAACCCACTCCAAGGGGTGGTCCGAGGAGTGGGTGGTGCAAAAGGGTGATGAGTGCCTTAGAGGGCAAAGGCCGCTTTGATGCGGTCTACATAGTCGAGTTTCTCCCATGTGAAGAGTTCTACCTCTACCTCCTCTGCGGGGCGATGGAAGTATTCAAAACGCTTGGTTACACGCTGGGGCATACGACCAAAGTGCCCATACGCAGCGGTCTCTTGGTAGATGGGCTTGCGCAAACCGAGGCGTTGCTCTATGGCATAGGGGCGAAGGTCGAAGATTTCCCCAATCTTACGGGCAATCTCTCCGTCGCTCATAGCTACGTGACTCGTACCCAACGTCTCAACAAAAATGCTGATGGGTTGGGCTACCCCGATGGCGTAGGCAAGCTGTACCTTCATCTCATCGGCTACACCGGCAGCCACCATGTTTTTGGCAATATGTCGTGCAGCATAGGCGGCCGAGCGGTCTACTTTTGAGGGATCCTTGCCCGAGAAGGCACCCCCACCATGACTGCATCTACCGCCATAGGTATCCACAATAATCTTGCGACCGGTCACACCTGTATCACCCGAGGGTCCACCTATAACAAACTTGCCCGTGGGGTTTACAAAGAGTTTGTAGTCGCCCTGGAATAGGGCTTGAATCGAGGCATCGTAGCGAGCCACAAGGCGAGGAATCAGCAGCGAGCGTACATCGTCTTCGATTCGTTGGCGCATGGCACTATCCGCATCGTCTTGGCTTTGCCCCTTCTCCGGGGTGATGAACTCGTCGTGCTGAGTCGAAAGCACAATGGTATCAATACGCAAGGGACGGTGATCGTCGCTATACTCAATGGTGATTTGGCTTTTGGCATCGGGGCGGAGGTAGGGCATCAATGAGGGTTCGTGCTTGCGGATGTGTGCCAGCTCGAGCAGCAGACTATGAGCCAAGTCAATGGCTAGAGGCATGTAGTTGGGGGTCTCGCGGGTTGCGTACCCAAACATAAGTCCTTGGTCTCCTGCGCCTTGTTCTTCGGGGGCTTCGCGCTCTACCCCTCGGTTGATGTCGGGGCTTTGGTCGTGTATTGCCGAGAGGATACCACAGCTATGGGCGTCAAATCCATAGGCCGCTTGGTTGTACCCAATACCTTCTACCACACGGCGCACAGTGGCATCAATATCTACATATCCTTGGCTGCGCACTTCCCCTGCAAGTACCACTTGTCCACGAGTGGCAAGCACTTCGCAGGCAACTTTGGACTGAGGATCGGCGGCAATAAGGCTATCTACTATGGCGTCGGCAATTTGGTCACAGACTTTGTCGGGGTGACCTTCCGATACGGATTCGGATGTAAAGAGGTAACTCATACTTTCTTTTTTGATTAGTCTAATATTGATTGTTTCGCAAGGACAGACACCCAAATTTGTTAGAGACGGGGCACACAACGCTTTGCAGCCTCATGGGTTTTCGGTTGTATAAGGTAGAGGTTAGGCTCTCACTCGGGCAACAAAAAAAAACCCACGTCTTACTGTGGAGAGTGAGAAGGGATATAATAAATTGCCCTCTCAGCATCGGTTTTACTTGGGAGTTGTCCAAAGATGCTGCTCAGTGTTGTCTATTTGTTCCCTCTTTTTGGGAAACCCCTAGTTCGCAATTTCTCTTTTTTGAGAAAGAGGCGAAGAGCAGCGTAGCATAGCCTTTGTCACGCGAGGGGTGGAAAAGGTTTAGCATTTTTTCTTGTGGTTGCAAGCTCCGCAAATCCGTCCACAGACCAACGTCTTTTCTGATGTCGTCGATGCAAAGTTAGTGACTAATCTCTTACCCTGCAATACCCACAAAGAGGGACACTGCCTGCACATCCCAATAGGACTGAATGTGGCACAAAAAGAATCCAAAACATTTCCAAAGGGACTTCGTTAAAGGACATTGATGACAAACAAATACGAAATATCAGGAGACTTTTAAACAACAGACCTAGGAAAAGTTTGGACTTTAAATCCCCGAATGAAGTCCTTGCACTACTTTTGTCATACCGTTGTACTTGATACTGGAATCTGCATCCTCTGCATAATTGGCGTTGATGATGGTAATGGCAGATATTTTCCGTAATTTTGTGCTCGGTAATCATAGTAATTATCATCTGTAAATTTTAGTATTCGAGCAGTATAAAGATACAGTACTCTTGGTCAATTGACTATAAATAGTTACACCCCGTAAAGTTCACATTACACCCCATCAAACTCACATTAAATACTGATGAAAAGAATTGCATCCATACTGTTTATCCTTACGCTTTCGATAGGGAGTGTATATGCCATTAATCCTGCCGACTCCATACGTCGGGAGATGGACCACCTCAGGGGAAAAGAGCTTTTGCAAGCGCACAGCAACCTTTGCCAGTTAGCAGCCACCCAAGACGATATGCAGTATGAGTTGCGCTGTATCCGCGAATTTCTTGCGGAGGCTCTGAAACAAAAGGACGCGAAAGCCGAAGGGATGGCACGCGTCAGACAGCTCTATTGCTACTACAATTACGACAATCTGGATAGCATCCTCTTCTATCTGCCGGCGTCGCTCAAGTCTATGAAGGAAAACAAGACGTGGGACTATTACTACAATGCGTGGAGCGTCTTGGTAGAGAGATATATTTATGAGGAAAAACTACAGACCGCCCTGCTCGAGGCACGGAAGATGTATGCTGATGCACGCGCTGAGAATAGCAACTACGGACTGGGCGTTTCCTCATACGATATAGGCTGCATCTACCAAACGATGGGACGCTTTCGTGAGGCGGAAAAATCCTTAACGGAAAGCATTACCGCTCTCTCTAAGGAAGAAGACATCTCGCAACTGCTCTCCGCTTACAATGCTTTAAGCGAAATCCTCGACGAATTGGGAGAGTACGACAGATTGCGGAGAATAGTCGAGGAATGGAAATCCGTCCTCGACAAATACCGGGAGGAGTCACTGCGCAAGGGGTATACCCAGTCGCTAAATGGGCGTTACCTCTACTGCACGCTGGCTGCCGCCGTTGCCGAGATAGAGACGGCAGATTATACAAAGGCCGGCGAACTACTGAAGCAAGCAGAGATATACGCCGAGGGACGCAAGGCTGTTGCACAGTTTAAGCTCCTGCAGGTGCAGGCACGCTACTATGCGGCGATGAAACAATATGACAAAGCAATAGCCTGCAACCATAAGAACATAGAAATCATTGCCGCCTCGGGCGACTCCGTGAGTCTACTCTCCGTACAGACCCAGCAGGCAGATTTCCTCCTAAAAGCCGGGCGGTATAAAGAGGCTGCCGAACTCTACCATGAGATCCTTCCCCACAAGGATAGAGTGCGCACCACGGAACTTGCCAATCAGCTTGACGAGCTGCAGACCATCTTCGAGGTAGATAAGCTCACGCTACGCAACGAAGTCATCACCACACGTTTCTACCTCTCTCTCGTTATCGGGATATTGCTGTTGCTTGCTTTTGTCCTATACATTATATATACGCGCAGGCTGCGTCGTAAGAACCGAGCTTTGTACGACTCTATCCTACAAGCCCAACGTACGCAAGACAAAGCGGAGGAGGCGGCGAGAACCACTTCCGAAGAACAACTCGACCACAAAAGCAAGCTCTACCACCAACTGTGCGAACTGATGCAGACCGAAGAGCTTTACAAAGACGCGACCCTGAACCGAGATATTTTGGTCGAACGGCTCAGCACAAACTCCGTTTACCTCGCCGATGCCGTGCACAAATATGCCGAAGGCGCCACCATCAATGAGTTTATCAACAGCTACCGTCTGCGCCGTGCGGCCTCTCTACTGACAGAAAATCCAAGCCTAAACATCAACGAGGTGGAATACCAATCGGGCTTCAACTCTCGCTCCACCTTCAACCGCTGCTTCCGAGCCTGCTACGGCATGTCACCCTCGGAATACAAGGTCATCTCCAAAGAAAAGAAGATAGGGAAGTAACTCTCAAAGGGGGGAAAAAGAGCCGAGATGGCGACTTTTCCCTCCGCCCTCGAGCCAGCGGAGATCCGCAACGAAACTGGAAAAAGAGCCGGGATGGCAACTTTTTCCTCATTTATACCTATCTGATTTAGAGTCTCTTGCAAATATGAGACGCTTTTTTCCAAATATGGCACATCCCCAAAATCCCTCTTTTTTAATTTTACACCGTCATCAAGTTTTGTATCGTCATCAAAACGAAAAAAAAGAAGGATGAAGACGGGAATGTATTGGGTATACATAACGGAGGATAGCGAGAGCGGAATAACCATTGGGTTCTCTACCGAAATGGATAAGACGTTCTTTGAGCTTTCCATGCGAGGAGCGACCCTTTCCTATCTCTGTTCCTTTTCCATTCCTTTCGATGCGTTGGCACACAAACATCTGCTTGAGGATCTCTCGCCACGGACGATCAGGAGATTCATGCGAAGCCATCGGGAGGAGACCAAGCGACGTTGCGACAAACTCTTATCTACATCTAAATACCGAGAAGCGAATATTATAAATTAAATCAAGATATGAATTATAAAAGAATTGTGTTATTGGCGGTACTGCTTGGAGGGATAATTCTCCCCACCCATGCACAGCCGGCTCCGGAAGGGCGAACCACGGATCTGGGGTGGTACACCGGACTTCGCGGAGGAGTGTCGGCAGGGTCGTCTACATTTGTTTCGGCCGCTGCCGATAAGTTTCGAGCCGGGTGGAGTGCAGGCATTTTCGGCGGTTACCGATTTAATTCTGTACTCTCTCTCGAGGGCGTATTGAAGTGGGGAGAAGTCACGCTCGGCGTCCGCAAGGGCGATGTCAACGCGAACTATTGGCTGGGCAGAGACCTCATGCGCTACCATGCTCCCGTCATCGACTTCGAGGGTTGGAACTACAACGACCTCAAAAGTCGCATCAACGCCCAGAGTTTTAGTCTACAGGGCAATATCAACTTGTTGGGATTCTTCCATTCCGGCAATTGCCGCTGGCGCTTGGAGGCCTCCCCCCTTGTCTCGCTTGTGCGTACGAAGGCTCGTTTCGTGACGATTGCCAACGACGAGAGCGTTATGGGGCTTGAGGCGCAATGGCATGCCGGATGGGGTGGCGAGGCACAAATGGGGTATCGGGTTTCCAAACATTGCGAGCTCGGCATCTACGGCGGTTTCACGCAGCTTCTTGGCAAACGCTTCGACCGCATCCCCGAGCAGAGCTACAAAACCAACCGGCTCTGCGAAGGCGGTCTGAAGCTCACGTATGCTTTCGGTAAGCAAAGGAAGAGAACGGAGGCATTGAAGCCCATCGAGCCGGGCATACCCGAGGGGGACACGCTTTACGAACATGCGGCACGGAAAGTGGACAACGAACCGGAAGCAACAAAGAAGACCGAACTGCTGGATCAGTCAACGACAACGGAACACTCTGCTCCCGAAGTAAGTATCGCCCCCGTAGAGAGTGCGACAGCCATCGACTTCCCCACCGTCTACTTCGCCTTCAACAGTGCAACGATCTCGAGCGAAGAGGAGGTGAAAATGCAACAGACACTCCGCTTACTACAAGAGAATCCGAAGCTGAATATCATCGTGACAGGCTGGTGCGACACTGTGGGTAGCGATGCTGTCAACCTGCGCCTGTCAGTGCGACGTGCCAAAGCCCTCAAAACATGGCTGACCACCCGAGGTATCAGTGCCGCCCGTATCAAGGCCGTGGGCAAAGGCCGAGACTTCAACGAAAAGGAGGCTGCCAAAGCGCGCCGTTCGGAAACAGCAAAGGAGGATTAAACAATGAAACAAACACCCTTTTATTACACACTTTGGAGACTCTTAGCACTCTCCATCATGTCACTTTTGACTTTGGCCACGCTCTCGCTTACCTCTTGCCGCCACAAGGATACAGAGCATGATGATTATGGACTTTCTGCCGCTCTTTCCTGGGAAGACCCTGCCGATGCCGGCCGTGAAATCAAAAACGTCAGGATATGGATATTCCAAGCCGGTGGCAAACTCGTGGCTAAGCGTCAGTATGGTAGTAAGTTTCTGATCGCCCTCGACATTCATCCCCTTCCCGTTGGGGAGTACGACGTGGTGGCTACGACCAACCTTATCGAGCCTTTCGGGGCGGAGGGTGACGAGACCTTTTCCTCCCTGTTGCTCAAACTTCGGGAGGCTTCCACCTCTGCCGAGCACGCCCACTATGCCGTGGGGCACATCAGCCTCCCGAGGGATAGGAATAGCCGTATCGGTCTCAGCCTGCGCCGCATCCTCTCGGAGCTTACGGTAGAGGTGGAGGGCGCCCCCCGGGGCACGAGGCTCGAAACGATGGTACTCAATGCTGCCGATGCCCTTGTGCCCTCGCAAAAAGGAGCCGAAGGCATTTGGGGTAGAGCTTCTAACAACAAGCAGCCGGCCCAAGGCAAGACCGCCATCGAGCAGAACGGACTTATCAAGACCGAGACCCTTCGCCCGATGCCCACGGTGAGCCATGATGCATATGCCTACCTCCGGTTTACGTTCCGCCTGGCGGACGGAAGCCTGCGCGAGTGCGCTGCAGAGGCTCCGATCATGAAGCCGGCAGGCAAGTATACGTTGAAGATGAAATACTCCGAACTCAAACCCTTTATGCACATCAAACCCACACGTATCAGCGACTGGGAAGAGGGGTGGACCGTAGTTGGAGAAATACTCAACCCTGATGACTAAACGGGGCAAATGACCAAATGGATGCCCCCTTCCCCCCTATCTCTAAACTATTCAAATTCAATCACATAAAATTAGCAAGTATGAAGAAAAAGACTCTTTTCGCTGCCGTGCTGGCAGCCGTTGTGCTCGTAAGCTGCCACAACAACAAGCAGGTGCAGTCAGAGACCGAGCCTGAGTACATCACCGTAAGTACCTCTATCGACAACCTGACCCGCGTCTCCACCACGGGCGATGCCTCTCGGTTTGACGAAGGCGACAAAATCAGCGTCTATGCCTGGACAGGCACTGCCGACGAGGTGCCCACTGCCAACCTGGTGGTGAACAACTCCCTCAACGAGCTGAAAGGCGGCAAGTGGTTGCCTACGCCCCTTATGAAATGGGCAAACATGTCCACGCCCCACTTCTTCCTCTCCGTTTACCCTGCACGCGCCATTGCCGACTTCAAAGCTGACCCCGTGAAGGTAGATATAGAGAAACAGATGGAGAGCGACCTACTCGTGGCCGTCAATACGGGAGAGAGCAAAGCCGGGCTCAAAGCCACCGACAACCCCGTGTCGCTCCGCTTCGACCACATGATGTCTAAGCTCGTGGTGGAACTCTCCTACCGCAACGAGTTCAGCAAAACACCCACCGTGGCTTCGGTAAGCACTGAGGCTAAGAACGAGGGTACCATCGATTACCTCAAGGGGGTGATTACGCTCAAGGGGGCTTCCGCTCCGTTCCATCTGCATACGCAGAAGGCCAACGAGGCATACGCTTCCGTTATCATGCCACAGGCGGTGCAGAAGTTCACGATCACCATCGATGGCAAGAGCTACGTCTACACCCATCCCACACCGCTCATCCTCGTCAAGGGCAAGAAGCAGACCGTAAAACTCATTGTCGGGCGCAACCGCATCGAGCTGGATCAAGTGGTCATCAACGACTGGGGAGCCGCCGAAGACATCACAGGCGGAGAAGCGGTAGATTGAATATAGTAAGCGCTGACTAAGAAACCAACTTCAAAAAAAGAAAAAAGGAATATGAAGAACCATTTTTTCATCTCAATGCTTGCAGCGGCGGCTCTCCTCGGGGGGCTGACCGCCTGCAACGGCAAACTCGACAAAGCCCCCAGGGCAGACCAAGTGCCCGAAAATGCCGTGCGGATTACAGCCAGCATCGGCAACCCGTTTGCCGCCACCCGCTCCATGCCGTTGGGCACGGAGGAGGAGCAGGGCAAGTTCAACGTGGGCGACGAAATCTTTGTGAGCACTCCCGGCCTTCAGCGTGCCACCTATCGTTTCGATGGCACTGTCTGGGTACCCAAAGAGGGCAAGTACCTCCTTTGGAAAGAAGATATGGAGCGTTTCAATGCCTATTATCCCGCCGAATCTGGCGAGAATCCATTTTCATATGTTCATCCAACAGACCAGAGCAGTACAGAAAAAATCGCTAAAGCAGACCTAATGTCGGTAGGGCTTGACCAAGCAAAGACGAAAGAGGCGTTGCACTTTACGATGCGTCGCTGGACGACACGCCTCATTGTCGAGATAGCCGGCTTCAAGTCCGAATTTCCCGGCGATGCCAAGGTGGAGAACGTCAGGTTTCATAACAAAAACAACGCAAGCGCCCCTCAAAGAACATACATACCCTATGCCAAGGGCGAGGGCAAGACGGGCAGCACCTACACGGTGCTCGTTCCCCATTATGCTGCACACAATACGATTTCCCTTGAAGTAGGCGGCAAAACGATGACCGCCAAGCTGTCGAGAATTACGTATGATACCGGCAAGAGCTACACCTACCGCCTCACCGTGGGCAAGGAGAAACTCGAGACGACCGAAGTAACGGTATCCGACTGGACCGGTAGCGCAGTCATCCCGGGCGGAGAAGCCAAGGCGAACTAAGGCCCCCTCCTGTCGCACTCACAGTACGGCCCCGGCCGGAAGCATAAGTAAAACAGAATGAGTATATAACCCATCAAAAAAAGCAGTAAATGTTGATCCATCAAATAAAAAAAGGAGTTGTCTATGTAGGCAAAAACAAGGGTAAGACCGTTTACTACGCATCCCCCATTGTACAAAACAAGATTACCTCCCATCAGGTGGAAAACCGTATCATCAAGGCCACGGCACTCTCGCGTGCCGATGTACGCAGTGCCATCGCCGCCCTTGCCGAGATCGTGCGCGAAGAGATGCTTGCCGGGCGGTCGGTAGCTCTCGCCGACCTCGGTTCGTTCAGAGTTGTCTCGACCGGCAAACGCATGGCCACGGAGAAAGAGGTGACCGCCGACACGCTAAAAGCGCCACGCATACAGTTTCTCCCCAAAATGGAGATGCGCAATCTGACCAAGAGCATACAGCGCGTTGTGCTACGTCCCGGCGAGGCCGAGCCCACACCCGAGAACCCGTTGGGTTGAAACCCCGACGAAAGAAACATTTTCATTCCTCAATACGAATTTCAATAACAAAAAATAATCTAGATAATGAAGACAATAAAGAACCTGGCAATGCTTGCCGTTGCCGCACTTGCCGCTGCTGCATGCAGCCATGACAAAAACCTCGTCGCCCCCACCGATCATTTCCCTGCCGACGGCGTCATCCGCGTGGCTACCGACGTAACTCGCCCACAAACCCGTGCCGGGATGGAAACCGGCAACCTTACGACGTTCCAACTTCGTGTAAAGAACCCCGTAAGTGACGACTATTCTTACAACGCCCTCATGAAGAAAGAGGGTAGCGACTGGGTGAGCTACAACAGCGACGGCACCGCTAAAAAGGTGATGCTCTGGCAGAACAAGACGCAAAAGGTGAACGTAGCCGCCGTATACATCCCGGGCGTCACACTGACCGACGAAAATTGGAAGACCACCGACGTCGTACCCGTGAATATTAAGGTAAGAGAAAACCAGAGCAATGCCGACAGTCTGAACAAAAGCGACATCCTCGTGATGAAGGACCACGAGGTGGACCCCACAAGTGCCACCGACCTGACCTCACAAGGCAAGATGAAAGTGGAGCTCAAGCACCGCCTCGCTAAGCTCAACCTCACGGTGAACCTCGGTACGCAGTTCAACATCAACGGCTCCGGCACCGCCACCAACCCCATCACCGCAGTGAGCGTGGAGGGCACGAAGACCCAAGCCGACTGGACTCTCATCACCGATGTGCTGGAGGGGCAGAGCGTGGTGAAACCCATTAAACTCTTCGAGGCTGCCTACGCCGCCGGCGAGGGTAAAACAAAGAGTGCCGTGGCGAAGTACGAATGTATCCTCATGCCGCAGACCATCGCTTCCAACGGCTTTATGGTGAAGATTGTCATAGGAGGCAAGACGTATACATGGAAGTCTTCGAACGAAGTCACCCTCGCATCCGATAAGCAGTACAACCTCACCCTCTCCGTGGGCAAAGACGTCGTAGTCGTTGGCAGCTTCTCCGCTAAGCCGTGGACCGACGGCGGCTCAAGCGACATTGAGACGGAATAAAAACTTTTTGATGCAATGAAACTCAACGTAATGATAACGCTTGCAGCGGCGGCTCTCCTCGGGGGGCTGACCGCCTGCAGCGACAAACTCGACCAGCCCCGGGCAGACCAAGTGCCCGAAAAT
>ERZ773013.113-NODE-113-length-50278-cov-4.175975_pt1 | contig 50278 bp, 45 predicted proteins | sample MGYA00511670_ERZ773013 | MGnify/ENA primary metagenome ERZ773013 (study PRJEB29015, sample SAMEA2738120) | human oral metagenome | biome: human oral; feature: human-associated habitat; material: saliva | place: China | collected 2257 ... | reverse complement strand
TTGAGTTCATTGCGGGAGAAGACGGCACGGTATGCGCAGTACGTGTCCAGAAGATGGAACTTGGCGAGCCCGACGAGTCCGGACGTCGTCGTCCTGTACCCATCGAGGGTGCCATCGAGGAGATCCCATGCGATGTGGCCATCTCGGCCATTGGCACCAACGCCAACCCCTTTGCCAAGATGATTGGTGACATCAAGCTCAATAAATGGGGCTACATCGAGGCCGACGACGAAGGCCGCACCTCTGATCCCCGCATTTGGGCCGGCGGTGATATCGTCACCGGTGCAGCCACGGTCATCCTAGCTATGGGTGCGGGCAAGGTCGCTGCAGCTTCCATCACCAAGCACATCGCATAGCGCCAAGAGTGCTATCTGCACCCTCACATCGTGATGCAGCCCCGGCCGCTTTTGCGGCCGGGGCTTTTTGTAGCGGGAAACCTTGGGATTCACTGATATTCAATCTGTAAGGTTTGGAGTTGTACTCCAAACCTTACAGTTGTCTCATATATGTTATACTGTTATACACCTTTATACAAAGAACGGGGGTTCCATGTCATCGTCGAAACTTATTGCAGCACGTATTCCCGTCAACGATTACGAGCGGGCTTCTCGCGTCCTTACCGATAACAACCTTACTGTTTCCAGTGCCGTCCAAAGCCTCTTGAAGACGATAGCTGCAACAGGTGAGATACCGGAATATGTACAGACGCCCGCTCAGAATACGTCTCGTAAACAACTGGACAAGCTTATGCGGCAAGTAGCAAAGAGACCCGAAATCACTTGGCCGAAGGATGTTTCAGATAAAGATCTACTCGGAGAAGAAAGGATGAGGAGGTTTGGCTAACGTCCTTATTGACACTAATATTGTTCTCGATCTGCTAAGCTTTTCTCGCCCAGCACACCATGATGCCCAAAGGTTTCTTGAGGAAAGTCTTGACGCCGGGCATGGTATCTTCCTCTCAGCTTCCTCCCTTAAAGATGTCTATTACATTTTGAACAAAATGTATAACGATGAGCTTTGGGCACGCGATGACGTCAATGCGGTTAAAAATCTCTTTTCTGTTGTCGAGCTCACCGTAGATATTATTGATACAGCACTTGCTTCCGATGAGCCAGATTTTGAAGACGGTATCATTCGTGCCACCGCCGAGAAGATCGGTGCTGCCGCTATCGTCTCAAGAGATGAAGAAGCATTTAAGAACGGATATATCCCCTGCCTCACGCCGCAGGTTGCCGCTCAGAGGTTTGCTTCCAAAGCCGCCTTCAAAGCGTAATCCATATACCGACATACTCGAATAATCGCTGACACCACAGTATCTGGCCATAAGAATAGGAAGGAGCCCACCCACAAGAGTAAATTCCCTCCTATAGTCAAGCTAATCCTAAATGCTCAACTCGTGGGCTTCCCACGAAGGTGCCACGACCTTGCTGCTTTATCAGGTAACCGTCCGTACACAGATCCTCGATAGCACGCCGCACCGTGATACGGTTCACCGAATAGGTGTGGCTCAACTCGGGTTCTGAGGGGATACGGTCACCGCTCTGATACTCACCCTTCTTAATCAATGTCTTAATGTCGTCGTAGATCTGCTGATAGAGAGGTACGTTATGGTTTGTAACAGACATGGCGGATACCGATAAGCGCCGGCGAAATGGGTGATTTCTCCAGCGCACATATCATCGACACTGAACGCGATACGGGACGCTGAACACAATACGGACTGCACAGGTACCTAGAAACGGCTATCCTACGTATCAAGGCGAAAGGATCAATCGAAGGGTGTCGGGATGCGGCAAATATCTGAGGGAAAGCACGTTCTCGCCATCGAGCATCTCTCATGTTCCTATGGACACACAGACGTATTCCGGGATGTCTCGATGTTCTTGGACCCTGGCGACATCTGCGTTCTCCGGGGAGTCAACGGAGCCGGAAAGAGTACGTTGCTCCGCTGCATCGCCGGCAGGCAGCTGTTCTCGTCAGGCGTAATACGGCTCGATGGAAAAGATGCCTCCAAAGGCACCGATTCTGATGCAGTCATCTTCGTGGAGGACACGCCTTCCTTCTATGAGGACCTGACAGCCCGAGAACACATACGGTTTGCCCTGAGGCTCAAGGGTCTCGATGACGCCGAGAAGCACGCCGAAGAGCTCGCGGGGGCATTTGACCTAAGAGGCTCCCTCGATTCCTTCCCCTCGTCCTTCTCGCGGGGGATGCGCTATAAGCTGGCGCTTGTCATTGCGTTCTCACTCGATCCGACCCTCCTCCTGCTTGACGAGCCCTACGGCCCCATAGACAAGAAAGCCGCGACGGCACTCGACAGCCTGATAGAGGAATATGCACAGAGAGGCCGTTCCGTCCTCCTCTCCTGTCATCAGGGTGCAGAGGGACTCCATCCCACCGTCGATGCCTTCCTTGAGGAAGGCAGCCTGCAGGTTGTGCGGCCATGACCTCCAGTCGCTGTCATAGCATCTGGCGAGAAGTCCTCTGGCTTGAAGGGCGGCACCTGCGCACCACCGTCAACCGGGCCTTGAGCCTCGCCGGAGCTGACCTCGAAGATTCCAAAGGATACCTGGTGTATCTCGCCGCGATACTCATCGCTTGGACCATTTCCTCATGGGCGATGCTCTCGGCAGGTGTCGCTTCCCGGCTCGCTCAGCTCGGATCGGCAGAGCTATCCTTGCTTATGGAACTCATTGAGGCGCTGCCCCTTGCCTTCACCGCCATCGCAGCCGTCCGTGGGCTGCATCGGTCCTCATTGCTCCTCTCCAAGGCAGATACCACCTTTCTGACCGGTAGCTCCTGTGCCCTCCGCGTGACCTATACCTTCCACGCACTCGGGAGGGCGATACTCTCCTTGGCGGGGTCCGCGTTTGTCCTCTCCCTGTTCGGTGGCGGTATGTCCGCCGTTATGCCCAGGCTTTGTTGGGGCTGTATCACGTTTCTCCTATCATCGGCATTTCCCCTTGGATCGCTCATAGGATCCGCGCTGGGCCTCATGCGTCTGACAGGCAATCCCCAAAGGCCTGTCTGGCACATCGCCTCGTTTGGCATCGGCACCGTCGGTGCCGTGTTTCTCGGCTACCACTTCTCACATACAGTCGGAATACCCCTGCTACTTTTGGCAGTGGAGCCTGTCAGTGCGATTGCAGTAGGTGTCGCCTCCCTGCTCTTGTCCTGCCTGGTCATCGTCTGGCTCCTGTCCACAAATCGGGAGATAGATGTCCGTGTTATCGTGGAGGAGAGCGCCCTCTTTGCAGAGCTGCAGGCATACGACCCCTTCCTCTCACCCACTGCAACCGCTGAAAGGCGGAGGATCCTCAGAAACCATAAAGCTGCCCAAAGGGAGAAGAGGGGCTTCCTCCCCATGCCCTCAGCCTCACCGCCGATAGGGCGCAGGCGGATGGCATTGCTCTCCCATGCCGTGATCTCAGGTGTACGGAGACCGGGTTATGTGGGAGATGCCCTGATATGGTCTGCAATTGTCGTCCCCTCGGGCATCGCCATCATGGCACTGCCCGTGAACAAAGGGCTTCTCATCCCCTGGCTTGCCCTCTGTCTGGCATGCCTGTCATATGCACGAGAACTCTGCCATGTGTTCTTTGCCGATACCGAAGACGTCCTCATCGACCCCGTCCCGGTCTATGGGCTCCTGACGACGCTTACCCTTGACTCGCTTCCCTCTTTGATACTTGGCGTCCTCGCTTCCGTAGGGGTGACGCTGCCCGTCCTCCTTACGGCAAATGGGAACCTCGGATGGATCCTCGTGGGCGTCTTGCTCGACATCGGCATTGTCGTCTCCTGCGGACTCTCATCAGTGAGCCTGCCTCCCCTCTATGCAAGGATTCCCTACGAGATATCAGGCTTCGTAGTTGCCTTGGTCGCAGCGCTCACATCGCTCGCGGGTCTGGAGGTGGCGCTTGTCTGCCTCGCCGTCCTTCTCGCCATAGGCGTCGCACTTCTCGCCAGCGTCGGTGACCGCTCTCAACGGGCTTTCCGCTTCCGACGGGTTTTCCGCTAAAGAATCGCGACTATTAGGTATCTGCTGCCAAGAAAAGACGACCAGTAGGTATTTTAAGGGGCGAGAAGGGCCACTGAAGAGGGCAAATCTACCTAATGGTCGGGTTTTCTTAGCGGAGGCACCTAATGGTCTTGATTCTTTAGCAGAAATGCCCACGGCCGAGCAACCCCGGCGGAAACGCCGCCGACAGCGTACCCACGACAGAAAACGAATCCCACCATGGGACCCCAAGAAGACCCCAAGGCAACCTTAAAGCAACCCTAAGGCGACCCCAAGGCCCGCTGTTGTCCAGTGGAAAATCACTTCCGAATCGCGCGGTATCGGCTGGGGGTGCAACAGGAAAGCGCTTTGAAGGTCTCGGAAAAGCTTCCCTGGTTCGAGTAGCCGACAGCCTCGGCAATCTGGCGAATGCTGAGATCGGTCTTTGCCAACAGCCTTTGTGCATATTCAATACGCTGTTCTCGCACATATTCCTGCGGTGTTTTGTTCACGACCTTCTTAAAGGCGTCAATCATGCGAGATTCGCTGACATGAAACACGGAACTCAACGCCCGGGTCGACAGATCCTTTGCCACATTTGATTTGATATAGAGCGAGATATATTTGTACAGCCGCTCGTCCACGGCCGAATATGCCTGGCAATCATGTGTGCAGCGCTTACTTTCACTCACGAGTAATGCAAAGCACTCGGTAACCTTTGCACGATAGTACGAGGTGGCCACGGATCGACACAGCCGGGCATTGCCGAGTTCAGTGACTGCGGCAGTAAGGGCGGGTATATCATGGTAGCCATTGAGCAGCCCAATGGCCTGTAAAAGCTGTTCGGACGTAACCTGCAGAATACCCGCCAGCCGGGGAATCGCACTTGGCAAAAGCGAGATGGAGTAGGAACTGAACTTGGCATCAGCCTCTATGACCTGCTGAAAATGATGCTCACCCAACGCGTAGCCGATAAGTGAAGGATGTCGCTGCCCAAAGCTGTCGATAAAGAACATGGGCATGTCCTCCATATAGCAACCGAAGCCAACCATACCGGTAGACCAACCATACATAACCACACGTTCACGCAATGAAACGCTCATCGAGACCACCACGATATCGGAGTCGACAATGTGATACCAATACTCTCCGAAACCGTATGCGGGGTCGATGATCCATGTATCCCCATAGGGACGAATATCCTTTGGTAATATCAAACCCTTCTCGATCGCCTGTGTATGGTGGATTCCATGGATAGCTTCGACTGCGGGGTCGAACATCGCATGAATCTCAGCCCGATTTGTGGACTCATCTTTTTTGACCATCGGATCAATGACAAGTTCCTTGGCCTTGCCCGACGACAGGTTTCGATACCATTTGGTGATCAAACTTGTTTCGGTAAGATGCAAAAGATTTTCGGTGCGATTATCCACTTGGACCCAAGGTCTTTCTCGGAAGTCAACTTTGTCTATCATTAGTTAGACCAATCTAACATATTCTTATCGGAAAGGAAAGACGTTTGGAGCAGGAGGCTCTTCGTTACTACCGTGTTGATCCCCGTATTGCATTGCTCGTTTTGATTCCCCTCAATGCAGGGGTCACCTTGTATCCCCACATCGGTTTCCAGATCGCATCGATGGCCCTCATACTCATGCTCATGTTGATCTGCCGACGGCCCTTCTCGGCACTGAAGTGGATGATTGCATACCTACTGATATTTTTCTTTGCACATCTCCCGGGGATATCCGGCTGGGAATGGCTCAGCCCGCTTGGCAGCATGCTCCTTATGTTCCAGCGTGTATTTCCCGTTGCGGCCTTTGCCTCGCTTTGCCTTGCGACCACACGTTCAGGAGAGTTTGCCTGTGCCCTTCAGAAACTTGGCCTCCCGTCCAAGCTCATCGTCTCCCTATGCGTTGCCCTGCGCTTTGTTCCCACACTTGCCCATGAGTTCAAGGCGGTGGCCGAAGCCATGAGGATTCGCGGTCTTGCCTCCTCTCCGGTAGCCGTGGTCGCACATCCTGCGCGTACCGTCGAGCATCTGATGGTCCCCGTCATCGGACGGCTGGGGATCATCGCCGATGAGCTGGGCGACGCCGTAGTCGCACGTGGAGCAGATACCAACCGTAAGCGCAGCTCATATTATTACTTGCATATACAGGTAATCGACATCGCGCTTCTGATAATCGAATACGCCCTGTTCGCAACCATGGTCCTTGCCAAGATCGGGGTGGGGGTCCTATGAGTGCCGACTCATTGCCGATAAGTACCGCCGTCTCGCCGAGAGATACCGCTGCCACCGTGCCATCTGCAGACATCGCCGTATCGCTGGAGCATGTCTCATTCCGCTATAACAAAGAGGAATCGGAGGTGCTGGAAGATATCAACCTGTCCATCCGTCCAGGCGAATGCATAGTGCTCACGGGAGAATCCGGCTGCGGGAAGACAACCCTGACCAGAACCATAAACGGCCTGATCCCGTTGGTCTACCAAGGGGTCTTGAAGGGACGCGTCTCCGTCGCCGAAAAACCCGTCACTGAATGGACGTCGGGAGATTTGGCGGTAACGGTCGGCTCGGTATTCCAAAACCCACGCAGTCAATTCGTAAACTCGGAAGTCGAGGCCGAGCTTGCGTTCGGCTGTGAGAACCAAGGCCTCTCGCGAGAAGAGATTGTGAGGCGCATACACGAAAGCGTTCGGGTGTTCGGAATCGAAGAACTGCTGCATCGGCGGGTAGAGGAGCTTTCCGGAGGCCAGCGTCAAATGGTGATCCTCGCCTCTGTATACGCTACGGACCCCGACATCTTTGTTTTGGACGAGCAGCCCACGGCCGCCCTCGACGTGACGTCTATGAAATGCTTGGGTGCGGCCCTTGCCAAACTCAAGTCCATGGGGAAAACCATCATTGTGTCCGAACACCGCCTCTGGTGGCTCGCAGACCTTGCCGATCGGGTCGTCGTTATGGAAGACGGCCGTATTGCGGGGACTTGGTCCGCAAAAGAATTCGGCGCGATCCCCTTTGAAACCCGTTTGCGCTGGGGTCTGCGTGCCTGGAAGGTCGACGAGGTCGATGCTGCCGCCCGTCGGCGTTTCTCCCATACATCTGTGAGCGGGCATCCCGTACATGAGTGTGCGGCCGATACCTCGTTGAGGACAAGAGACCTACGTGTCTCGTATCGGCATCGGGATGCAGTGATAGATGGTTGCGATTTTGATATTGCCGCGGGGACAGTTGTCGGCCTTGTCGGTGCCAACGGTGCAGGAAAAACCACGCTTGCACGATGCCTATGCGGCATCCAGAAAGAGGCGGCAGGTACGGTTGAGTTGGCGGGTAAAGCGCTTAGGACCTCGCAGCGCGCAGGCGTCATCTACCTGGCCATGCAAGAACCGGGATACCAGCTGTTTGAACACACGGTCGTTCGTGAGCTCGAGGAGGCGCACAATCGCAACGATGCGCATATTCCGCAGGTCTTCTCCGTCAAGTCACTTATGGAAGACTTCCGTCTGACAAACCTCGCCCAACGCCATCCCCTGTCGCTGTCCGGTGGGCAGCGACAGCGCACGTCGATTGCTGCCGGCCTGCTATACGGCGCACAGGCCCTTGTCATGGATGAGCCGACCAGCGGCTTGGACTATAACAACATGGCAAGCATCGCCAGACAGATCGACCGTCTCAAACAGCAGGGTGTGGTCATCTGCATAATCACACACGATTATGAATTTCTCTGTGCGGCCTGTGATGCCGTACTCCCCCTGCATGATGGCCATATGTCACCGCCCATTCCCCTTACCCCGGAAACACTCGGGCACATAAAGAGATTGCTCGGTTTTTCATAACAACAGGATCCTATAGGAAAGGAACGTATGATGGACGAAACAACGATTGGGTCTCAAGCCGCAAACACCGGACGGCTCACCGCAAAGGATTTCATATTCTGCGCGGTATTCGGCGTGCTTATCTTTTTCATCACCATGGCCTTTGCCATGATATGCAGCTTTGACTATCGCCTCTGTTGGGGGGTGCACGCACTATCGTCACTCATCTCAGGCATGGCATGGATGTATATCGTGCAGCGTGTGCCTAAACGCGGAGCCATAGCGGTCATGGGCGCGATTATGGCCATATTCGGCTCTGTCATGGGTATGTTCTGGACAGGCCCTGCCGGCATTTTCATTGGCTGCCTTGCTGCAGAGCTTATTCTGGGTGACCCCAAAAAGCGTACGAAGGGCAAGATCCTTGCCTCATTCCCCACATTCATCTTCCTGTTCTGGCTTGGTCACATATCCTTGGTCTACATGATCGGCAAGGATGCCTATGTTGCCCAATGCGTCCAGGCGGGTATGGCACTGGAATTCTCCCAGAACATGGTCGGCTTCATGTACAGTCCCGCAATGGTCGCCATGGGCCTTGCCACTATTATTTGTGCAACACTGGGCGGCTTTATTGGCACCAAGGTATTCGCAAAGCATTTCAAGCAGATTGGGATGTGACGACCATGCCGAAAGTCTCACAAGAGCATAGAGACCAGGACAAAGCTGGGCGGGCGGCGATCACGCTGTTAGCGGCCTATATCAAGGGCCGCACCATTCTCGCCCAGTTCTTTACGGTCCTGTCCGCACTCCTGGCCTTTGTCCCCTACCTTGCCCTCGTATGGTTGGGCGATATCTTCATCGCTTCCCAACAGGGCAACCAACCGCTTGATGTCGAGAAGGTCGACCGTATCGTGATGCTCTTGATGACGGCATTTATGCTCAAGCTGATGTTCTATTTGCTGTCTCTTACGATCACGCACTTCGCCGACATGAAGTTGCGCTTCATTATCCGAAGCGCCATCGTCGACCGCCTCAGCCGTGTCCCTCTTGCATGGTTCAGCAAAACAGGGTCAGGCAAGATCAGAAACGCCGTCCAAGATGACACTAAGACGGTACACACGGTGATCGCCCACGCTCCGGTCGACTTGATCAACGGTGTCCTCACGCCGGCGGTACTGCTGGTCTTTATGCTCGTCGTCAACTGGCGTCTGGCACTTATCGGCATTGCGACGATCCCGTTTTATGTGGTGCTCTATGGCTCCTCCATGAAAGACATGGGGCCTAAAACGGCGGAGATGAACAACAATCTGGCAAGCGTCTCGGCGACCATGGTGGAATTGGTATCAGGCATCAAGGTCATCAAGGCATTCGGGAAAAGCGGCGAGTCCTATCACAACTATGAAAAAGCCGCCCAAGCCTTCGCAGACTCTTATTGGGAATGGTGCGCACCGATGATTGGGCGCTGTTCTGTCGCCGCTGAATTCGTTTCTATCCTGGTATTGTTACTGGTCAACCTTGGTGGCGGAGCCCTGGTGTATGCCGCAGGACTTGCAACACTCCCCCAAATCCTCACCTGCACCCTGATTGCGCTGGTATTGCCTAACACCATGATGAGCGTGGCTAACATCACCTGGTCATACCAACTGGCAGGATCTGCAGCGATACGCTTGGTCGAGTTGATGGACACGTCTTTCTTGGAAGAGCCGGCACATCCTCAAGAGGCCGGAGACGACCATAGGATCGTGGTCGAAGACCTTGCATATTCATATGGCGAGACCCAGGCGCTCAACGGTGTCAACCTGACCCTTGAGCCTGGGACACTCACCGCACTTATCGGCCCCTCGGGGTCAGGCAAGTCGACGTTGGCACAGCTAATCGCCCGCTTCGATGATCCCTCCGAGGGATCGATCACGCTCGGCGGCATCGATATACGCTCGCTGTCCGCAGACGACCTGTATCGAAACGTGTCTTTTGTGCTGCAAGACGCCATGCTGCTCAATACGAGCATCCGACGCAATATATCCCTCTCAAAACCGCAGGCAAGCCTGGAAGAGGTGCGTGCTGCCGCCAAGGCCGCGCAGATCGACGCTTTCATCATGTCTCTTCCCAAAGGCTACGACAGCGTCATCGGCACCGACTGTGAGCTGTCGGGCGGCGAGGCCCAGCGTCTGTCTATTGCACGCGCCCTGTTGATCGACGCACCTGTCTTGATCATGGATGAGGCCACGGCCTTTGCCGACCCCGACTCGGAAGTCGAGATCCAACGGGCCCTCAGCGGCCTTATCGAGGGGCGTACCGTCCTGGTGATCGCCCACCGCTTGAACTCCGTGATAGGCGCCCACCAGATCGCCGTTATGGACGAAGGCAAGATTGTGGCGGTAGGCACCCATGAGACGTTGCTGAACAACAAGCAGTACCGCGCACTGTTGGGGCAGAGCGGCTTTGACACCGCCGGTATTGCAGAGGAGAAGGGCGGGCGCCATGAGTAGAAATCGGAATCTTCTGTCCCGTTTCCGCCGGTATATGATTCCCGAAGATGCTGCGATGCATAAACGGGGCATGGCGGCATGCATCTCGGCCGGCATATTCACGGGTCTGGCGTTGTGCACGATGATGCCGGCGGCGATGTCACTCCTGACGGCTGAGCCGCAATGGGGTCTCAGCTTCAACACATGGGTGATAATCCTCGTAGTGTTGACCGTCTTCTCCTGCGTACTTGATTATTGGGGCACCAAACTCGGATACACAGCCGGTCTGGGCTATATGCGCATGCTGCAAAGACACATCGGTAACAAGGTGGCCTCACTGCCCTTGGGGTGGTTCTCGGCATCAAGCGCCGGTCTTTTGAGCCGCATCGTCACACAGGAGATGATGACAAGCGGACAGGCAATTGCCTACTTTGTAGGAGGGTTCCTCAGGAACCTCTGTGCCTGCGTCATCTTCGGCCTGGGGACATGGGTCTGGAACTGGCGGCTTGGACTTATAGTGACCATAGCAATCCCCATATTGTTCGTCCTGTTCAAATTGGGACAGAAATGCATTGAGAAACTGTATGCAAATGAGAGTCCCGCGGAGGAAGAGTTGGCTTCCCGCATTGTTGAGTTTGCCCAATGCCAAGGCGCACTGCGCGCCTGCCATGCCGGATCGACCTACGAGGAGCTCAGCGGCAGCTTTGCCAGAGCCCGGCGAAAATCAGTACGTGGCCTTTGGTGGGGCGTATTGGGCAATATGCTCACCGGCATGGGACAACAGCTGTTGGTGTTCTCCATGATCTTGTTGGGGAGCTTCCTGTGTGTCACCGGCATTGCCGCGCCGTTTGAGGCGATCATCATTATCGGTGTATCGTTGCGCTTCTCGACCATGATTGCCGATATCTCGGCCTCACTCTTCGGTTTGGAGGAACGCCGTCAAACCTTAGACGGTATCGATGCGGTAATGGATGCACCGGAAATGCCGGTTCCTCAAACGTCCAAGGATCTCCCGCATGACGCAAGCGTCAGCGCCGATCATGTCGCATTCTCGTACGTCCCCGACAAGCCTGTACTGCGTGATGTCCATTTCACGGTTCCATCATCGAGTATGCTCGCCATCGTGGGGCCATCGGGTTGCGGCAAGACGACGGTGATCAAGCTCGCCGCGCGTTTTTATGACACGACTTCGGGCGCCATGAAAATCGGCGGGGTCGATGTGCGCGACTTGAGCACCGAGGATCTCTTCAAGAACGTCTCCTTCGTTTTCCAGGACGTCTATCTGTTCAACGACACGCTGCGCAATAACGTGCTACTTGCGCGTCCGGATGCCAGCGATAGCGATATCGAGCGGGTCGCCGATTTGGCAGGCGTGACCGAGATCGTCAAGCGTCTCCCCGACGGATGGGATACGGTTTGCGGCGAAAGCGGCCGCGCTCTTTCGGGCGGCGAGCGTCAGCGTGTGTCAATTGCCCGCGCGCTGCTCAAACAGGCTCCCATCGTCCTGTTCGACGAGGCGACCTCGGCACTCGATGCTGAAAACGAGGCCAACATCGTCAAGTCTATCGAAGAGCTGCGCAAATCATCGACGGTGATTGCCGTCGCCCACAAGCTGGAGACTATCAAGATGGCCGATAAGATCATCGTTTTGAATGCGTCAGGGAGCATTGAAGAGGAGGGTACACACGATGAGCTGCTCGCGCTAAACGGTGCCTATGCGGACTTCTGGGGCAAGCGCGTCTTGAGCGCCCAATGGAAGCTGGCATAGGTGGAAAAGCGGCAGGTAGGATGGCCAACAGCGGTGGCAACGGGCAGCCTCGTCGGCGCGGGTGGAAAAGCAGCAGGCAGCAAGGGCGACGCAGGTGAAAAAGCGGCGGGTGCATGTGAGTTTAAGGGGGATTTCAAAATCTGCTAAGAATCCGCGACCATTAGGGGTAGTATGCCGAATATTGGTGTCAGAGCGCGCATGCCGAGAAACGCCCGGAGGAAACTCTCCTGGTAGAAGGCGTAATCGATGCCAACGAGAGAATCAGGCAAGAGAACCGGACGAGAGAGCGGTTGCTTGGGACAAGTTACTTGGGACAAAACACTGCGAAAGCCTTCGAATGGAAACTAAACCTGAATGAGGCGCTAAACTGTTCATAAAGGCTTCTGGAAGGAGGACCATGAAGGCCATGGGAGAGGCGAGAAGCACGTCTGCCCGTATCATCCGACGTTTCTGGGCACTCGTTTGGGGTTTGGGACTTATCGGCCAGCTCGTATGGGTCGTTGAAAACCAGTGGTTCAACACCTTCATCTATGCCAAGATCGCCAAAGACCCCACGATCATCGGCTGGATGGTCGCCGTCTCGGCCCTCACGACCACAGTCTCGACCTTCCTCTTCGGTACAGCGTCCGACCGTATGGGCAGGCGCAAACCCTTCGTAGTCTGGGGCTACATCCTCTGGGGAGCCTTCACCATGGCCTTCGGTTGCTCGGAATTCATCACAGGCGGCTCACCTACAAACGATGAACAGGTGCTTATGATGGCCGCTACAGCCGTGGTCTTGGGAGATGCCGTCATGAGCTTCTTCGGCTCCATGGGAAACGATGCCGGCTTCAATGCCTGGATGAACGACAACATGAACAGCGAGAACCGCGGGGCGATTGGGGCGGCTATTGCCACCCAACCCGTCATCGGCACCATCGTGGGCACGGTCGCAGGCGGCCTCATCGTGGGATCCGAGGACAACTACATGGGCCTCTTCGTCATATTTGGCGCAGCCGCCATCTTCTTCGGCATCGTGGCACAACTCACAATGCGTGAGGCGCTGGGACTTGCCCCCAAACATGAGGGTGGCTTCTGGCAGCAGCTTGCAAGCGGGTTCAAGCTACGCGAACTTCTCGCGCATAGGGAACTTGTCGCCGTATTCCTCGTGCTCATGGTCTACTTCACAGCCTTTGACGTCTACTACCCGCACATGGGTAACTTCATGATCTACTATTTGGGCTTTGATGCCGGGTCTATCGGCATCATCCAAGGCGTCCCGCTCATTTTGGCCATGACCGTAGTCATCCCGACCACGCACCTTGTGAACAAAGGCAGGCTCACGTTGGCAGCCACCATCTCGATCATCCTGAGTTGCCTGGGTATCGGCCTCATCGGCCTGCTCGTACGACCCGAGACCGTGGATCCCACAACTATATTCAATCCCATACCCCTCGCCGGGATGCTCGTCTTCGGTTGCGGTTACATCATGTTCATGCAGGTCATGAATGTATGGATGAAACAGCTCTTCCCCGATGACTCGCGCGGCCAGTTCGAGGGCTTCCGCATCATCTTCTTCGTGCTCATACCGTGGCTCTTGTCGCCATTCATCTCAAACCCGCTCATCATGGCAAACGGGGCCATCACCGATGCGAACGGTATGACGGCGTACCTGCCCACGCATACACTGCTTCTTGTTGGCGCCGCACTCACATTGTTTTCATTCGTACCGCTTATAATGGCGGCACGCCTACATGGCAGAGGCCAAAGGATATGAGGCGGACGATCAAACCCATATCCATACGGACGGAGGTAGACATGCAGGACCGAAAAAAAGAGATCGACGAGGCCATAGAGGCTGGGAGGAAAGCTCTGCAGGCACTCGACGAAGCAGCCGAGAAACTCGGTTCGGCTAAGCGCTGGGGAATCTGGGATATCGTGGGTGGAGGACTCATCTCAAGTCTTGTCAAACATTCGCGTATCGACGATGCACGCGAACTTCTGCAGCAGGCACGTAACGAGCTCGAGTCCTTCTCGGATGAACTCGACGATATACAGGAGAATCTCCCCGAATTCGATTTGGAAATATCGGACTTGGTATCTACCTTTGACATCGTATTCGACAACGTATTCGCTGACATCCTTGTCCAGGAGAAGGTCGAGGAGACAGCACGGGAGGTCGACAAAACCCGCACCCGGGTGAAGGATGCCGTCGACCGGCTCTGTGAGCTGCGTCAAGAGTCTGATTGACGAAGGTGGCATCACACATGTCACATGTCAGAGCGGTTTAACCACGTGCCAATCTACACCCCCAGCGCACAGATCGGTACGACAAAAATACCATCCTCCCGTAGATAGCTGTACTCGCCGACACCGACAAGCACCATACAAAAAGCAGGAGACCCCATCTTGTCGGTATCGATGGCGTCGCGCAGGCTCTTCAAGCTTGACGCACCTTCCTCTATGAGATCATCGCCACCAAGTTTGACCTCGACAAGACCGTAGGTTCCATCTCGAAGGTGGACGACCGCATCGCACTCCAGCCCACTGCTGTCTCGATAATGTGAGACGAAGCCGTCCAGCTCATCCATATAGCATCTGAGATCACGGATACACAGGCCCTCGAACAGGAGGCCGAATGTCCTGAGATCCGCGATAAGGCCATCTGGATCTGTACCAAGGGCTGCGACGGCTATCGATGGGTCCGTATAGTGCCTTGTGTTGGTCGTACGGATGGCAGCTTTCGAGCGGAGGTTCGGATTCCATGCGGAAAGCTCCTCGATAACGAACAGGTTCTTCATCACATCGAGGTAAGTTCTCACTGTTTTATCGCTTGCCATAACATCAGATTGACTCATATCGGCAACCATCTGCGAGACCTTACCTTGGGATGCCGTAAAGCGGGCATACGAGCGCATGATGAGCCGAGCCCGTTCAGGACTTCTTTGAGTCTTGTCGACCTCGGAAACCTCAGTCTCAGCAATTGCGTCGACATAGTTGTATGCCTGCTGCAAGGCGACATCATCATCTTGGCCGATAGCACGCGGCCAACCCCCACGGGCTGTAAGGAAGGCGATCCTCCCGATATCCGCCGCCCCTGCGACCATAGGCAGCTCAGCACCTTCAAGAAGGCTTCGTAACGACACAGAGCCAGTGGAATCCCCTGATTCCACAAGACTCATGGGGCGCATCCTTATCCGCCCGATACGCCCTGTACCCGTATGTTTGATCGCCCCCCTTTCGGGCGGGACAGTCGATCCAGTCAGAATGAATTGGCCGAACTTCCCCCTATGATCGCACTCAAAGCGAACTGCGTCCCAAAGCTCAGGGGCAAGCTGCCATTCGTCGATGAGACGAGGTGTCTCCCCTTCTAGAAGCATCGATGGACTGATTTGAGCAAGCCTGATGTTCTGTTCGCGGGCATCCGGCTTCTGCATATACAGCCTGCTTCCTGCAATCTGCTCGGCAGTCGTAGTTTTGCCGCACCATTTTGCCCCCTCGATGAGAATCGCATCACTTGCCCTGAGTTTTCTTTTAAGGACGGTGTCATATATGCGAGGGAGGTATTGCATCGTCTCTCCTTACACTCTGGACCCTACTAGGGTATTTTTGATCCCAATTCATATACAATACCAATAATATCGCATTTTCATTACCAATTTTGTGGGAATTTTATTACCAAAAATGTGAAGAGAGATACATAGAAGCGGTGCCCCCTGTGACGTAAAGGGAAATGGCCCCGGTCACAGCTATCTCGTGCAGCACAGCGCCGGTTCCGGAAAGTCGAATTCCATCGCATGGAGTGCGTACCAGCTATCCACCATGTTCGATGCGCAGGACCAGCCAATGTTCGACTCGGTGGTAATCGTTACCGACCGCACGGTGCTCGACCGCCAGCTGCAGGAGACTATCAGCGGCCTTGACCACGTTAAGGGGCAGATCACCGTCATCGACGACAAGTGCACGTCCCAGGACCTGAAGGACGCACTCAACAGCGATGCCGGACTCATCGTGTCCACCCTGCAGAAGTACTCCGTCATCTACGAAGAGGTGGAGTCGAAAGGCAAGAAGTTCTGCGTCATCGTCGACGAGGCCCACAGCTCTCAGACGGGCAGCCATGCGATCCACCTCAAGCAGACGCTTGCGGACCCGACCGAGGCGCTGAAGGAGTTTGCCGACTACGAAGAGCAGTGGGAAGGCGAAAACGAGGAGGTGCGCGACGGCATGCTCCGTGAAATGGCGGCGCACGGTCATCACGAGAACATCACGTTCCTCGCTTTCACCGCGACTCCCAAGAACCAGACGCTGGAGCTCTTCGGCGAGGAGCAGACCGACGGATCGTTCCGCCCGTATCATGTCTACAGCATGAGGCAGGCGATCCAGGAGGGATTCATCCTCGACCCGTTGGCGAACTACGTGACCTACAACGAGGCGTTGCAGCTTGCGAAGACGGTGCCAGACAACCCTGATGTCCCTACTTCGCCCACCCTTAAGCTGCTGCGGAAATACACCGAGCTGCATCCGTACGCAATCGGGCAGAAGGCCCGCATCATCGTGGAGACGTACCGCGAGGTGACGCGCAAGAAGATCGGCGGTCGCGGCAAGATGATGATGGTCACCGATTCTCGTCTTGCGGCTGTTCGATACTACCATGCGATTAAGAACTATCTCGAGACCCAGGGGTACAGCGACACTGAGGTGCTGGTGGCGTTCTCCGGCTCGCTGCAGGACCCGCAGGACGGCCTCGATGGACCTGAGTACACCGAGCCGGAGCTCAATATCGGCCATGACGGCAGCCACGTGAAGGAATCTCAGGCGAAGAAGGAGTTCCACAACTGGGGTTCCATCCTCGTCGTCGCGGAGAAGTACCAGACCGGCTTCGACGAGCCGCTGCTGCATACTCTGGTTGTGGACAAGCGCCTGCGCGACGTGAAGGCGGTGCAGACCATCTGCCGCATCGACCGCACGTGCAGGGGCAAGACGGACACGCTGGTCATTGACTTCGCCAACACGCGCGAGGACATCCTGGACGCCTTCCAGCCCTACTACACCGAGACCGACCTAGCGGAGCCCATCGACACAGACCGCATCTACAAGGTACTGAACGAGATCCACGGCTACCACGTGTACTACGAGGACGATGCTGAGGCCGTTGCCGCTCTGGAGTTCGGCAAGGATCGCAAGAACGTTCAGGGCAAGATCAAATCGCTCCTGACACCTGCCGCCAAGCGATACAACGAGCTCGACGAGGAGTCGCGCTACCAGTTCCGCCGCAAGGTGCGCAGCTTCATCAAGTGGTACGGGTACGTGACGCAGATCGTGCGCATGTTCGACCGCGAGATGCACAAGGAGTACGTGCTACTCTCGTACTTGGTGCATCTGCTCAGCGCCGACAAGATTGATGTGGAGGCCATCGACGACAAGGTGCAGATGGACTTCTACAAGCTGACGGAGATCTACCATGGCGCCATCGAACTAGAGGATGCTCACGGCACGCTTGAGCAGTCCATCAAGAACACGCAGAGCAAGCTGGACAAGCGGCAGGACCCACTGCAGGAGCTCGTGGACAAGATCAACGCGGAGTATGCAGGCAAATTCACCGAGGATGACCGCGTTGTGATGGAAATTCTCTACCGGAGGCTAGCGAAGAGCAAGCGCGTGCGCGAGAGCCTGGCACACGACAGCGAGACGGTGTTCACCGACAGCACGTATCCGAAGATTTTCGGCGACGAGGCCATGGACGCTTACATGAGCGCACAGGAGACCTTCACCTCTATCTTCCAGGACAAGGAGAAGTACGGGATCATCATGAAGACCATCGGGCAGATGCTGATTCAGCAATCGAGGCATGGCTGGGATGATGAGGGGGATGGAGAATAGTTGAGAATCCGAGCCCATCATCTGCGGAGATGCGGCTTGCAGGCTCGAATTATGCGTTGAAACAGTTCAATCTTTGGATAAGGTTTACCTGTTTATTTAGTCATGGGATAATGATCCTTGGGCAAAATATAGCCTGAAATATAACATGTGTTATAACGAATAGGAATATCATGACATTCGGCGAAAAGATCAAGTTTGCGCGCAAGCAGCTGAGCATGACTCAGGCTGAATTGGCGAGCGCGCTCGGTGTCAGTTTTGCGACAGTCAACCGATGGGAGAACGGCCAGGTGAATCCAAGCACGCTCGCTCAGAAGGCTTTTAAGGACTTTTGCGAGAGCAGCTTCATCGTCTTCCCCCAAAGGTAGTGCACACGAGGGGTGAAGGTAATGGCGCGGGCAGACTTGCTGTGCGACATCATAAAGTATGGGCTAAGTGGAGACCAGGAGAAGCTGCGGCAATCCATTGAAGCTATGGCTGCCGAGGAACGCGAGAAGCAGCATCGCGTTCTGGCGGACCGCATTGATACCCTTCTGAAAACTTCCGAGAATCGAGAGAGACACGAGGAGGCCGCACAAGCTCCCCGTGTGCTTGCTGCAGGCAACAGCGCCAAGAACTTTTTCATCGAATCGACGCCTGAGAAGAGGCTATCCGACTTAGTCCTGCCAGAATATGTGACCACGTTTTGCGAGGAGTTCGTAGAAGAGCAGCTGAGATCAGATCTGCTTCGTTCTTATGGCCTTGAGCCGAGACATCGGCTTCTTCTTGTTGGCGCTCCGGGCAACGGTAAGACGTCTTTGGCGGAAGCTATTGCTGAAGCATTGATGCTGCCCATCTACACGATGCGCTACGAGCAGATAATCGGTTCATATCTTGGTGAGACTGCCAGCAGGCTTGCGAGGCTATTTGATTATGTTCGAGCACGTCCATGCGTGCTCTTCTTTGATGAGTTTGAGACCTTAGGCAAGGAGCGAGGAGACACGCACGAGACTGGTGAAATAAAACGCGTGGTTAGCTCATTGTTGCTCCAAATCGACTCACTGCCTAGCTATGTTGTTGTCATAGCCGCGACGAACCATGATTCACTACTGGACAAGGCAGCATGGCGCAGGTTCCAAGTGAAATTGGAGCTACCTGCTCCTACTCGCGCAAGCCTTGAGAAATGGTACGCGCTATTTGAAAGGCGGAATGAGTTTGACTTTGGTATTACGCCTGGCACGCTCGCAAAACGGACGCTAGGGTGCAGCTTTTCCGATGCTGAAGAAATTGCATACTCGATTTATAGGCGGTACGTCATGAGCTTACCCGTCGATTCAGCGAAGTCCATTACTGAGCATGTACTCGCGCAATGGTCAAAGCAGCGCAAGCAGGGCAAGGTTGTTGAAGATGGCGGTGAAGCATAATGCCTAATATCGAACGCCCGATACTCATATTGCCAACGAGTGATGCTCCCGAGAGAGCAAAAAAGCCGGGTGGTCCAAGTAGGATTGCCCGCCCTAACTTACGCAGACAGCAAGAGAGGCTCAACCCTCAATTTCAGCGTCTTCAGGACGCATTCGAGAATCGGCGGGTTTCTTTGCAGAACAACCCCGACGGCATAGAACCCGAACTCGCACTTGTTATTGTTACCGTTGGCAGTTCGGCAAACTTCCTCTCGGCTGTTAAGCGGATCGAGGGGCTTGAATGGCTCGCTGAGACCGGGCTGGACGGCATCGAGCCAGATGATGACTTCTTTGACCAAGACAATCGCAAGAAGGAACTCAGTGGCAAGTACTACTGCATCATGAGCGATCAGCGCGCTCTCAAGGAGATGGTATCGATTTGGGAGCGATATCAGGCAAATCCTGACATGGAATTTGAGAAGGGGTTCTCTTCCTTCAAAGATCTCTTTGCCTCTTTGAAGGAGCTCCGAACATGGTCTGCAGAAGACAGATTCGCCGACACGGGCGTTATCGAACAGTGGCGCGATGATCTAGAGCTAAAAAGAGGTACGCATATACCTTTCGAAATAGAGCTCTTTTATCGCACCAACCATAAAGACCAGGAACATGCTGAATGGGTAGTACGCACCATCGTCGAATCGATGGGTGGTTCAATATTATCGCGCTGCGTCATTGACGAAATTTCATACCATGCGCTTGCTGCTGAACTCCCTCCAGAGAGAATTCAAGAGCTTGTTGATGGAGGCTGGGACACTATCGAGTTGGCCAAGACCGACCAAATCATGTTCTTCCGTCCCGTTGCGCAAATGGTAGACGTTGATGGAACTGAAAACACGGGTTTTGACGCCCCCGCAGTAAGCAATCAATCACCCGTTTACTCAGAACCAATCGTTGCCCTTTTTGATGGGGTGCCCATTGAGAATCACCAATTGTTGCGAGGCAGACTTAACGTTGACGACCCTGACGAGTACGCGGCCTCATATACCGTGGAGCAATGTGTGCACGGAACCGAAATAGCCTCCCTCATTGAACGTGGGGACCTGAACAATAGGGAGGCAATCGCCGTTAGCAGGATCCTCTATGTGCGGCCGATCTTAAAGTCTGCTTTCATGAAAGAGACGTATCCCGAAGGAGAGCTTATAGTCGACATCATCCACAGGGCTGTAAGAAGGATGAAGGTCGGGGAAAACGGTGAGGCTCCAACGGCTCCAACAGTAAAGGTCGTCAATCTCTCAATAGGTGACTCTCAGCGCCAATACCTTAATTCCATTAGCCCGCTTGCCAGGTTACTGGACTGGTTAAGCTGGGAGTACAAGCTGCTCTTCATTGTCAGCGCTGGAAACAACCTACAACCAACCAAGCTTCAAGGTGATACTGACTCCTTTGTGCACTCGACTATCGAGCAGCGAACACATGCAGTCGTGAATGGCGTCAAGGACAATAACAGAAACCTCCGTCTCTTCTCTCCTGCAGAGAGTATTAACTCCTTAACCGTAGGCGCAATCTTTACTGACCATTTTGACGATGACAAGCGACTAAGGGGAGTATACCCGGTAGAGGACAATGTCCCTCATCCGATGTCAGCTATTGGGCCAGGCGTTGGTCGCATGATTAAACCTGAAATCTTCTTACCCGGAGGACGGCTACGTGTCAATGGAGTTCTGGAGGGCGGCAACATCAGCTGGGCGGAGTTTCTGAGTAGTGGCCCTGGATGCAGGGCTGCTTATCCTCGTTCAGGCCAGCCCACGCGCGGTGAGGGGTATGCTGTGGGGACTAGCGCTTCTGCTGCGTTAGCCAGCCATGCTGTGCACCATCTTTACGACACTCTCGAAAGCGTCTTTCTCGAACAGGAGGATGAGGGAGTACCTGATGAATATGCAGCCATTATGCTCAAGGCGATGCTAGTTCATGGGGCAGATTGGGAAACGCTTCAACGGGCAATGGATTTTTACTACGAAGTCGACAAGCAACATGCAGCACGATGGTTCGGTTACGGTGTCCCCAACTTTGCAAAGGTGAGATACTGCACGGAAAACCGTGTGACCACGGTCGGCTATGGCGAGCTGAAAAACGGTCACGCACATGAGTATCACTTGCCTCTCCCCATCAACTTAAGACCTCGATCCATAAGTCGAAAGGTCACCGTTACACTCGCATATTTTTCGCCTATTGCTTCGAAACGAAAAGAGTATCGAAAGGCTCAGGTTTGGTTTACGCGCGACTCGGGAACCGAACGTCTCGTACCCTTGCGAGCCAACACCGATTGGCAAGGCGTGCTTAGGGGCACTGTGCAACACGAAATCTTCCTGGGAAGCGACCCTATACCATGGGGCGATGACGATGAAATATGTATCAAGATCAGTTGTAAGCAGGGTACCTTGACGGGCGCTATAGGCTCAGCAGTGCCGTATGCAATCTTCATCACGATCGAAGTAGCAAATCCCGTAGGCAACATCTATGACAGCATTGCCGAGAGAGTTAGGGGCCGAATCGGCATTCACAGCCAGGAATAATCGCTAGAATTGCCACTTTGTGACACCCACTTAGATTGGTCGAAAGACCAGTCGAGGTGAGTTTCTCATTGTCTGCCTCACGAGCTGAAAGGCGGTTCTCGTGAAGGAGGACATCAATGACGAAGAGACGCAGGTCGAGCAGCTGGAAGGGCAAGCGGACGCGCAGCCGCAACCGGAGCAGCAGGCGCAAGTAGTCGACGGCGGCGCGGAGGACTTCAAGGCGCTTCTCGCCAAGCAGAACGCCCGCATTAAAGCTTGAGGGACAGGTTGCCGAGGCCGCTAAGACCAAGGCCAACGCGGACAAGCTGACAGCCGAAATCGAGCAGGTGAAGGCCCAGGCAGCTGACGAGTACGTGGAGTTCCAGCTCAAGCTGGCGGGCGTGCGCAACGTGAAGGTCGCGGAGGCCTGCTCTCCGACCACGACGGCGACGTTGTCTCGCTCAAGAAGGCCGAGCCGTGGCTCTTCATGGACGCAAAAACTACTGCAACCACAGGCACGACTGACCTGGAGCCTGCCGGTGTGGCCAAGGACGAAGAATCCAATATGAAACGCTGACGCAAGCTCGCCGGGCTGAACGACGAGGACAAGGAGTAGGACCATGTCGCTTGGTCGAGCTCCTCTGTCGTGGGCGCGCCTCCCCAGCGCTCGCACAGGTGCTCTCAGAAGATCTCGAACACGTTGATGCGCGCGATGAGCAGGTTGCGGTCCAGAAAGCCGATGCGTGCGGGCACGGAAAGAGGCTTGCCGGTGACGGTGTCGTGGCGCGAGCACACGAAGGGCGCCTCGCCGCAGGTAATTTCCAGGCGAGGGCTTTCCACGTAGGCATGCCAGCCACAGCCCTTGGTTGCAGGGAATGCGGCGGGCTCGGGCGTCGTTTGCTACGTGCGATCGCCTTCGGCGTTGAAGGCGTCGCGCCGGCTGAACCACAGTGCGTCGAGGTCGTCGTTCATGCGGTTTACCAGCCACGACGGCGTGAACACCTCAGCGCGCGTCCTGGTGCGCTGCAACTGGTGCTCCTGCTCCTTGGCGATGCGCGGCTTGATGACGTTGGCGTGAGCGCCGGTGATCTTGTCTGCGGTGATCTCGTCGTCACCCCTGTAGCCGTCGCCGAGAGCCTCGTACTCGCGTCGGCCCAGATGATGTTGTGGCCGGTGGTGCGGTCGCTGAGGAGAGTCTCTAGGATGCGCGTCGGATAGTGCGAGTCGAAGCTCTCGATGAAACCAGAGCCAGCGGTATATAGCTCGTCTAGCGCCACTGATTACTGTCCCTTCTTCGAAAGTTCTTCGATCATGCACATGCAGATGAAGGCGCTGAAGCTCATGCCCTTGAGGGCGGCAGCCTCCTTTCCCACGTCGCGCAGGTTCTTGGGAATCCTGATCGTGATGGCGGCCATGTCGCCGCCCACGAGGAACTCCTGCTTTTCGGTGTCCGTCGCCCCGTTTTCGACGAGGTTTGAGTACTTCATCGCCCGGCCTCCGTATGAGTCGGAATGCAATACATTTGCAAGATATTTTATCACTGGCATGCGACATCAATCACAAGCCGTTGGCCAAATACAGCATACTATCGTGCTGGTTCATGATGCAGTCCAAACGGTAGCGAGTCCCCTATGCGTGATGAACATGCCGCGCATGCGGGTGAACAGACGCCGGAGCGGCAACGGGTCCGTTCCCTGTACGCGAGGCCGCGCACCGCGTTCTCGCTCACTTGTATAAGCGTCGCTACGTCCTGGATGGTGTAGAAGTCCTTGAGAGGAACTTGCGGCTTGGTCTGTTTGGCTGCTGTCATTGCCGAGCCGCCCTTTCGGTTACTCGCGTCGCGTTCTTCCCGCGATCAGCGCAGGACAGCAGGTGGCGAGGCGAGCGCGATGGGGCGTCGAGCTTGGGGTTGTGGCGATGTGGCGAGTATCTCTCGCGATGGGGTGCGGCCATGGGAGTCCCGATCAGATGTCGTTGTCCATGGTGCGGAACGTCTCGTCTAACTCGTCTTTCCTGACACGCAGCAGTCTCCCGATTCTTATGGCGGAAATCTTCCGCTGCTTGATGAGCTTGTAGAGCGATGTCTTTGATACGCGCAGGTACTCCTCGACTTGCGGCACGTCCATGAGGCCGTCGGGCAGGTCGTTTGCCTCGGATGTCGAGGAGGCAGCAGATCCCCGTATCTCCACCCCGGCATTCTCGCGGCTTTCGGCATCATTATCTGATATTCCCTGATGAACCGGGAACGCCTCGCGTGGCATCTTGAGGATGTCAACTTTCATGGGATGGTCTACCGCCTCTCGTCTTGCATCTGGTGTCCTCGGGTCGCAACAAGGCCCAAGGAGTCGCGTCTCTTGGACGTGACAAGCAGAGAGATGCCTACTGGAAAGCGCGTGTGCAGAGCCACACGGTGAGTTAGGCCACGCTAAGCCTCGCTAGGTTGCGGTTCGTTTAGATCCGTTGGCCCGTGAATTTAGAAATGATCACAGCGCTCAGATGCTGGACCCTATCATTGGCGATAAAATTGCTATCAATAAAAGTGAAGGAGTGTACCGGGCATGGGTAAAGCGGTAGTGTGCCGAATGTTGGTGTCAGGAGCCTTTGTTTTGAGGCGGCAGTGCCTAGAACCGTGTCTTCAGTCTACACCATCGGCCTCACGCCGCCTTCCTCTTCGCCTCGATTGCCGCAAGGATGAGTGTCTCTGCCTTCTTGATAATCTCAGGCTTGGAGGGCCCCATACTCCCACGGTTGCGCCTCACGTCCTTGAGGGAGTCGGCATCTATGAAGCTCATCTCCAGCCACTCCTCGTTCACATCTATAAGGACTGAGCCCACCAGGCGCTTGAGCGACTCCACCGACGGGAACACCCCGATCGCCTTGGTGCGGCGCTTGATCTCCTCGTTGGCACGCTCCTGTACGTTGTTGGTGCGCAGGCGGATGTGGTGTGTGTAGGGGAAGTCAAGGTACGCCAGCACGTCCGTCTCCGCATCCTCAAGCAGCTCGCCAGCATGTCTGGAGCGGGCCGAGAACACATCTATGGCCTTTCGGTACATCGCCCGCACCAGTTCGGGGTCCCGCTCGGAAAAGACGGCCTTGAGTGCGGAGGCGGCCTCTGTCTTGTCCTGCCTCTTCGCAAACCACCCCCAGGCGTCGCGCTCGAGGTGGACGATGCAGCGCTGCCAGGCCGCACCGTTGAACACCTCACGGATTGCCGAGGCCAGCCCTCCGTGGGCATCTGAGACCACGCACCTCACACCTAGGACGCCCCGCCTACGCAGATCCTTCAGAAATGCCTTCCACGACGGGGCCGACTCGGTGTCCACCACCCCGAAGCCGACGAGGCGCCTGTTGCCGTCTGTGTCACAGGCAATGGCAGTGACTACCCCTTTGCTCTGCACATGGCCTTCGTCCCGGCAGTTGATGTAGGTGGCATCGAGCCACAGGTAGGGAAACTCGGCCCCGTCGTAGGTCCTTGAGAGCAGCGCCTCTACCTCCTCGTCCAGCTCGGCCGTCATGCGCGACACGCGAGAGGGGCTCAGGCTCGCGAAGTCCAAGGCGTCGGCGGCCTTCTCGATCTTTCTGGTCGAGAGGCCCCGCACGTAGGCCTCCTTGACGGTTGCCACAACGGCGCGGTCCACGCGCGAGTACGGCCGTATCAGCTCGTCGGGGAAGTAGCTGCCCTCACGCAGCTTCGGTATGCGCATCACTGTCTCGCCCACGACAGTGGCAAGCTTGCGCTCACGGTAGCCGTTCCCCCGGTTGCCCTCGCCGAGCATCTCGTCGGCCTGGGCGTCCATGATCGCGTTTACGGTCCGCTCAAGCCCCAGCCGCATCATCTCGTTGATGTCTATCGTACCGTCCTCGCGAAACGGTACAGGTTCAAGTAAAGTATCCATTGGTGGCCGTCGCCTTTCTCTAGAGCCGTTTATTTGACGATTGACGATTCTAGGCGACGGCCACCCCTTATGTCAGGCTTTTCTGTGACACCAACTTTCGGTACATGATCCATTTTTTGATCGCAGGGGTCAAAAAGAGGGCAAGAAGCGTGCAAATCCGTCGGCGTGAGCGGCATCCTTTTCGCGGTAAGCGGTGAGGATGTCGGACGAATCGCCACCATTGCCCTATAGGTGGATTGCAACCATAAAGCGCCCGACGGTTGCCTTCTTTCTTCAAATTGCTAATCGCTGGTTGGTAGAATGAAAGAAGTCGCTACCGCAAACTTATGGTATCGACAACCTATTCCGCCGATAAAGACTTCTGCGGGATATGAAAGAAAGGTATCGCCATGAGCTTCCGTGACAACCTCCAATATCTGCGCGCAGAGCGCAACATGACCCAAGAGCAGCTTGCGATGCTGTTGGGAGTGTCTCGCCAATCCGTCACCAAATGGGAGGCTGAGCGCTCATCACCTGAGATGGACAAACTCCTCAAGATATGCCAGCTATTCGACTGCAGCCTCGACGAGCTCGTCCGGGGAGATGTGACCCAAAGGGGCAGTGTTGCCGAAGGTGCCCAGATGCCGACTGTCCCCGTCGGTCCCCCGCAGGACATTTGCGGCTACGATGAGCATCAACGTGAGATGGCCTGGAAGGTACCGACAGGCATTGCATGCATCCTCGTCGGCCTCGCCCTCGGATTCTTGGTCGAAGGAATATTCAGAGCATCCTCATCCCAAGGCTACGGAGGGGTCTTCCTCCTTTGCATGTCTTCCGGCATCCTCATAGGCCTTGCATTCCTCATCCCGGCAGGGATGGCCCATTCCGCCTTTGTAAAAGCCCATCCGTTCATAGAGGACTTTTATACTGAGGACGACAAGCTGCAGACACGCACGGTCTTCTCGCGTGGCCTTATCGGCGGTATCGCTGCTATCTTCGTGGGAATAGGGATCCTTATCGTTCTCGGAGAGACTATGGAAGATCATTCACTCTTCTTTTTCTTCCTCTTCGTTGCCTTGGGGGTATGGAGCATCGTCCACTACGGTATGCTCCTTGGACGTATCAATGTCACGGAGTACAACAAGGGCGCATCAGACGAGTTAGAAATCGAAGACATCATGAATGCCAAAATCGACACCGAACTAAAAGACGCGCTTCTCCAGAAAAAGCGGCATGAACAGAAGCTCGGTGCGGTCTGTGGGGTCATCATGATGATAGCAACGGTCGTTGGAATGGCCCTGCTGTTCATCCCTGTGTTCAGCTCTTCTGATCCTTCGAACTTCAAGCCTGAGGGTACTTCTGCCATGTGGTTTTGGGTCGCTTGGCCTATTGGCGGCATGGTCTGCGGCATCGTCGCCCTCATATGGACGACGTTTGGGAGAAAAGAGGATTGATTAAACTTTTGATGATATCGTTGCAAGGGATCTAGCTGCGTGGCTTCTGGACATCGGAGATATGCCCTCGAACCCTATTCACCAACTCCCCTGGAAAGCCTCACTTGATAGAAACTTCGTCGATCTAATGGCCTTCCGTCTTGCCATCCTCGTCGGAAACTGAACCATCAGGTTTGCTCAGCGTGGTGTAGAGGTAAGTCCTCGTATGCTCTATCTCACCCTTCTTGAGCTGGCACTCCCAGACCGTAACGACGGTCCAGCCGTCCTTCTCCAACGCCTCGGCCGTCCTCCTGTCACGCTCGACATTGCGGGCGAACTTCGCTTCCCAAAACTCGGTATGGGTCCTTGGGACGGTAAGGTTACAGTGAGGGCAGCGGTGCCAGAAGCAGCCGTTCACGAAGATGGCGATCTTGCGCCCAGGATAGGCGATGTCGGGACGGCCGGGAGCCTTCTTCCATTGGAGGCGATAACCGGGAAAGCCCATCTCACGCAGCATGGCACGGACTTTGAGCTCAGGCTTGGTATCCTTGCTCCTGTTTCCCTGCATGGAATGTCTCACTGCCTCAGATGTCATATCGTCCTCAGGTATCGGTTGATGTGTGATGGTGGGAATCTTACCGCAATGAGACGGAGTCGACCGGCCTCTATGTCCAATTCCCAATACTGCCGATTGCATAGAGGGGCACATTCCTCATCCAGCCCTCATCACGGAAACCTGATAGGCTGAAGCGCCTGCAGTCCATGCCTTCATACCTCTTGCTAAATGCGGCTAGGCTCTTGGCACGCAGGTTTTCCTCCGCCTTCACCTCTATGGGATATATCTTGCCCCTGTACTGCACAAGGAAGTCTATCTCGCCGACAGAGTTCTCAGCTGACCAGTAGAACGGTTCTAGCCCACATGAGGCGATAAGTTCCTGACAGACATATTGCTCGGTAAATCCTCCCTTGAACTCGGTGAAGATCCTGTTTCCCTCGAGGATGGACTCGGGCACAAGGCCGCCCATCGCACCTAGCAAACCGACATCTACCATGAAGACTTTGAATGACTTACCGTCGTAGTAGGCGGAAAGCGGCACACTTGGCTCGAAGGCGTTCACCCAGGTAAAAAAGCATGTCATCGATATGCTCCAAGAGAGCGGCATCCCCCTCGCATGCGTGGAGCCGACGCTGGTGTACAGCGAGGGCCGTTCGGACTCGTTGGCCAAGATGGTGCCGCTGCTGAAGTTTGCCGGCATCTTCTCCAAAAAGATGAGGCCCATGCTCGTCACGGACATCGCCGAAGAGCTCATCGGCAAGATGGTGTCCTAGCATGCGGGTCAACAAGAGCGTCGAGCAGGCCATCTATGTCGTGGTGATGCTGGAGCTCGAGGCAGGCGGCCGACCGCTCAAGAGCAGCGTGATGTCGCGGCTCCTCGGCGTCTCGGACTCCTACCTCAAGAAGGTCCTGCGCAAGATGGTCGTCGCCGGCATCGTCGAATCAAGTGCGAGCAGGGGCGGCGGGCACTCCCTCTGCCGCCCGGCCTCGGAGGTGACGCTCGCCGACATCGTCGATGCCGTAGATGAGATGGCATTCGTCCCCGGCACCGGCCACCTGGCACAGAACCTCTTCGGCGATGACCCCCATGTGGGCCAGGCGGAGCGCAAGGTGCAGAACGCCTTCACAGGCGGTTTCGACGCCCTACGCGCGCACCTCGCCCAGACGACCGTGGAGGACCTCCTCGACCCAAACCTCGACCGGGGCGTCGGCATCGACTGGGAGGCACGTCTCGCAGGGAGGCCCCTATGAAGAGGGTGGTGATGACCAGGACCATAGCAGCGCCGCATAAGGCGGTGTTCGACTGGTTCCTGAAGTCGGAGAACTACGTCAAGTCCCCCATCGTGTTCCGCTCGGTCTCGGACGGGGACGGCGGGGAGACCCTTGTCACCTGGACTATCGACATCGACGCTGGCATGGGGACCGCCTTCGCAGGCTTTATGGCCAAGAGGCTCTACGGTACCATCATGGATGCGGCGAAGAGGGAGCTTGGGCGCGGATAATTATCCCGGCACATATGATGCTCGATGATAGAGCCGGACTGGAAGCAATCTCCAGCCCGGCCCCTTGCAGTACATAGATGCCTCTTAGGAAAACGTACCCTCGCTACTCGCTACGCTTGCGGCGGATTGCGGTTGCCGCAGCGAAAGCCGCAAGGGAGGCACCGGCAAGGACCCCTATTGCCACAAACGACGTGGTATCGCCCGTCCATGGTAGCAGCTTGCCCGGCTTCTTCGGCGCCACGTAGGTGTTGACGAACTCGGGAGTACTCTCCTGCGTCGCTACCAGCTGGTTGTTCTCATCGGTCGTGACGTTGACGACGATTTCCTTTTCCGAGCTGTCATAGGTGACGTTGGCTATCGGGTTGTCCGAGAGCTCGCGCGCCTTGAAGGTGTAGCGTCCCGGCTTGCTGAAGATAAGCGAGCTAGAGGTAAACGTGACGTTGCCGTCAGCGTCGTTGGTGCCTGTGGCGACCTCGTTGCCGTCGGCGTCACGCAGCGCAAAGTGGTAGTCACCTGCCTTGAGTTCCAGCCCACCCTCGAGACGCTTCTTGACGTTGAGGGAAGTCGAGGCCGGCTTGAAGACGTTCTTGAAGGCGACCGTGTCAGCTGCCTCGACCTGCTCGGCCTTGAACTGGTTGTCGCTGTCCACCGAGATGCGGACGGTAACCGTCTTCGTCGAGCTGTCGTAGGTGATACCGGGGATCGCGTTGTCGGCGACCTCCTTGACGGTGTAGGTGTAGTCACCGGTCTTGTCATAGGTGATCTCCGGGAAGACGATGTTGCCGGAGGCATCGTTGGTCGCCTCCCCGACCTTCTGGCCGTCCTGGTCGAAGATCTCGAACTTGAACTTGCCGTTTGCGTCTGCGATGTCCATGCCCTCGAGCGTCTTCTTCACTGCAGGTGAGAAGGTGATGTTCTTATAGACGTTCGTAAAGGTCGGCGTAGAGGTTTGTGAAGCGACCAGCTGGTGGTTGACATCCTTCACCTCGACGGAAACGGACTTCTCGGAAGCATCGTAGGCGATGCCCTCGATGGTGCCCTTCTTCTCCCTGACCTTGTAGTTATAGGTGCCGGCCTTGTCATAGGTGAGGCCGGAGAACGTGACCGTACCGGTGGCGTCGTTGGTGCCGGTCGCCACAACCGTGCCGTGCTCGTCGACGAGCTCGAACTCGAAGGTGTTGCTCGTGCCGTCGGCGTTCTGGAACGCCTTACCGTCGAGCACCTTGAGGGCCTTGACCTGATAGGTGACCGGCTTCATCACGTTGGTGAAAACTGGTGTTCCCTCCTGCTTTGCGACAAGGGTACCGCCTTGGTTCTCAACCTTCACCGTCACGGTCTGCTCTGCCGTGTCGTACGTGATGCCTGCATGTGCGGCGGACTCGTCGGCTTCCTTGACCTTGTAGGTGTAGGTGCCCGCTGCCGTGTAGTTGAGCTTATCGATCGTTGCGGACGAGAAGGTGACGTTGCCGTTTGCATCGTTCTTCGCCGTGCCCAGGACGTTGCCGTCACTGTCAGTCAGGGTGAAGGTGAACAGCCCAGCCTCAAGTGTGCCGTTTGTGAACTTCTTCTTGAGCGTGATGTCGGTGCCTGTCTTCTGCTTGTTCACGACCGTACGGGTGTTCGCAGCCTTTTCGGCATCGGTGGGATGGACGGCATCGGCGAACTTCTTGACCTCAAGGTCGGGAATGGAAGTTTCAACCTGATACTTGCCCGTGTCTATAGAGTTGGCATCCTCCTCGATCTTGTAGGTGCCCACAACCACGTCGTCGGCGACTGCGGTACCGGTGGCGTCGGTAGTGAGCTCGTACTTGTACTGGCTGTCGGCGACGTTCGTGGCGGTGAACTTGACTCCCTCCAAGGGATTGCCCAGCTGGTCGGTCTTCTTGATCCAAAGCTTGGCGAGGTACTTCTTACCGTCAGTATTACCTTCCGTGAACGAGACCGTCTTGCTGGCCTGGGCACTGCGGTTCGGCAGCGTCACCTGCTTGGTGTCCTCGGAGGTGTCGCCGTCGGCGGCATTGGAGTTACGCAGGCCCGTGAAGTTGTCAAGCACGATGCTGTTCGTCACCGTGTTCGAGGTGGCAGACTTGGAGTTCACCGTGATCTCGAGCTTGCTGGTGATGTTCTCGCCGTTCTTGAACGTGACTGTGAACGAGGAGTTTGCCTTCTCCCACACAACATCGTAGTCGGTATCCTTGACGTAGGTCACGCCCGTACCGGTGTTCTTGATGGTAAGCGAGTCTGTGTCGAAGCTGTTGACGATGGAGCCGTCGGTAGTGGGCTGTGAGAGCGTATCCTTGATGACGGGGTTGATGAGCTTCTTGTTTTCGGAGAAGTGCTCGCCGGGGTCGATGATTGCCTGCCAGGATTGGTTCTTGGACGTATCGTTGGCGGGCGTCGTGACGGACTTCGTGACCATCTTATGGTTCAGGTTGTAGCTTGCGCTCGCCTTTGTCTCAAGCAGATGCGAGACGTCGTTGTCGTCGTTGAAGGCGATGGTCGCCTTGTTCTCGACCGTTGTGGTGTTCCCCCACTTGTCGTTCGTCTCGGTGAGGTAGAAGAACATGACGGGCTTACCGCGGTCGGCGGGGGCGACATCGAGCTTGTAGGTGAAGCCTTGGCCGTCGCTCTCCATCGTCACTGTGGCGGGCTTGGCGTTGGCGCTGGTGTAGAGATTCTTGAGGTCGTTGAAGCCGAGTGGCTTCCAGCTCTTCACACCGTGGATGGTCTGGATGACGGATGACTCGTCGTCGAGCACCAGGTACTTGAAGGAGCCCAGGATCATTTTGTCATCGAGGGTGCCGCTGATGGGGTTCTCCACCTTGGCGATATGGTCCTGCAGCGTAATGGAGGTGATGGTGTTGCCGGTGGCGTCGGTACTCGCATTGGCAACCACGGCATGCAGCATCTGGGAGACGTTGGTGCCGGCAGCTGTGTCGTTGGCGGCAGTCACCGAGTACTTCTTGATCTTGAACGTGTCATCGCTGGGGAAGGTCTGCTCACCGTCGGAAGCCTTGTCCTCGGTGACTTTCGGAACGACACCCGAGCCGCCGTTGAGATTCTGCGGCCACGCGTAGTACTCGAAGTGGGCGTTGTTCTCGGTCTTGAACTCGTGGCCCGCAGCGGCAACCGTAGGATCGATCTTGACCTTCACCTTCAGCTTGAAATTGGAGTTGTACCCAGCGGTGTTGAGCAACTTGTAGCTCGTGTCGGTGATGCTGACGGTGTTGCCGTTGATCGTCAGGTCCGCCATCGTGATCGGCTTGGAGGAGTTGATGGTCGGGAGCCCGAAGGGGTCGCTGTTCGCGGTGTCAGGCGTAATCTTGTACATCGTGCCCGAGACTTCCTCGACCTCGATTGTGGAGCCTGCCGCAAGGTTCGTGCCGAGAAGGTCGGCGATGGAGAGCTCGGAGGCAGCGTAGTTCTGGTTGGGCCTGAAGGTGATCTCGTACTCGTTGTAGGCGGGCACACCGTTCTCATAGATGGTGTTGACGAGCGTCTTCTTGCTTCCCTGCGCGACGAGGCGAACCGTGTCGGATACCGTGTTGACCGTGTTTGTACCGGTAGTCGTGACGTTGCTGTTGTCACCCGTAATGGTCACGGTGGTCGTACGGCCTATGCCTGTCTGCGCGGTGTTGAACTTGATCTTATAGGCGTTGTGGGCGTTGGCGGGGTCCTTGAGCTTCAGCGTGACCTTCATCGTGCCATCAGCGTTGGGGGTGGTGGTCACGTCGAAGATGTCAGTGATGGAGCCGATGGGATCGGTGACGGCATTTTTCTCGTAGTTGTAGTCCTTGTCAGTCACCGTTTTGTAGGTGACCTGTCCCACGTCGTTCCACCTGATGGAGTCACCAGGGATGACGGTGCCGGAGGCGCTGTCCGTCACTTTGACGTTGAAGGTGACGGTATCGATGGGTGCGGTCTCCTTCTTGGCGTGGCCGTCGATTTCGAGCTCCCAGCCGGTGAAGCCGGACCCGTCGATCTTCTTCAGGGTAAGTTGCTCGGGGTTCGCCTGATAGCGATCGGTGTCGTAGTTGATAGCGACGGTCTTGGAAGTGGTGGCGCCGTTCGCCGTGACGGTCTGCACCAGGTCCTGCGTGGTCTTGTCGTTGATGGGCCAGTCGGCGACGACCTTGTATTGCTTCTTGGGGTCGGCGTTGTTGATGGTAACCTTGCCGTTTGAATAGGTGAAATCGGTGACGGGCGTCTCGTTGGTGAGCGCCGAGCCAGCCTGTTTGTCATAGCTGTAGACCGTGACGGTCGGCGTCCCGAGTATGTTCTTGTCATTGGTGATGGTGACATCGAGCGTGCTTCCGGTGAACGAGTAGTCCTTGTTCACGAGCGCCGTCGTAGTCACCTTGTCCATCGCGCGGGAGAAGGTAGACGTCTGCTCAAGCGCCGTATCGCCGGCGTTCACGCGATAGAGGGTGAAGGTGTCTCCGACGGAGCCGACCGAGATGTCCTTGTAACCTAGGTCGGTGGCGGCATCGGCCTTGAGGGGCGTCTTAATCCTGAGCACGTACTCACCGGGCGTGACGTCGGTAGAGAACGTGGTGGTGAGCTTGCCGGTTGCGGCATCCAGGTGCGCGGTACCCACCTTGACGCCGCCGATGTTCACGTCGATGTCGAGGTCACCCGTGTAGATGAACGAATCGGGCAAGGTGTCGACAAAAGAGTCGCCGGCATGGTAGTTCTTGGTCATGTTGTAGCCGAGCACCATGGTGGTGCCATCCTTTGCCTGGTTCGGCAGCTTGATCTTGTGGTCGGGGAACTCGGCATCGATCTCGGCCTTGGCACCTGCAACCGTATTGGACGTCACCCCATTGAGGGAGACGCCGAAGTAGGTAAGTGGACTGGGCGAGACGCTGCCCCTGAGGGCACGGGGGGTCTGGGACGCCGCCACCGGGGCAGTGGTGGCTTGGATGTCCTTCTCGCCTTCCTCTTCGGCTGTGGCGTCTTTCTCCGAATTGGTTGTGGCACCTGCCTCGACGTCCGTTGTATCGGCTTCGGTGGTATGGGCCTCTGCCATATCCTCACCCTTATCAGGTGTGGTTGCGGAATCGCCGGCCGTCTCGGTAGTTTGGGCATCGGAAGCGGTGCTCCCACCCGATGGCCCCTCGGCAAATGCCCTTGTCGGCACTGATGCGAACATCATGGAAAGGCATAGCATCCATGACAGTACCGTCTTCACGTAACGATTTTTCATTTTCGCCTCCAGCGAGTCCTCGGCTACATTCTCTTGAAACCTACGTTTCTTTGGAAAATTACCTAAAGTATAAAAAATGTTAATAGGGTTTTTATCGGCATATGTATCCTACACATTTTGAGCACAATTCCTTAGCTAAATTCCTTAGCTAATATATACACTCTCTCAAAATTTCCCAAAATCTATATTTGTTAATAAATTGTTACATATGGCATGGGTTCATGTTCACAGATTACGATAAACCATTAAGAATTTGCTGAGGCTTCAAGATGGTAGGGGCGGAGGGACTCGAACCCTCACAACCGAAGTCGAAGGATTTTAAGTCCCCTGCGTCTGCCAATTCCGCCACGCCCCCGAATGCACCGATATTATCGCATGATGCCGGCTGTCGCACGGCGAGGATTTAATTCTTCGCAAGCGGCTTCAGGATCGGCTTCCATACCACAGGGGACGGCCTTCCCTCACGTACCGCCGCCGCGGTCAGGCACAGCCCGAAGAGCAGGTCGCCGAACTCCTCCGCACGGGCATCGGAGCTGGGGTCCTCGGCCTCATACTCCGCGCGCTCCTCCGCAAACTTCTCCCAGACCCCGTCCTTCGAGTCCCAGTCGAAGCCCACCTTCGCCACGCGGCGGGAGAGCTTCTGCGCCTGCATCAACGCCGGCAGCGACTTCGGCACGCTGTCGAGAAGCCCCTCGGTGTGGACCGTGTCCCTCTCGTCCGCACACTCCGTGGCCTTCACCTTGTCCTAGGAGTCGAGCGCCACGCCTGCGCTGTCGGCTGCGCCCGCCCCGGGTCCGAACACATGCGGGTGGCGACGGACCAGCTTCTCGTTTAGGCCGTGGCAGATGTCATCTATGTCGAAGCCGCCGCCGTCCTCCTCGATCTGTGCGTGGAGGAGGACCTGCTCGAGCACATCCCCGAGCTCCTCCCTCAGATGCTCGGGGGAGCCTTCCTTGATGGCCTCGTAGGCCTCCTCGACCATATTCTTGGTGATGGAGTCATGCGTCTACACCTTATCCCAGGGACAGCCGTCGCTCTGGCGGAGGTGCTAGATGGTGCGCGCAAGGCGGTCGAACTCGGGATGGGTCTCCGGCGCGTGGGGACGCTGACGCGTTTGCGCGTCCACCTGGTCGACGAGTGCCGCGAGGGCCGCCGCGCCCCCATGCCGATCACTCGCGCCCACATTTCGACCCCCCACACAATGAAGCCGATAGCCTTAGAGACAAAGACTGCCGTCGCTATTTTGAAAAACCCTCTTGATTGGGGCGAAAACAGCACCGGCATCCGGATCGTCTTTCCCCTTGCTGTGGGGAAAGGCGACCAAAAAGGGATGGAGCACCTCTATGACCTTCTGGTTCGGATAATCGAAGAGCAAAGCCTACAGAAAGAGCTCCTTGAGGCCCATGACTTCGAATCTCTCCATGCAGTCTTGAGCAACGTATTGTAGCTGTCAAACAACAGGCCTAATTAAAAGCTCCGTTTCTTGGGCTTCTATCCCCTCACATCCCTCACCCGCACACCTACACGAACCTGCTTCCACGGTTCAGCCTCAGGGTCAACGCCTAGGACAAAAGCTTCGAAAACGTCCTCATGCCCAAAATACATAAGTTGAGCAATGACAGAGTTGTATTCACGTGGGATGTAACCGAGCTTAGCCCCCTCCAAGTAGATAGCCACGGCATCTGGATCCATCGGGTTGTCGAATTCCGCCCTCAGCTCCAGCTTCTGGCCGACCTTCAGGCTTGACAACATAAAGATACCGTCCCAATGTTTAAAGCCTGCAATATGGAAGTCAACAAAGCTCTTTGATCTCTCAGGCATGACTTTCTCCTTTCAACAACTCTTCTTGACAGTCTTCACTTTACGTGGCTTTCTATACACAAGTGGGTTTCTTTTGGTACAGCTAAGACATTCTCCTAAAGGACAATCATGGCAACAAACAATAAACAGAAGCTGAAGCTCCTCCACCTCATGGACATCCTGCGCACGGAAACGGATCCAGAACATGGCCTCACGATGCCGCAGCTTATCGAAAAGCTCGCCGAGCAGGGCCTCACGGCAGAGCGTAAAAGTCTGTATCGGGATATCAAAGCACTGCAAGACTTTGGTATGGATATCCGCACACTGCGAAAGCGACCGGTACAGTACTGTTTGGCTGAGAGGGATTTCGAGCTGTCTCAACTGACGTTGCTGGTAGACGCAGTCCAGTCGAGCAGATTCCTCTCGGACGGCGCTTCTCGAGCGTTGGTAAAGTCAATCAAGCTGCTTGCCTCAACACCCGAACAAGATGCCCTGAACAAGCAGGTCCATGTGCACGGCCGACCAAGTCGCCAGAACCAGTCTGACTTCATCGCGGTCGACAAGCTCCAGGATGCAATTGCCGACAGACGGAAAGTATCTTTTCGCTACTTCAAGTACGATGCGAACAAGGTACGTGTGGCGAGAAGGGCCGGAGCAGACCACTTGGTGACGCCGATGAACCTCACCTATTCTGACGGAAACTACTATCTGGTGGCATACAGTGGAGATGATAAAGAGATCCGCAATTATCGCGTAGATCGCATGGAGTATATCGAGAAGGGCGAAGAACCGGCGGAGCATAACGAACTCATCAGCTCCTATGATCCCGAAGAAATTGGCAAGTGCGCTTTCAGTATGTACGATGGCAAACGCATAACCGCGAGACTCAGAGTAGATGCCGACCTTATGAACGTGGTTATCGATCGCTTCGGTAAAGATGTTTCATCAAAGGCCGTGGATGGTGGCTCTGCTGCTGAGGTACATGTGACCGTGCGGGAGAGTCCTGTTTTCTATGGATGGCTCGCTATGCTCGGTACGGGCGTAGAGATACTTACCCCAAAGAGTCTGCGCGAGGATTACCACGCCTGGCTTGAGGACATCAGCAGCAAGTACGCCGATTAAGGCAAAAGGAGACTTTGGCGTCATTCAGCGAGTTCCTCGAAAACATCGACGTACTCATCCATAAAATCCGCTGCAACATCAACAGCATTTCTCGCCGCCGAAGCAGGTCTGATAACAACCCAAGGTCGGTTGTTCCTGAATACGGTAACGGAACGGCCGCTCTTGTTGACTTCGTCAGCTACTTCAGAGAAATTGTCCCTAACCTCGGCGAAATCCATAGTCAAAGCTGACATCCTCTAATTCGATACCTCTATGTCAGCACGAACTCCCGCACGCGGGCGGCAATTCCCTCTCCGTCCAAGCCAAAATGCGAAAGCAACACATCTCCCGGCGCCGAGGTGCCAAAGGTGCGCATACCTGCAAAACGCATCGGCGTAGGGAGCTTCTCGGCCAAAAGCTCTGCTACCGCGGCACCAAGACCCGTTGCCACGTTATGCTCCTCCACGCTCACCACACGCCCCGTCTTGGCGGCAGATGCCAGAATAGCGTCCTCGTCGAGAGGTTTGACAGAAAACACATCGATGACCTCTGCGGAAATACCCTCCTGTGCCAAAATATCGGCGGCGGCCAGAGACTGGGCCACCTCTACCCCACACGCAACCAAGGTCACATCGCTACCTTCACGCAAAACTGTAGCGTAGGGTACACCGCCCTTGAACGTCTCGTCGTATATTTCGTCCACTTTATGGCGACCCATGCGCACATAAAAGGGGCCGTCGGCCTCGGCAGCAAGACGCAACGCCGCCTTCGCAGCCCAATAGTCCGCAGGTACCAACACGCGCATCTGTGGAAGCGCCCGCATCATGCCGATATCCTCAAGTGACTGATGGGTAGCCCCGTCCTCGCCCACCGTAATACCGGCATGCGTGGGACATATCTTCACATTGAGACCGGAGTCGCATACGGTATTGCGGATCTGGTCATAGGCACGACCGGTAGCAAATATCGCAAACGAGCCGGTAAATACGGTACGTCCTGTCAGAGATAGACCAGCCGCGACCCCGACCATATCCTGCTCGGCAATGCCCACGTCGACAAAACGCTTGGGAAATGCCTTCTGAAGGTCTGCGAGCTTTGTGGAACCGGCAAGGTCGGCGTCAACGGCCATGATATCGTGACCCTCGCGAACCAGCTCGACCAGCGTCTCGCCATATGCCTCACGGGTTGCTCTAGACATTCTCAATCTCCTCCCCGTCCCCACGTGCCGTATCCTCGTTTGTAGCCGTGTTCACACGTGCACCTGCACCTGTGTTTTCGTTCATGCTTTCGGCCTGAATCAACAGCAACTCTCGCGCTGCGTCAAGTTCTTCTCGCGCCTGCTCGGCCTGCGCCTCACTCGGGGCAACTCCATGCCAGTTGACCTTGTCTTCCATAAACGAGACGCCCTTGCCTTTGACGGTGGTGCAAATAATCGCAGTAGGAGCGGTGTTGCCTGCCTCCTTGCCATCTCGCGCGGCGAGAAGTGCCTTGCGAACCTCCAGGACATCGTGTCCATTGATGCGAATGACGTTCCATCCGAATGCGCGGAGCTTCTCGCCAAGGTCCCCCAACGAACATACATCGGTTACATGGCCATCTATCTGCAGGTTATTGAAGTCAACAATGGCAATAAGATTGTCAAGCTTGTGATGGGCGGCAAACATGAGTGCCTCCCAGTTGGAGCCCTCCTGCAACTCGCCGTCACCAAGCAATACGAACACTTTGGGAGACCGCTCACCGGTTTCAAGAGAGGTTAGTTTAAGTCCTAAGGCACAGCCCGCAGCCACCGAAAGCCCCTGGCCAAGCGAGCCTGAACACACCTCAAAGCCGGGGCAGGCATGATTGTCGGGATGTCCCTGCAAGCGGCTGCCCAGCTGACGCAATGTCATCATGTCGTCGTCATGCAGCCATCCAAGCAGGTAATACGCTGCATAAACCACAGGCGCAACGTGCCCTTTGGAGAGAAAGAACCGATCTTGCGTGTGATCTTCGGGATTGTTGTGATTGTATTTCATAGCACCTGAAAAAAATAACGTGGCCACAATGTCCGCTGAGCTGAGTGATCCGCCGGGATGTCCCGACTTACTCTTTTCGAGCATCGTAATAATATTGCGACGCATCGAATTGGCTGCGAGCTCAATCTCTAAATCACTGAAATCTCGCTCCGGAAGGTTTGACGACGGCATCTCTACCTCCTGACGATATATGTAACAGGCCTATTGTAACAAGCTTATCGCCCCCGCGCGACAAGGACGTCTCAATCTGACGGTGTGGGCGGACGTTTCCTCTTATCATCTGAGCGCGACAAGGACGCCCTTCTCACAAAAAGCAGCTTGTCAAAAAACGAACGATAGGTCGGTGCATCGCGATTAACGCTCTGCACTCAAGTACCTACCGTTCGTCCTTTTGATACATTTTGACGTGGTTTGGAAGAGCTGTCACTCAACAACAACCTGCACGTCTCGCGTATTCACCAACAGCCACTACGCTGCGTTTCAACAACCGCTACGCTGCGCTTTAGCAGCCGCTACGCTGCCTTTTCCTCACTTTTTTCGGCAAAGTGATTAAACACGTATGCCGTTATGAGCGGCGTCAAAATCGCGGTCACGATAACAGCCGCAGCTACCTGAGCCGTCGCTGCCGCAAGAACAGCACCGCCATACACAGCCGGATTAGCTTCAGCCATTGCAGCAGGGGTTAGAGCATTTGCGCCCGCACAGCTAGAAATGCCAACGCCGGCAACACCCGTTCCTCCGGTTGCACGATCAACAAAGAAGTTTATGCATCCACCAAGGCAGGAGCAAATGATGCCCAGCAGAATTCCGGAGGGACCAGCCGCGAGAAGCTGGTCAAATTTCATCGTGGTGCCCATGGCAAAAAACGTCATCACAATGATTCCTGGAAGCGCGGAAGAAAACATTTTCTTCAGACTTGGGAAGCAATTACCAAAAATGATACCGACGATGATTGGGAGCACAGCGCCCAAAAGCGACCAACCGATAGGAGCCTGGCCAGCAGCACCAAGAGCAATCATGGTAACGGGAGGACCAACAATGAGCGTGGTAATTGCAACCGCTCCCTGCTCATACTCATTGCCATAGTCAGCCATCAGACCCGAATACATCGCATTGTTTGCGCCTGAGCATGCGGCGAGAATAACCATGGCCGACAAACCAAAGAGATTATCGCCCAAAAGGAACAAAACAGCCATTGCAAGGGCAACGCAGAAGATTACCTTTGAAATGATGATAATAGCTCCGCGAAGGGCTGCTTTTGGGGCACTCTTGAAAGAAATGGTCGTACCAACGCAAAGCATAAAGGCACCCACCAAAGCTCCTGTTCCAGAAACGCTCATAGCCTTGGTAAAACTTCCTAGCGTGGGGAGCACATTAGGAAAAAACGTGTTGATAAAGCAGCCCAGCAGCAAGGGAACAAGGATATTTGCACCCGGAAGTCTCCCAAGTGCCTTAAAGGGATGCTGAATGGAAATCGGTTCTTTTGTTGTTGATTTTGCAGTTGCCACAAGTCTCACCTAGTCCATCACGATTCCGCCGTCGCAGTCGCCAACTTCTCCGTTGACAAAGCTGGCAAGGTCAGATGCAAAGAAGAGGACCATCTGTGCTGGCTCGGATGCCTGAGCAGGACGTCCCAGAGGAATGATACCAACAACTTTCTTGTACTTCTCGGGATCATTGGAAAGTGCATCGGTCATATCGGTAATGGTGAAGGAGGGGCAAACAGCATTGCAGGAAATACCAAACTTGCCGCCTTCTTTGGCAATAGCCTTGGTGAAGCCGTTTACTCCCGCCTTAGAGGAAGCGTAGGCAACGGTTCCCAGCAGGCCACCGCCAATCTTGCCTGCGACGGAAGAGACGTTTACGATACGCGCGCCGCCGCGATCCTTAAAATGCTGCCAAAGAGCGTGTGTCACGTTATAGGTGCCGGTAAGATTGGTATTGATGGTGTTGTTCCACTCTGTATCATCTACCTGGTCAAACTGAACAGAGCTGATTCGTCCCGCATTGTTGATAAGAACAGAGACATCGCCAACCTCTTCAAGGATCTTTGCAATAGTAGCCTTAACACCCTCGGCATCGGAGATGTCCATCTTATAGAAGTAGTTTCCTTCTCCAATCTCCTCGACAAACTTCTTACCTGCCTCTTCATTGCGAGCACAAACCACTACATGGCCGCCACCCGCAACGATGCCTTTGGAAATCTCTGCGCCAATGCCCGCGGAGCCACCGGTAACCAACGCAATTTTCCCAGTAAAATCAAATGCCATACGTCCCACTCCTCAACGTTTAGCTGTGACTGATATCGGCCACAGAACCTACGCGGCTCCGCGCCTTTCAGTCATTTTTTAACTTACGTTAAGAAGTGATTAGAAGCCTAAAGAACCGCTTAAACAACGGCGTCTATACTAGCCGAAAATGGATATATAGAAAAGAACAAATGCTCATTTTCTTTAAATTGGTTTGTATTTCTTGGTTAAAATCCGCGTCCCCATTTGCGTCTCCGTACACCATCATAGTTGCTCATAGTTTCAGTCACAGCTGCAATCACGATGCGGTTGCAGTTTCGATCACAGCTGTGGTCGCAGGGGCAATTACAGTTGTGACCGCAGGGACAATCACAGTTGTGGCCGCAGGCGCAATTACAGTTGCGATTACAGTTGCGAAAAAACCTCTCCGATTTTGCGGCGAATGACTAGGTTGGCTCTTCTGTCATACGGGGTTGGCATGTCGTTAATAATAACCATCCGCTCCCCCGTGTAATAGTCGAGAAGACCGGCTGCCGGATACACCACCAGCGAGCTTCCCGCAACAATCAACACGTCAGCGGTGGCAATGGCCTCAAGCGCACCGTAAAAGACATTCATGTTGAGACCCTCGCCGTAAAACACAATGTCCGGCCTGATAACCCCTCCACATGAACACAACGGTACCAGCGCTGGAGAGGCTTCCACCTCATCTAACGTATACGCATGTCCGCAATCGGAGCAGTAAAACCGAGTCTCGTTACCGTGCAGCTCAAACACCTTCTTGGAGCCGGAAGCCTGATGGAGTCCGTCAATGTTTTGCGTTATTATCGCCGAAAGCTTACCCGCACGCTCCCATTCGGCCAGCTTACGGTGGGCAATATTGGGCTTTGCCTCACCAAGGTGGTGAGAATTTCTGAAATAGGTGTAATACGCCTCGGGTGTATCGTCAAACACGTCACGCGAGAAGATCTCCTCAAGGGTAAAGTCAGGCTCTTCTCCCGTATGCCCCAAGGATTCGGCTTCCGGATCAACAAGTGCATCGTTGCCGGTGTCAGAAGAAGCTTCTCCGTCTGAAGCGCTACAGCCAACGGTCATAGCACCTACTTTGATGCCGCCTTGGCGATACAGTCCGTTCTTTCCCCTGAAGTCAGGAATGCCGCTTTCCGTGGAAACACCGGCCCCTCCAAAAAAGACAAGATGAGACGCCTCATCAATCCATCGTTTGAGCTGTTGTATGGCACCGTCCGCAGCCTGTTTTTCAGTTGTATCGCACTCGTCGTATCTTTTGGCCGTATCGCTCATGCTGCCTCCTTGCCTCCACACATGTTCATACCCAAGCATATACCAATACACCTCAACGGCAGCGACCCACTCCAGAGGGCAATTTGGTTGATGCTCCGGATGGCACTATCGGAACAGCGCTGCCAAAAATGCGCCAAGTTTGTAATGCGGGAACAGCGCTGCCAAACTTGCAGTAAGTATGGCAGTTCAAGCCATACTTGGCGCATTTCCGGCAGCACTACAAAGCACTACAAAATTCCAACAGCGCTACAAAGTTCAACCAATACGATGCTCGTTCAGGCAATTTTTAATTGAAACAAAAATAGTTAGACAAGGCTAACTCTATGGACTAGAATGACGTTGATAAACAACAAACCGGAAAAGAGGTTTACATGTACCGTTTCTCAGCATCGTCTTTTACACGCCGACAAGCCATAGCTCTTCTCGGCACCTTAGCCACTGCGTCTTTTGCAGGCTGCACAAACAATACCTCTCCTACTCCTGAATCAAAAGAAGTAAAAAAGCCGCTCGTACTTACCACGTTTACGGTCATCCAGGACATGGCTGCAAATATTGCGGGCGACTTTTGCGACGTGCAATCCATCACAAAGGCGGGAGCGGAGATTCACGATTACGAACCAACGCCCGAAGACCTTAAGCTTGCCCAAAAAGCCAACCTGATCCTCAACAACGGTCTTGGACTTGAGCGCTGGTTTGAGCGTTTTGTCGCCGATTCGGCAGCCAAGCGCGTAGATTTGAGCCAAGGGGTCACTCCCATGAACATCTCCGAAGGAGAATATGCGGGAGAAGCCAATCCGCACGCATGGATGTCTCCCGCAAATGGCCAAATCTATGTTGATAATATCGTAAAGGGCTTGAGCGCTTTGGTTCCCGATCATGCGGATGACTTTGCAAAAAACGGCGAGAAGTACAAAGATCAGCTCCAAAAGATCTCCTCGGATCTCACGGAAGAACTCTCTTCCCTGCCTCAAAATCAACGCACGCTGGTAACGTGCGAAGGAGCTTTCTCGTATCTTTGCCGCGATACCGGTTTGAATGAGATCTACCTTTGGCCGGTCAACGCGTCCGAGGAAGGTACTCCGCAGCAGATTGCAAAGGTAGTTGAAGAGGTCAAGAAACAGCAGGTACGCGCCGTCTTCTGCGAATCGACCGTCAGCCCCAAAGCCATGCAGCAAGTCGCCGACGAAACAGGAGCCATTCTCAAGACGGACGAGGCCCACATGCTCTATGTGGATTCGCTTTCCGAAGCAGCAGGTCCGGTACCAACGTATCTTGACCTTCTTAAACACGATGCGGATGTCATCGTCGAAGGACTCACGGGAAAGAGTGCGAACTAACATGTCACTTAACGTTTCAGAGGTATCCGCTTGGTATGAGGGAAGCCAAGACAAAACACCCGTCATCCACGACATCACCTTCACGCTCAAAAGCGGCAGGCTCTGCGCTCTGGTGGGCGTCAACGGAGCCGGCAAGTCAACGCTGTTCAAGGCTCTGATGGAACTCATTCCTTTCAGCGGATCCATCACGTGGAACGGACGGCCTTTCCGCGAAGCGCGTCACCGGGGACTCATTGGATACGTACCGCAAACAGAAGCCATCGATGCCTCGTTTCCGCTGCTGGTAGAGGACGTGGTTATGCAGGGACGCTACTGTCATCAGGGCTGGTTCCGCGTTCCTTCGCAAGAAGATCGCACACTCGTAGCTCAGGCTCTGGGGCGAGTAGGACTTTTGGAGCTGATAGACCGGCCGCTCTCACAGCTTTCCGGCGGACAACGTAAGCGCGTTTTTGTGGCACGCGGCATTGCCCAGAAAGCCGAGCTGTTGCTGCTGGACGAGCCGTTTGCCGGAGTCGATGCAAAATCCGAAGCAATTATCACCCAGCAGCTCCGCCTTCTTGCAGAAGAGGGACGCACGCTGCTTGTTTCCATCCACGACATCCATTCGGCCCGGGAGAATTTCCAGGATTGTCTGGTTATCAACAAGACGATAACCGCCCAGGGTCTTGCGTCCGACGTTTTGAGAAGCACGGAGCTTCTCGCCAGCCTGGGACTTAGCGAACACGGACATATCGAGGAGGTGCCTCATGCCTGAGATCGAAATCCTCAAATACGCGTTCATGCAGCGCGCCTTGGTAACGGGTCTTGCCACCGCACTCGTATGCGGCCTTTTGAGTTGCTGGATTACGCACATGGGATGGTCGCTGATGGGAGACGCCATTTCGCACTCCATCCTTCCCGGCGTAGTCATTTCTCATCTTGTGGGGCTGCCGTACCTGGTAGGCGCTCTGGTTTTTGCACTTATTACGGTCATACTGGTCGGGCAGGTCAAGAAGAGCCAGATTGTCAAACCAGACACAGCCATAGGCATCGTCTTCACAACGTTTTTTGCTCTCGGCACCGTCCTGATATCCAAGGTACCCAGCCAAATCAACCTTTCGCACATCCTCTTTGGCAACTTGCTTGGCGTCACCGTTCCCGACATGCTGCAGGTACTTCTCATCGGCCTCCCCATTGCGCTTGTTCTTGTGCTTAAAAACAGAGACCTCACGCTCTTGGCATTCGATCCTACCCATGCACAGGCAATCGGGCTTTCCGTGCGGTGGTTGACTTCGCTGTTGCTGATTGCCCTTGCCTTGGCTATCGTGATATCACTGCAGGCAGTAGGCGTCATTCTCTCCGTTTCGCTTTTAATCGTCCCGGGAGCGTGCGCACGGCTCCTTACGAACCGCATGCGCCACATGCTTTGGATCTCCCCGCTTATTGCCATCGTAAGCGTGCTTGTAGGCATTACCGGCAGCTACTATTTCGACGCCTCCTCCGGCGGCATGATCGGCCTCACCCTTGGAATCATCTTTTGCATTATTTTTGTTATCAGGAGTCTGCCTTCTGTAGCGCGCGTTTAGAAAACTCCCATCCGGGTAAGGACATATCACGATAAAAAACCTCGACCTGGTTTACATCATCAGATGAACCAGGTCTTTAACGTGGAGACTAGCATGAGTATGTTGCAAAACATGTGGGCACTCCTTACCTCTCGCTGGGATTTCTTTGGTGGACTACTTCTTGAACATATCAAGATTTCTTTTGCGGCAGTTGTTATTGCCATCGTCGTAGGTGGTATAACCGGCGTTCTCATAAGCCACTTTCAAAGAACCGCAAAGCCCACGCTTGCCGTCATTAACTTCCTCTACACCATCCCGTCCATCTCCATGCTTGGTTTTTTGATCCCGTTCTCAGGAATCGGCAACGCCACCGCCGTCATTGCCCTAACGGTTTATGCACTACTTCCCATGGTTATCAATACGCATACCGGACTTACCAACATTGATCCGCTGCTCGTTGAAGCTGCCGAAGGCATGGGCAGTACCACCCTACAAACGCTTGTCAAAATCAAAATTCCTCTGGCACTTCACGTTATTATGTCAGGCATTCGCAGTATGACCGTCATGACCATTGCGCTTGGCGGTATTGCATCCTTCATCGGTGCGGGAGGCTTGGGCGTTGCCATTTATCGCGGTATTACCACCAATAACTCAGCCATGACCATGGACGGCAGCCTCCTTATTGCCTTTCTCGCCTTAACCGTAGATTTTTTGCTTGGATGTATCGAAAAGCGCATGAAGCTCAGAAGCGCCGAGGCTCACGAGCATAATAAAATTGCAGGTATTATGGGTATTGTCCTTGCTGTCATCGCTGCTGTTGCGCTCTTTTTACCTTTTGGTCAGAAAGAAACTATCAACATTGCAACCAAACCAATGACTGAGCAGTACATACTTGGCGAGGCGCTCAAAGAACTTATCGAACACAAAACAAACCTCAAAGTAAATCTTACGCAGGGAGTCGGTGGCGGCACTTCAAACATTCAGCCCGGAATGGAGAAGGGCTCGTTCGACATCTATCCGGAATATACGGGTACCGGATGGAACCTGGTCCTAAAAAATACCGATTTCTATTCCAACGACAAGTTCTCACAACTTCAGAGCGAATACCGGCAAAAATACAATATGGACTGGCTAGGGATGTACGGATTTGAGAACACCTTTGGCCTTGCCGTCAGGAAAGACATTGCCCAAAAATATAACCTGCAGACCTATTCCGATCTTGCACGCGTCTCAGACCAACTTACCTTTGGCGGTGAATATGACTTCTTTGAACGCGAAGATGGATATACCGCCCTTTGCACAGCATATGGAATGACCTTCAAAAAGACCGTCGATTTAGACATCGGTCTTAAATATGAAGCCATGAGCCAAGGAAAGATCGACGCCATGATAGTCTTTACTACTGACGGTAAACTCAATACTGCCAATATCGTCATTCTAAAAGATGATCGTCACTTCTTTGCCTCATATCAGGCAGGCAACATAGTGCGAGACGAGGTCTTGCAAAAACATCCCGAGCTCAAGGATCTTCTCGACAGCCTTACCAACACCATCACCAACGAAGATATGGCTCGCATGAATTACGAAGTTGAAACCAACGGCAGGGAACCCAAAGACGTGGCCCATGAATACCTTGTGTCCAAGGGTCTCGTGTAGGAGGTAATACCCATGGCAACTGCAATCGAATTCAAACACATTCACAAAGCCTATGGCGAGAAAATCATCATCAGCGATTTGTCTCTTACGATTGAGCAAGGTGAATTTGTCACGTTCATTGGATCTTCGGGTTGCGGCAAAACAACGCTTCTTAAAATGGTCAATGGCCTTACCATGCCCACCAGCGGAAGCGTTCTTGTTGATGGAGAAGATATTCGCGAGAAGAACCTCATTGAGCTGAGGAGAAACATCGGCTACGCCATCCAAGGCAGTGTCTTGTTCCCACATATGACCGTTGAGCAAAACATTGCCTACGTACCTAATCTCCTTAACAAAAAGGATATAAAGCGAACCAAAGATGCCGTTACCAAATGGATGCAAATCGTAGGTCTTGACGAAGAGCTTAAGAATCATTACCCTGCGGAGCTTTCCGGAGGCCAGGCACAGCGCGTAGGCATTGCTCGATCTCTTGCAGCGTCGCCTAACATTCTGCTTATGGACGAGCCTTTTGGCGCGGTTGACGAGATTACTCGCGATCAGCTCCAAGAAGAAATCAAGCGTATTCATAACGAAACGAACATTACCATCCTCTTTGTCACTCATGATATTTCCGAAGCACTCAAGTTGGGTACAAAAGTGCTAGTCATGAATGCAGGAGAGATCCAGCAATATGGAACGCCTCACGAAATCTTCCATAAACCCGCAACGGATTTTGTCAGGCAATTGGTAAACCGTGGTGTCTATCAGGATCTATCTACCGAAAACGATTGATTGTGTCCGACTACGCTTGTCTGTTGCCTGTTCGCGCCTATACGTTGCTTGCCTATCACTTAGGCCTCGGGAACATACTCGGTGAGGCACGCATCCAGACCGGCTTTAAGCTCTTCATGGTCCATGTGCCGACCGATGAAGCAGAGCTTTGTTTGGCGGTCCCCCAGTTTGGGATCCCAGTCTTCGCGCAGCTCGGGCTTCTCGTCAAGCAATGTTTCACGAGCCTCGGGCGGCATGGAATCATAAAGAGACCATTCTCGTAAAATTGCACCTGCTTACCGGCCTGTTCAAACACATAGCTCATATCGGGATCTTGCGCCACCCACAGCGACCCCTTTACACGAATGATGCTCTTGGGCCATCCGGACACAAACTCATTCAGCTTCCTGAGGTCAAAGGGCTTACGACGCTTGTACACAAAGGTTGTAATCTCGTATTCCAGCACCTCGGGATCTTCATGCTCTTCCGGATGCTCCATTGCATCCATCCACGCAGCCGACGCATAGGCCTTATCAAAGTCAAAACGACCGGTGTTGATAAGCTCGCTGAGAGGAATGTTGCCATTTTGGGCCTCAACGATGACCGCATCTCTTTGCAGCCCGCGCACCAGAGCCTTGAGCTCCGTCAGCTGTTCCTCAGTCACCAGATCGGTCTTATTCAAAACCAACGTCGAGCAAAACTCGATCTGTTGAATCAAAAGGCTCTCAATATCGTCTTCCTCTATGTCATTGGCGAGAAGAGCCTTTCCGCCATTGAACTCATCGTACATGCGAGCGCAATCGACCACGGCAATGATATTATCGAGGCTTACGTGAGAGTGCTTGGAGGTATGCTGGCTCTGATTGCAAAATGCTGAAATGTTGTAGGTGATGGGGATAGGCTCACAGATGCCGGATGCCTCGATAATGATGTAATCAAACTCTCCGGTATCAGCCAAATCGCCCAGCTGCAAGGCAAGGTCATTTGAAAGTGTGCAGCAAAGACAGCCATTTGTCAGCGGGATGACATCGCCCTCTTTTGCATATCCACCGTCTCGGATCAAGCTGGCATCCACATTGATTTCGCCGATGTCATTCACAATAACGGCGGCGCGAATACCTTGGGTATTGGAAAGGATATGATTCAAAATGGTTGTCTTTCCTGCACCGAGATAACCGGTAAGCAGGGCAATTTTGACTTCTTTGGAATCAGCCATCACAAACTCCCATCACGAGCCGACATCACGGCCCGTCGTCACAAGCCCCCATCACTGACCATAAAGAGGAACCCCAACCCGAAAGTCGGGGTTCCGCTGTACGCTCCAATATACCTTAGAAACTACCACGGATAATGATAGTGCCTTCCTTCATAATCACGGCCATGTTTTCCGGCGTGAGGTCATGAATGTTGGAAGCAACATCACCCTTCACAACCAAAAGGTCAGCAGAAAGACCTTCCTTAACGGCGCCGAATTCATCCTCTTTACCAAGCATTTTCGCACCGTTATAGGTTGCGGCGGAGATGGTATCCAGGATGGAAACGCCAACCTTATCGACAAAGTCATACATCTCGTCGATGGTGACATAGCCATACGGCGTCACAAAGCTGAAGGAATCGGATCCTATGGTGATGGTAATACCCAGCTCATAGGCTTTGCGAAGGTTCTCGTATGTGCGCGCAAGGCCCTTCTCGACAACCGTCTCGCCGGGAAATGCGTCAAGTTCAGGGGTCCAGTCAGGCGGATAGGTGGAATACCACGTGGGCAGAAAACCGATGGTAGGCGTAAAGAACGTCCCCTGTTCCGCCATGAGTTTCATCGTACGCTCATCAAGCTCAAAACCGTGGATAAGCTGCGTACAACCAAAACGCACGCAATCATATGCGGCATCAAAGTTGTTGTATGAGTGCGCATACAGAGGAATTCCCACCAGCTTGCACTCATCGGCAATGGCCTTGATCTCTTCTGTCGAGAAGAGCTGCAGGCGGTCAGAATCCCAACGCCAGATACCGCCACCGGTAGCCCAAATTTTGATGCCGTCGGGGTTCTCACGGAGCCGACGACGGATTGCCTTACGAAGCTCCCATGGACCGTCTACCTGGTCGCCCCAAGGGTGTCCGT